>Ga0209414_1001436_pt1 | contig 11315 bp, 10 predicted proteins | sample LakVidmifraction_4_FD_181154 | JGI IMG/M metagenome (GOLD analysis project Ga0209414, IMG submission 181154) | Hypersaline microbial communities from Lake Vida, Antarctica - Brine Hole Two &gt;0.2 micron (SPAdes) (version 2) | ecosystem: Environmental > Aquatic > Non-marine Saline and Alkaline >... | reverse complement strand
GGGCTATACTGAAAATAATGAAATGTTAAATGATTTGATAAATGATGTTAAAAAATTACTTTTGGGGTTTAGGAATTATATAAATAATAAAAAGTGAGAAGTGAAAGTGAAAAGTGAGAAGTGAAAGTGAAAAGTGAAAAGTGAAAGTGAAAAGTGAAAAGTGAGAAGTGAGAAGTGAAAAGTGAAAAGTGAAAAGTGAAAAGTGAAAAGTGAGAAGTGTCTTCGCTTTGCTCAGTAGTGAGAAGTGAGAAGTCGTCTCACGTTTCACGAAAACCTTCTCACTAAACCTTCTCACTAAACCGTCTCACGAAAAAACCGTCTCACATCTCACAAAATAGCGTCTCACGAAAACCGTCTCACGTCTCACGAAAAGACGTCTCACTAATAACAAACGATTGAAATGAGTGAAGTTATTCTAAAAATAGAAAATTTAAGCAAACAATACCGCCTCGGCCTGGTAGGCACCGGCACTATGGCCGACGATTTAAAACGTTGGTGGTACAAAGTGCGCGGCAAGGAAGACCCATTTTTAAAAATAGGCGATGTTAACGACCGCAGCACCAAAGGAACATCGGACTATGTGTGGGCATTGCAAAACATTAATTTTGAAGTACAGCAAGGCGAAGTCTTGGGCATTATAGGTAAAAACGGTGCAGGAAAATCTACCTTGTTAAAAATATTGTCTAAAATAACCAGCCCTACTACAGGAAGCGTAAAATCTCGCGGGCGTATTGCTTCTTTATTGGAAGTAGGCACAGGTTTTCATGGCGAAATGACCGGCAGGGAAAATATTTTTTTAAACGGGGCTATTTTAGGGATGACCAAAAGAGAAATTACAGCTAAATATGAGGAGATTGTTGAATTCTCGGGTTGCGAACGTTATATTGACACGCCCGTAAAAAGGTACAGCAGCGGTATGACCGTGCGTTTGGCTTTTGCCGTAGCGGCATTTTTAGAACCTGATATTCTAATTATAGACGAAGTTTTGGCGGTAGGCGATGCCGAATTCCAGAAAAAAGCCATTGGTAAAATGCAGGAAATTAGTAGTGGTGAGGGAAGAACAGTGCTTTTTGTAAGTCATAATATGGCGGCGGTTCAAAGTCTATGTACAAGAGCTATTGTGTTGAAAAATGGTGAAACAGTTTTTGACGGAGAAACGGATGAGGCTATCGGGTTTTATTTAATTGATGAAAAGGTAGTAATAACTCAAAAATTAATTGACAGAAAGGATAGAGAAGGTAATGGTAAAATTATATTTACTGATTATTCGATTGAAGATGTAAACCAAAACCAAGTAAATACTATTATTAGTGGGCAAACTATTTATTTTAAACTTTGTTGTGAAATTATAGTACCAAAACTCAAAAATGTGTCGGTTGCATTTACAATATCTAGAGATAATGGTAATTTATTATCAACTTTTATGAGTGAAGTAACAAATAATTTATTTCAAACAGGAGAATCAAAAGAAATTACATTTGTTTGTAAAGTTAGTAATTTTCCTTTTGTTGAAGGTAATTACATTTGTAGTATTTCTGTACGAGAAAATGATCAAATGGCAGACTGGATTCAAAAAGCTTTTCCTATAGATGTTATTAATGGAGATTTTTATGGTACTGGTAGAATTATTCCATCTAGTCACAAAGGCGTTTTAATAAATCAAACTTGGAATGTACAGTAGATATAAAGATTTATATTTGGAATATTAAAGATTTATTTATGATTAAAAAATTAAAGCAAAGAATAAAAACCCAATTGCTTAAATATACACTACGATATATTGATAGAAAGAAAATATTAGATCGTATTCTAGACCCAATGGAAAAAGAGGCTCTCGGTCACATTAATTCGGGGTTTCTTTTTGAAAAGGGCTGGTGGGAATCATGGAAAGTAAAATCGCCTATAGATAAAAATAAGAACCCGCTACCATGGGTTACATATAGTTTTATTGATTTCATTGAAAATCGCCTTAAAAAAGATATGATAATATTTGAATATGGTTCGGGAAACTCTACATTATATTATGGCGCTAAAGTAAAAGAAGTTCATACAGTAGAGCATGATTTAGAATGGTTTGAGAAATTAGAAAAAGCTATGCCAATTAATGTAATAATTAAATATACACAATTGGAATATGGTGGTGATTATGCTAAATCGTCTTTAAATTCAGGTATTAAATATGATATAGTAATTGTTGATGGCAGGGATCGGGTAAATTGTATGATTAATTCGTTAAATTCTATTAAAAATAATGGAGTTATTATTTTAGATGATTCTGAGAGAAAAGCATATGGAAAAGGAATAAACGAATTATACAATTCCGGATATAAAAATTTAGATTTCTGGGGTATATCTCCAGGTCTTCATTATCATAAATGCACTTCCATCTATTATAAAAATCAAAATATACTTGGAATTTAAATGAATTTAGCTCCCATCATATTATTTGTTTATAACCGCCCTTGGCATACAGAGCAAACTTTAGAAGCTTTAATGTTAAATGAGCTTGCAAATGAAAGCACCCTATATATTTATTGTGATGGACCTAAAATTAACGATTCAGATGAGTCATTAAAAAGCATCAAAGAAGTTAGAACTGTAATTCGTAAAAAAAATTGGTGTAAAGAAGTTATTATCATTGAAAGGGAGGAAAATCTTGGATTAGCCAATTCTGTTATAAAAGGCATAACTGAAGTTGTAAATAGGCACGGTAGTATAATAGTTTTAGAAGATGATATAGTTACTGGTAAATATTTTCTAAAGTTTATGAATGATAGTCTAAATATGTATGAAAAGGAAGCGCAAGTTTTTGGTGTTTCGGGTTACTGTTTCCCAGGTACAAAAAAAATCAAAGACACTACATATTTTTTACCTATTATGAGCAGTTGGGGATATGGAACTTGGTCAAGGGCATGGGAACAAATTAATTTTGATGGAAGTTTTTTGTTGAAACAGATTAATTTGAGCAATAAAATAAATGAATTTAATTTTGGGAGTTTTAATTATTATCAGATGTTGGTAGACCAGGTTAATGGTCGTAACAATTCATGGGCGGTTAGATTTTATACATCTATGTTTTTAAAGCAAGGTGTTTTTCTTTTTCCTAATATTTCATTTTTAAAAAACATTGGTTTTGATGGTACAGGTGTTCATTGTGGAAAGGATATTCGTAATATCTATAATGCTCGTTTTCAAGATGATTCTCATTTACCTGTAATTGAAAATAAAGTGCGATTGAAACAAATAAACATGAATATAATAAAAAATGAGATTTTGAACTCAGAGAAGAATATTTTAAAAATACTTAAAAAGAAATTAATTAAGCTTCTTCCTCCTGAACTAATTCAATTTTATAAAAGAAAATACAGACCTAATGGAAATTTAGAATTTGAATTTTTAGCTAAATATCCAAGATATACAAAAACTAAAATCGAATTGTTTAATAATACAGTTGATATACCTGATAGTGCTTCTTTTCTTTTTATGTTTAAAGAAATTTTTAGAGAGAATATATATAAATTTAAAACATCAATTTTGAATCCTTATATTATCGATGGTGGAGCAAATATTGGTTTGGCAACTATATATTTTAAAAGATTATACCCTTTTTCAGAAATTATAGCATTTGAACCTGATCCAGATATTTTTAAAATTTTAAAAAATAATATACTTTCCTTTGGATTTGATAAGATAGAATTAATAGAAAAAGGACTTTGGAATAAAAATGAGATAGTAGCATTTAAATCAGAGGGAGCTGATGCTGGTTTAGTAGCAGAGCTTGATAATACCATAACTTCTACAAATAAAATTGAAGTTGTATCATTACGCCCCTATATTAATAGGACTGTTGATTTTTTAAAATTAGATATAGAGGGAGCTGAAACACTTGTCTTAGAGGATATTGAAGATGATTTGGATAAAGTTGTTAGAATATTTGTTGAGTATCACTCATTTGTTGGGCAAAAACAATCCTTAAATAAGGTTATAGATATTCTTACAAAGGCTAATTTTAGATTATATATATCATCGCCAGGTGTTTCAAGTAAATCACCATTTAATAATATAAGCGTATACAATAATATGGATATGCAATTGAATATTTATGGAATCAAAAAAGACTAAATTAAAAGTATTAATTGTTAATACATATGATAGAGGTGGCGCATCAAATGCTTGTCTTAGGTTACATAAAGGTCTATTAAATAGTGGAGTTGATTCTTACGTCCTTTTAAGAAATAAGCAAAAGAATACCCCAAATGTAGCAATTGCGCAACCAAAAAAGAAGGTTATTTCAAAATCTCAAAGAGTTAAGCTAAAACTTAATAGGATTTTAAAAGAGTTAAAAATTGTAAAAAATGTAAAGAAGGAACTTTCTTATGACCAAGTATTCCTTAATTCCAGGTCACCGGAATTGGAAATGTTTAGTTATCCTTTTTCAGAATATGATATTACAGAATCTAATTTGTACAAAGAAGCAGATATAATCAATCTACATTGGGTTGCTAATTTTCTTGATTATAAAACATTTTTCGAAAAAAATACCAAACCGGTAGTTTGGACGCTCCATGATATGAATCCTTTTACAGGAGGGGAACATTATGAAGAGACATTTTTAGGTATAAATGAAATTGGGAAGCCAATTAGTAGGATAAAGACAGCATTGGAAAAAGAAGTAAGTAATTTAAACTTAAATTTAAAAAAGAATATTATACAGAATATTGATAATTTAACCATTGTTACACCATCTAAATGGTTGGCAAATGAGGCGAGAAACAGTGAAGTTTTTAAGGGAAAGAAGGTAATTCATATTCCCTACGGTTTAAATCATGAAATTTATGCGCCTAGGGATAAAGAATATTCAAGAGATATTTTCAAAATTCCTAAAGAAAAGAAAGTCATATTATTTGTTGCCGACTCAATAAGTAACAATAGAAAAGGATTTATTTTTCTAAAAAAGGCATTTGAACAATTAGCAATGGAAAATATTGTATTGTGCGCCATAGGTAATAAGAATAGTGATCTTGAGTCAATTGATAACATCATAGAATTAGGCCCCATTTATGACGAAAGGTTAATGAGTATTGCGTATTCGGCTGCTGATGTTTTTGTAATACCATCATTAATGGATAATCTGCCAAATACGGTATTAGAATCGCTTATGTGCGGCATACCCGTTATTGGCTTTCCTGTTGGGGGAATACCTGAAATGATTCAAGACGGCATAAATGGATTTATCACAGAAGAGATTAGTGTTCAATCATTAGCGAATACAATTACTAAATTTTTGGATCAACCAAATTATTTTGATAAATCAAAAATTAGAGATGATGCTGTGAAAAAATATGCCCAACAAATACAATCTGGAAATTATATTAATTTATTCAAAAGTGTTCTTACTTAGACGCAAATAGATTAAAAATTAAGAAAATAGCTATCTAACGAATAAACATGAAGTATTTAAGTTAATTATTCTTAATTTAGAATTTAATTCTACAAAGCATGATTATTAAATAAAATCAATGAAAACAGCACTCATTACAGGAATCACAGGTCAAGACGGCGCTTATTTAGCGGAGTTTTTATTGCTAAAAGGCTATACTGTTCACGGTATAAAAAGGCGCAGTTCTTTGTTTAATACAGAACGCATAGACCATTTGTATAAAGACCCGCATGAAAAAAATGTGAAGTTTAAATTGCATTTTGGAGATTTAAGCGATGCCTTAAATTTAACCCGTATTATACAAGAAGTGCAACCCGATGAAATTTACAATTTAGGGGCCATGTCTCATGTAAAAGTAAGTTTTGATACCCCAGAATATACGGCAAATGTAGATGGTTTGGGTGTTTTACGTATTTTGGAATCTGTCCGGTTATTAGGGTTAACAAACAAAACAAAAATATACCAGGCATCTACCTCAGAATTGTATGGGTTGGTGCAGGAAACACCACAAACCGAAAAAACACCGTTTTACCCGCGTTCACCTTATGCAGTGGCCAAAATGTATGCCTATTGGATCATTGTAAATTACAGAGAGGCATACAATATGTTTGCCTGTAATGGTGTTTTATTCAATCATGAATCGCCTTTGCGTGGTGAAACTTTCGTGACAAGAAAAATTACACGTGCCGCAAGCCGCATCGCTTTAGGATTGCAGGACACTATTTATTTAGGAAATTTAAATGCCAAAAGAGATTGGGGACATGCAAAAGACTATGTAGAAGCCATGTGGCTTATGTTGCAACAAGATGAGCCGGAGGATTTTGTAATCGCTACAGGAATTAGTACTTCTGTTCGGGATTTTGTGCGTTTGGCCTTTAAGGAAATAGGCGTTGAATTGGTTTTTGAGGGAAAAAATGAAAATGAAACAGGAAGGATTGCCAAATGTACACATCCAAAATATCAATTGGAAATTGGAAAAGAAGTGGTAAAAATAGATCCAAGATATTATCGTCCAACAGAGGTTCAGGAATTAATTGGAGATGCCACAAAATGCAAAGAAAAATTGAATTGGAAACCCAACTATAATTTACAGGGATTGGTAAAAGAAATGATGGAATACGACCTTCACATATTTAAAAAAGATCAATTTTTAAAAGAGCATGGTTTTGATACCTTAAATACGTACGAGTAATATTTTTCTATGATGCAAAAAGACTCAAAAATATATGTTGCCGGACATAATGGAATGGTGGGTTCCGCCATGGTACGAAAACTCCAAAAAGAAGGTTTTACCAACCTGGTTTTAAAAACATCAAAGGAATTGGATTTAACCAACCAGCAAGAGGCCATTTCCTTTTTTGAACAGGAACAACCGGAATATGTTTTTTTGGCAGCGGCTAAAGTGGGGGGTATAGAAGCCAATAACACCTTCAGGGCAGAGTTTTTATATGAAAACTTGATGATTCAAAGCAATGTAATTCATCAAAGTTATGTACATAAAGTAAAAAAGTTACTGTTTTTAGCTTCTTCATGTATTTATCCAAAGTTAGCACAGCAACCTATTAAAGAAAGTGATCTATTAACTGGAGAATTAGAGCCTACCAATGAGCCTTATGCCATTGCTAAAATAGCGGGCATTAAATTATGTGAAAATTACCACAAACAATATGGCTGTAATTTTATTTCGGTAATGCCTACCAATTTATATGGCCCCAATGACAATTATGATTTAAAGAATTCACATGTGTTACCTGCCTTATTGCGAAAGTTTCATGAAGCTAAAACCAATAAAGAGGCTACGGTAGAAGTTTGGGGAACCGGCACCCCAAAGCGCGAATTTTTGCATGTAGATGAGTTGGCTGCTGCTTGTTTTCATTTAATGCAAACCTACGAAGGAACATTAAGCGTTAATATTGGAACAGGAAAGGACATTGCTATTAAAGAATTAGCGGAATTGATTAAGGAGATAGTTGGTTTTAAAGGAAAAATTGTTTGGAATTCAAGCAAGCCAGATGGCACTCCTCGAAAATTGTTGGATGTTGGTTTAATCCACAGTTTGGGATGGCAACATAAGATTGAATTGGAAGAGGGGATTAAGGAAGTGTATGAGAATAAATATTTAAGTTAGATGAAAAAAAAACCTTTAATATCAATAATTACTGTTAACCTAAACAACCTTGAAGGATTGAAAAAAACGATGGCGAGTGTTGTGAATCAAACTTGGAAAGAATTTGAGTACATTGTTATAGATGGGGGTTCTAAAGATAGGACCAAAGAATACTTAGAGAGTCAAACTAATAATATTGATTATTGGATAAGTGAGAAAGATTCAGGAATTTATAATGCGATGAATAAAGGCATAAAAGTGGCAACTGGAGAGTATTTGTTGTTTTTGAATAGTGGGGATGCGTTGTTTAGTAACGAAATTCTGTATCAGAATTATAAGTTTTTAACATTATATGATATTGTCTATTTCAACCTAAATGTAGTTGATGAAAAGAAAACATTTATAAAAAAGTATCCGGATCAATTGCTTTTCTCCTATTTTGTGAATGACACTTTGCCGCATCCTGCAACTTTTATTAGAAAAGCGGTATTTAATACAACAGGTTTGTATGATGAATCGTTAAAAATTGTAGCCGATTGGAAATTTTTCATACAAAGCATCTGTAAATTAAATTGTACCTATAAAAGAATTGATGAAACTTTGTCGACCTTTTATTTGGATGGATTAAGTTCAGAACCAAGCAATCGTCATTTAATTATAGCTGAAAAGCAAAAAGTTTTAAAAGCAGATTACCAAGCCTATATGGAAGACAACAAACTCCTTTTTGAATTAAAAAAAACTTTAGCAAACCTTAGAGAATCAAAAAAAATAAAATTATTAGTCAAATTGGGATTCATAAATAAGTTTTAAAATGAATCTATTAGTTACCATCATTGTTTCGAGCTAGTGACCGCATTAAAAATTAAAAAAATTAGCCGCGCATTGATATTGCCAACAAGCTAAATTGTTGCGTAGTCAACAACACGTTAAATAGCAACCCTTATTTCAAAAGTCGGTCAACTTATTTCAAAAGTCGGTCAACTTATTTTAAAAGTTGGTCAACTTATTTTATTAGTCGTCAAATAATATAGAATTACAAAGCAAAAAAAAGGAAGGTAAGCGAGCTTACCTTCCTTCATCATTAAAAAACAGAATATGTTACGATACTTTTTCGTACTTCACATTGGCCAATAAATTTCTAAATTCACGAGCTGGTCTAAATCGCACATTTAAACGCTTAATTTTAGAAACTGAAAACGCCTCAACAGTATCAACACCTTCCGCAGAAAGTGTGGTTCTAAAAGTTCCAAATTCACCCAATTTAATTATTTTGCCATTGGCAATCTCATCGGGAATAATTTGCAATAAACCTTCCAGTACCGCCATAGCATCCATCATACTTACCGTGCTTTCTCTACTGATGCGTTTTGCAAAATCGCGCAAGGTTAACTCTTCTTGCGATTGTTTAATTGGATACAATTTATTTTGAGCCGTCAAATCAATCGGATTGATACGCTCTTTTAATGAATATTTAATCATGATATTTTTTTTAAAAATTATTTTAGACAGTAGGTTTTCCCCAAAGCCTAACAATGCTACACACCTTTTATTTAAAAATCTAAGGAACCGTGAATTTTGGCAATTTGTAACCGAGCTTAAAATGCTGCGCGGCAATGATTGGTGATATAAGAATTACTTCATAATTAACTTAACTAAAATTTATGTTAAAATTTTAGGCAGGCTAAAAGAAGTCATGTAGATTTGTGTATTGATAAAAATCACACGCTTCTTTTAGCGTAACCTTTTTAAAAAGTCTTAAAGTTGTCGCTTTAAGACTTTTGTTTTTTATAACAGCAATAAGAAATCTTTTTGCGTTATTTTCGAAAAAAAAACTTTTTCTTTTTCGAGTTCTAAACAATGAACTTCATTATTCATTTAACGGGCTTATTATATAATAAGCCCGTTTGTAAAATTACTCCTTATATAAATCTTAATAATGTTAATTTTTAATTAGTTAATAACATTTCATTGTTGAAAAGTTATAATTTTTAAACACTTTTTTTTATTAGTTTATTATAAAACAGACACTTTAATAAAGTATTTTTGCTGGGTCTTAGCATAGAAATAAAAAAAACCGTTTTCATTTGGCCTTCAAACAATTAGCGGAAGCGGAATTACCTCATGTTTTTCATATAAGTGATTTTTGTTAGCGCACGTCTCTTTGTGGACAACCGCGTAAAGAAATGTTACCTGAACATTTCTAGTTACAGGGCCAGCAGGTGCGCTGGAGATTTATAACAAAAGACAACGTGGCTTCCCAACTGCCCTTACTTAATCCAGCCGTAGTTTGCCTGTAGGTTTCATAGTACCTATACAAACTCCCTTTCCTTCGGAAAGGGTTGGGGATAGGAAAAAAAAATCCTATTTTTACCAAAAAGTTTAAAACGGCATGAAATTCCCTAAAATCTCCATCATCGTTCCCTGCTATAATCAAGCCCAATATTTAAATGAGTGCTTGCAATCGGTTTTAGAGCAAACCTACCAAAATTGGGAATGTATCATTGTTAATGATGGTAGCCCAGATAACACTGAAGAAGTTGTAAAAGAATGGTTAATTGATAAGCGATTTAAATATTTTTTTCAAGAAAATGGTGGTTTAAGCAGTGCGAGAAATTCAGGAATAAGTAATGCTAAAGGCGAGTTTATTTTACCTTTGGATGCAGATGATAAAATAGCAGTTAATTATATTGAACTAGCTGCACAAGCCTTTATTGAAGATGACGCTTTAAAAGTTGTTTATTGCAAGGCTGAAAAGTTTGGGGATGAAAGTGGAAAACTTGATTTAAAGCCTTTTTCACTTAAAAATTTAGCAAAAGAAAATATGATTTTTTGCACAGCTTTATTTAAAAAAGTAGACTGGAAAACGGTTGGCGGTTTTGATTTGAATATGATTCATGGTTTAGAGGATTGGGAGTTTTGGATTGCTATTTTAAAAAATGGGGGAACGGTAAAGCAAATAGATTATCTGGGATTCTTTTATAGAATAAAATCTACCTCAATGCTTAAAGGGTTAAATAGCGAAAAAAATAAATATTTATTTGAATATATAAGTATAAAACACAGCGATTTTTTTGTTAGAGAATTAGGTTCTTTTATGCAACTTAAGCATGAAGCTAATATTGAAAAACTTAATATAATTGAATTTATAATAAGTAAAAAATTCACAGTAGATCTTTTTTGTAAAACATTTTTTGGGTTTACTATTTTTGGATTTTATAATAAACTATTTAAATAAGTGCTCGCCATTATTATCCCATATTATAAACTCACATTCTTTGAAGAAACACTTCAATCGTTAGCTATTCAAACGGACAAGCGTTTTAAAGTGTATATTGGTGATGATGCCAGTCCTGAAGATCCACAAGAATTATTAGAAAAATATAAAGGGAAATTTAATTTTTTGTACAAACGATTTGAATACAATTTAGGAAGCAGTTCTTTGACAAAGCAATGGGAACGTTGTATTGCAATGACAAATAATGAAGAATGGATTATGATATTGGGGGATGACGACTATTTAGGGGAAACAGTAGTTGCTTCTTGGTATGGAAATTTTGTTTCCTTTATTTCTAAGTCTAATCTTGTACGGTTTGCTTCCAAAATTCAAAATGATTCTTCACAAAGTATTTCTGCTGTTTTTGAACATCCTAAATGGGAATCAGCCGGGTCAAACACTATTTTAGGGGAGCATTGAAAATTAAGCAAATAATTTAGTCAATCTATATAGGAAGAATTTCACATCTCTAACACCTCTAAATTGAGCCCTGA
>Ga0209414_1001434_pt1 | contig 11323 bp, 16 predicted proteins | sample LakVidmifraction_4_FD_181154 | JGI IMG/M metagenome (GOLD analysis project Ga0209414, IMG submission 181154) | Hypersaline microbial communities from Lake Vida, Antarctica - Brine Hole Two &gt;0.2 micron (SPAdes) (version 2) | ecosystem: Environmental > Aquatic > Non-marine Saline and Alkaline >... | reverse complement strand
ATGATCATTTATTACGTAAATATGCACTTATTAGTGACTGGGTGACGGCTTGTTGCACCAAAGCACGCCAGCACTCCAATATTCACATAGTAAGTTATTGCTATTGTTAGAAATCTTTAAAATGGTATAATAATATTAATTTATTGAAGAAATCGCGGGGCAAAGCTAACATATGTTATATAGTTCAAGGCCTGAATACGCGCTTGCCTGAGGTTGGTGGAATGGTTTGTAAATGAACCCAGGTATCTGTGTATGCTGGATCTTCCTGATAAAGGTCTAGATCAACCATAGCCTCATAGCCTTCAGGGGTTTTTAAATAAGCTTTTAACCTGTCATCGGTGTCGTCGATGTCAATCGCTTGGGCGCTTAAATGCTTACTGGCCCAGGGGATTTGAACTGCAGGCTTTCCTTCAGCTATGCGCTTTTTGTTTATTTTATTATAAATGTCTACGTGATCTTCTTTACGTCGAAACCCTGAGCGACATCCTTTGTCGGTTAAATAGGCTTTGATTAGAAGGAGATTAGCCTTCTCTACGATTAAGCCAGCGTTCTGTTGCATTTCAATTGAAAGGTCAGCCCACTTAACTCGACCCATCAGATAGTCAAATACATTAATCATTATATAATATGTTTACTTTTGAACAATAAAAAAAGCCCCGAACCTTTTTCAAGGCCGGGGCTAACATCAGACGTGCGACAAATCCAAAAACTTAACTGTTTGTGATTGCAGTTATTAGGATAAGGGCGTTTGGTTGGGGAGCGAAAAGTGCTTGGTCGCAATATGCCCGCAATTCAAATCCAGCGCTATCAGTCAATTCGCGGAAGAAGCGATCATTCGCAGCTCCAGGTAATTTGAATGTAACGTCGGTTGAACCAATACGCATCAATGATTCTTTAGGGAACAAGAATGCGAGTGATTCTTTCACGTATGCTGAAGGAACAACTTCAACCGTTCCTACTTGTGAGTAGAACTTGATTGATTCTGATCCATTTTCAGCAGTTTGACGTGTGTAGCTTGAATCGTATACACGTAAAGCAGCTTGATCACTTAGGAGTTTAGCCCAAGTTTTCATGCTAACCATACAGACTACGTCTTGATCAAGACCACGGCCAGCGCCTTGAGCGATAGCTTGTTGGATCTTTTGGAATGAAAGATCTGCTGAGCCAGCGCTGTAGTTCGTTGAACGCCAAACGTTGTATGAAGCAGGGTTGATTCCGAAAAGATCGGTAACGCCATCGTTATAAGCTGACATCACAGATTGAAGACCGAGCATTTCAGCCCAGCCGCCAGCTGCAGTGTAAGAACCGTCGAAAAGAACGCGATCACCAGCAGTCAGCGAGATAGCTGCGCCGTCAAAGGTCATTTCTTTGGTTTCGAGATCGATGTTGGTGATTGTGCGTGCTGTTGAAGTGCGATCAGTAACGAGGTTACTTGAGAACACAACAATTTTAGCACCTTCAAGAGCATTCCAGATTCCAGGTGCCCATGAAGCATCAGAAATCACGAGTTTTGCTGTAGACGATGTGTTAGCGTTAACGAGACCAATTTCTTTTTGGCCATATAACATGCTAATTTCAAGACGCTTAGCGAATGAACGAAGCATGTTAGCGACGATAAGCTTGGTGCCTTGTTCGAAAGCTGCATCCGAAGAAGCCGAACGTGAAGCAACGCCGTATGCGATTTGGGTACGCATAACGTTTTCGAAGCCTTTAATGTTAGCATCTTTAACTTGACCAGCAACGGCAGCGCTAAGGGTAAACGCGGTTCCAGATGAACCACCATATGTATATCCTTGCTCTTGTTGAACAATTACGGGTTGACGGTATGATTCACCAAGCTTATCAGCAGCTTGGAAACTTACCATATTAAGAAGCTTGACGTTTTCGGGAATGAGGTTAAGGACTTTGTCCGCGTAGATTCGTTTGAACAAACCATCGAGGGTACTGACGACGTTGACTGTAGCCATAATTTAAAAATTCTCCTGTTTTCAATAACTTGTGTACTTGTTTAGTATTTATTATTGGTATCAAGAGTCGAAAAGATGTCTTGAGCCGCTAGTTTAATTTGTTAATAATTGAATTATAATATTAAAATATATTTAATATAGGTCACTATTAAGTGCTTTGGTCTATATAAAGTGGGTAGCCCCTATGCTTAGAGGCCACCTTCCATGATCTACTTATTCTTGAGCCAATCGTTAATTGTCATTCTTTTAGGAGCGAGCCCTTGGCGCTCTTCCTTCTTAGGTGAGCCCCCGTTGTCGCGAATTTGATTAGCCGTAATGATAGGCTTCTTGATCTTTTCCAATTTACGCTTATTGAGGCGTTTCAAATTTTCAGAACCAAGCAATTCCTCAAGGAGATCTTCAGGACTAGCACTGAACATATCTTTAATGTCTTTATTCATTTCACGTTTAACAATGTTTACCGCTTGCTTTGGACTGATGTCTTTTCCTGTTTGAAGAGCCGATAACATTACGTCAGCAGCACGCTTCAAGATATATGGAGAAGCTGGTAATCCAGAAGTATCAAGAGCTTCCATCATGCGCTCTTCGATTTCAGTTTCATGGTGCTTAACTAAACGTTGGTATTCGGCTTGTTGACGAGCTGAATCTTCGTCTTTACGTTCCCGGCGAAGTTGTTCGAGTTCTTTCTCGAGTTTCTCACGTTCCAATTGTTCAGGTGATTTGAGATCGTTTTCGATTTGCTCATTGATGATAGCTTTAGCCATCTCAAGCATATCAACGTTAAGTGCTGGATCAGCTAAAACCTTTCGAGGATCAGCCTTCAATGCAGCTAAAAACTCACCGATTTCCTTTTTCATTTCGGAACTAGCTTGGATTTCCTTGCGTGCTTTTTTAGCAAGTTGAATTTCACGCTTTACATCTTCTTCAGTTCCAGACCATTCTTCTTCAACGCCATCTACTTTGATTTTGTAGATGTGTTTAGCTTTTTCTAATTCTTTTTTAGCCTGTGCTTTTTCTGATGCAGTTTTAGCTGCTTTCAAATTCGCCTGAGCGTCAGTTACATCTTGTTCTGCTGCTTGCGCTTCAGTGCTTTCGCCTGATTGATCACCAGATTCACTGGTAAGTGTCGATAGTTCCTCAGCTGAGTTCTCTCCAGAGTCTTGTGTAGCTGCTTCCACTGACGTATCAGTTGGGGTTGATTGAGCTTGCGCAGGGGCGACTTGTTCGGACATTTGTTTTCTCCTCGCCACCAAAAAGGTAGGCAATGGTTAAACCGCCGCATAATTGCGGTAGGTTATTTAGATTCGTTATCCAGTAATTTTAGCCATCGCCTGTTCGGGAGTTGTTGGCATGTCAGGATTCCCGGCGGGTTTTGGTAAGTTCTGTTGTTGAACTGAACTGGCAGCGTTTACGCCAACCAAAGGAGTCTGTGGTGGTTGTGGTGGATTGTTCGGGTTGACGTCGGGTTCAGGTGGGGCGCCTTGTTGTCCTTGAATCGGGGGCAACGGTTGCTCGTTTAGTGATTGTAGCAATCCAGGATCGGTTGTGCGCAATAGATCGATATGTTCTTGTATGTGATTTAAAACCAATTCGACTAATCGTCTATTCTTACGAAGATCGGGATCGAATAGAACTGATTTATGTTCCTTGATATGCATTGCGTGTGAATCGACAGCGAGAGCGAGGACTTCTTCACCATCCATCATCTTTTCATTTTCACCCTGAACAAGAAGCAACTCGTGCTGCTGTCCTTGAGTCATAACGTCTAGATTTCCTGTATTCAGAACCGAGAAATAGTTTTCAACGTTATCGACGATGCCGTATTGAATTAGTTCTGAAGCCATTTGAGCCCGGCCTGCAGTGGTCTTAGATAGTGGATTGGAAATCTCAACTAATACGCGATTAATCGTACTTAAATCCTGACCGGTGAACTCTTTAAGATAAGCTCGATTCGCTTTACCGACAATGGCGGCAACTCTTGGAGCTTCAGCGTAGTCCTGGAGAATTTTAATAGTTGCAGTGCCGATATTCTCAATTAACCGAACATAAGACTGCTGAAGGCTGCTAGCGAAGATCAAAGCTTGGGCTTGGACCAATGCTAGTGCGTTACCTGATCGAAGACTGGCTGCTGGGTCGCCGCGAACGACTGAGTTTACGCCAGAAATAGTTTCCATATCACCAATAAGCTTATTGAGCATATTAAATACTTCGACTGGTGTGGATGTCAGTTGAAGTGGTTCAGGTTTATCCATGCCCTGGTTGTATTCGATGACATTTAAACCGCCGCCCAATTGGAGCATATTAATATCAGCGCCTTTTGGGATTAATATATTCTGAATACCAAACGCATTTTGATTGGTAATAATAGTCGAATAAAGCATGTTGATTGCTTCTTGGATTGGAAGTAAATCATAAAGAATCGTATACCCAAACGCGGTACCAATCATTTTGGAAGGAACGATTTGGTAGAGTGGGATGTTTCGGTACGGTAATGGGGCATCAATTGGAATTGCTTCCGAAGTGATAAATAACATGTAGCGACCATCAGGAACCGCATCAGATCTACGGTGGTAAAATTCATAAACTGGAATATCGTCACTTTTGTTATCACGGAATGATGAGTAGCGGTAGATATTACCGACTTCTTTAGTCTGGACGGATTCAATTTTATCAGCCAAGTCAGGAAACTTAGCCATCAAATCATGCTTATTTTTAAAGCTACGAACGATATACCAATCGTTCTCATCTGCGTCAGTTTTATTGACGTCTCGAATGACATCCAACGGGGTTAGATTCGTGTACTTAATATCACCCTCGTAAATTGGGGTCTTTGTCTCTTCGTTGTAGCCATACTGTTCACCGGCAGTGGCATCCCACTCCATCTTGACCCAACCTTCACCAAGTACAATGGCGTACTCTGTAGCTCGCTTGATCAAGTCCTCGAGATTCTTCTCACGCATGTAATAATCGAGAAGGCCGTTAGCTAGTGTGGTCTGGGTCTGTGATTTATAGTCAGTGTTTACTGACTTCGCGTGCATCGCTGGACGATTCGATGTCGTCATGTTTAGCATGTAGGATGCGATGTTGCGGAAGTGGTTTACTGGAAAATCTAACAGCTCACCTTGATCACCAGTTGCTGTGATTTTGTGATCGCCCCAATTACTGTTCTGGTATTGAAAGAAGCCGTGATAGAAAGCCCAGGACCTGGCGATTTTATCACCAATACCTGATGTGACGATTTCTTCTTCCCAAGCGTCAACCTTGTTGATTAGTACTTGAACGCAGTCTTTGGCATCTTTGTTAGCGAAATACAGTGGTTTATCCATATATTTATTAATCTCTCTTAGGATTTGTTATTCTTACGATTAAAAAGGCCTTTAAATTGCTGTTGCGATGGGGTTAAGCCTTCGTTATTGACATCGTTAAAAAAAGTCTCTGCTAAATTGTAGTTAGTGCTGGGGTATGGCGACTTACCCCACTGAACCATTCGAACTAAGTAAATTAGTGCGTCCAATAAATCGAAGTGGCCACCATTTTCGGAGCGGCCAAAGGTGCGACGGTTCTTAGCCCAGGTCGCATTACGTAATTGGTACAATAAATTCTTACACTTCGGGTTAATGATTATCTTTTCTTGCGTGAGCTTAATGCGTAGTTCGTTTATGGCTGCTTCTTTGTCGTCTTTTCTTGCCGGAATAAAGTTAATTCCATGAAGTTGCCGTAAATCGTTTAAGAGGATCGGTTCGTTATCACTGACGCGTAAATACACCTTCTGTTTTAGACCCATAGAATCGATCCAAAGTGAAGCTTCTTTATGTAGAATCGTTTCAGCTATGTTCGTTGTGGTGACTTCAGATCCGTTTATAAAATATTCATCTTCGATAACGATTTTAGCGGTATTGAAATCTAGATACGCGAAAAGAACTCCAGTATAGTCAACGAGGCCTGGGTCCATGCTGGTGTATGGATCGTAATGCCTAGGTCTAGGGTGGACCTTTCGGATTTTCTTCTCTAGTTCGTCTGTGAATTCTGGAACTACAGCCGACGTTACATCGACGATATCCTCAACCATATACTCTCGACGCCATGATGGACTTTGATCACCACCAACCATGTCTTTAATTTGATTTAGAATCTTTTCGTTAAGATGTTTTAGATTAGGTGGATCGTTTTTGATTAACTCTAGGATATCTACGATGCTCATTTTAATGAAAGCATCATTCGCCCTGGCATTTTCTTGATACTTCGTAATAAACTTATGTCCGGTTTGTTTAGGCGGCGTAGAACTTAGGATTAACTTTCCATTGGTGGTGCTGACTTGTGGTAACAGGATTGAATCAACGATGTATTCTAGGTCATCAACGAAACCAGCTTCGTCGATAATCCCAAGATTTGTACTGGTTCCGCGAAGCCGTTCCGCATTTCCTTCTTCCACGCCTTCAATTTGGATCTTTGAACCGTTAGTGAATTCGAATGCTCGATCATGTTTGAAGTATCTAGGTTTTAAATCGGAAGGACAGTCCTCGATTAGCTTACGCATTTCAGGAACGATGATCTTACTAGCCATCGTCGCTGTGGGACATGCGTAATGGACGATACTGCCTGGATGCCGCATACACTGTTCGATTGCTAAAACTAGCAGTGTTCTGGATTTGCCTGCGCGGCGGCTCAGTTTAAATACGGGAATTAAATACGTGGTGTTGTAGTAAATATTATAAAGCTTACGTTGTGCCGTATTAAGCTTCCAAATAAGGTTTCCCTTTCGCCAAAGATCATCGACGATTTCGTTCCTATTTGGTTTCAGGGTCATGTTTATCTTCTAACTTAGGAAAGCCGGATGCTATTTCAATCATCTCTTGATCGCTAAGGAGCGCCGGCTTGCTTTGAATTGGAATAATCGTTTCGGTTTTTTCTTGAGAAATTCTTAAATTCTTAACGAGTAAATCGAAGATCTTAATTTCTTCAAGGCTCAGTAAACGATCTCTAGCGATCTCTCTAAGTCTATCAAGTTGTGAAAGAGCAATCTCTTCTTCCGAAGACATTGGGTCGTTGTTAAGCTTCTTACCCACGTTCGTTGCCCCGGTTGACCAGCCGGCCACCAGTGGTCATGAATGTGATTTTAGATTCAATGTGTTTTAATCGGTCTTCGTAGTTCTTTTCGACTTCTTTAATTTGGTGATGATCCAGGTATCGAAGGTACCCACAGTAACCAACAAGGGCTATTCCGAGTAGGGATTCGCCCATGCTCAATCCTGAACCGAGTGTGGCCTTCCCCACTAGAACTGAGAACAGAAACAGAAGTAGGTATGTGGTGTTGAACTTAAACATTTTCATCAGCCTCAGTAGTTTCGATGTGGAATTGCAGTTGGGCTGCAGTTTCCAATTGATCTTGGAGCTGGGTATTAATTTGAGAAAAGTATCGCTTCATCGAAGCCACGGTTTCACAGTCTTGGCCGGGATATTCGGCTTGATTGATTACTGTGTAATACGAGCTAATCTGGTCGATATGAGAATTGAGCACAGCGATTTGCTCTGCAACTTCCTGTTTTGTCATTAACTGCCCTTTCTTGGGTAAGTTATATCTATCTTTGTAATCGCCGATTGGTAGATTACTAGTGCTATCGCCGTGATAAGCTTTACTGCTTTTTATTCCCTAAAAGGGGTATCTTCTTTGGCATCAACCACTATCTATATATGTTGAATTCTGATTATAATAATGGTATATTTGTATAATGGACGATAATAACTACAGATACCAGTTTTCAAAAATGCTAATAGAATCCGCGATTAACGTTATAGAAGAGATTGACTTCGTTGAAGATGAAGCCGAACAAATTAAATTATTAGGGCTCTATTCCAGCATTGCCCAGTCAATGGAGTTCGTTATTGAGCGATACATTACCGAAAAAGATCAAACAACCAGACAACTTTTTATCGATGATATGAGAGCCAAGCTATCCAGCATTCAGGTTGAACGACTCGATGAAGTACTAGAAGACTCCGAATTATTATTTAGTTACAAAGGAAAGGATTATCCAAAGGCATGAGCACTAAGAAACTAATGTTAGAAGAATTGAATTATCTATTGGATCAGTTTGACGTAAAGAAGGGACCTCAGCTTATGAGCGGTACTGACCCTATCTCTGGAAATCAGAACGTTCAACTAAGAAATTATAGAAAGAAGATGGTTCGGCTCTTTCAATCATTCACCGAAGAACGGCAAGTTGAAGAGCTGGCTGCGTTTCGGGATAGATTGAAAGAAAAACAGAAAGAACTGAAATGATCTTAACTAAAGACGGCATCCTTCAAGCTATTGAAACCGGTGACATCCAAATTAAACCGTTCAACATTGAGCAGGTGAATCCAAACAGCTACGACGTGACGATTGCACCTAAGCTCGCAGTTTACACTGACCTGATTTTAGACTGTAAAAAGAAGAACTCTTCGATTGAGATTGTTATACCCGACAGCGGATATATCCTCCAGCCAGGTAGAGTGTACATTGGCCACACCAACGAATACACTGAAACTCGCAATCTAGTCCCCACTCTTTTCGGTAAGAGCTCCTTAGGTCGACTAGGTTTGCATATCCACATTACAGCTGGATTGGGTGACGTGGGGTTCTGTGGGCAGTGGGTTCTTGAGCTAGTGGCGACCCAACCACTAAAGATCTATCCGAATATGAAGATCGCTCAGCTTGTGTATAATGAGGTCTCGGGCAATGCCGACACCAAGTATAACGGTAAGTATATAAACCAAACCGGTAATCACACTTCGGATTACCATAAGAATTTTAACGCCGACTCAAACGAGCCCTAAGCTTGCTAAACTTTTGAACGTACTCTGATCTGTCGAGCTTATCCGGGGTAATAGATCCTTTCGGGATGTTTTGCCCCATGTTCCATCGATAAGCCTTTTCTTGCTCATTAGAGCTTCTTAATCCAATATCCTGAGCCAAATACCTAGCAAGCCGGTCCTGTAACGCAGGGTCGGCCTCAATGGTTTGCTTTAGTTGTTCCTTCGAAAGCCCACCCAACGCCTTTAAATCGTCTGTATTGAGTTTATATGGAAGGGTGCCACCGAGTTGTGTAGAAGGATTAGAAACCTTCCTAGCTAGTTCCTGAATGGTATTGGGCATAAGAGCGTACTTACCTATAGCCGAATCCCCCTTATGGATACCTCCACTGATCACTGGATGTTCTGTGTCGGAACCAAAGCTAGACTCAACCCCTTGAATTGTGTGTAAGAATTGATCTTCTTGATTCCCGCCAAAGGGCTGACCCATCTCATTTTCGAAGTCCTCGCGCTCCTTAATGGCTTTAGGTAGGAACTTACTAAGACTTTGGTAATCAGATGGCATAATATCATTTGTTGTTGAACAACTTAATAAAGTTAATAGAAGTACACTTTTATACATATAAATATATATCCTCATTTTGATACACTTAAGTAGTGTTAAGGCTCTCTCAATTACTACACTTAGTATTAATGGTACTAGCCTTAAGTCCACTAAACTCTCTATAACTGAGTGTTGATCTTCTTAAGCTGTAACACTTGTTAAAGTGTTATAGGCTCTCCCAAAGTGAATGGTCTCAACATACAGTTGCTAGCCTCTAATGGCTAGCTTGAATAACTACGTGAGGAGATGCTTTCTCTTAGTCTTCTAAGTGACAAGCGTACCGCAAAGTGACCTTCTGGTGAAGTCACCATGCTACTAGAGGAGATAGGTTAATTGTATAGTATAGCTATTATTAGTCAATAGAATTCGCAATTAATAATGATAATATATTACACTCATCCAAATGTAACACTTTCCAATGACTTAAGCATAGTACCCAACCAACCCACACGCGAAGACCCTTCCTTCCCAAGCTTATAAGTATATTAGTTTTCGTGAATATAAGTTACAATATACTTAATATGAAAACTTGTAACAAATGTAAGAGTGCGTTTGAAGGTAGACGCTGCGGAGAGTGTAATAGGGTTTACCATGCCTCCTACCGCCTGGCCAATGCTGCTAAAATTAAAGCGACTACTGCCGCATACTACCTGGTCAATGCTACTAAAATGAAGGCTACAGCCACTGCTTGGTATCGAGCCAATCCTGGCAGGAAGAGTGCTCACAATGCTGCCTGGGCCAAAGCTCACCCAGAGCAGGCTAAAGCTGCTAGTGCTGTGTGGGCCAAAACTCACCCAGACAAGGCGATCGCTAGCAATGCCATACACCGCGCTAAGGAGGCTGCTCCTAAATGGCTTACCGAAGCTCACTATGATGAGATGTTAGCCTTTTACACACAAGCTAAACAGTTAGAGTTGTTTGATGGCGTTCCTCGCCACGTAGATCACATTGTACCTCTGCAGGGCGATAACGTATGCGGCCTTCACGTGCCCTGGAACCTGCAGATCCTCACTGCTGATCAAAACATCAGCAAAGGGAACAGGTAAGTAATATGAGTATCTATTCGATAAAGGAAAACTTAAATGAAATAAAAGACATGATTAACATTTGTAAAATGGGCCTTCATGAGTATGATGGGAGATGCCGCAAGGAGTGTAGAAAAGTTGCTGCCACTGCCTACCGCCTGGCCAATGCCGCTGAGATAAAAGCTAAAAAGCTAAAAAGCTGAATGCTGCACCTGCATGGCTTACCGAAGCCTCACCACACGCTCGGCCTCCCTTCCCTTGGGAAGCCCTTTTAAATTACACCCAAATGAACAATAGCGTTTGATTATATTAGCGTAATATGTTATGATACTTATATGGAAGTTTTTTTGGAATGTGACAAAACAAAAGAACATCAAGAGATCACAACAACTAGAGTTTAGGAGTATATGGATGAACGTCTTAAAGTTAAACAGCAGCATCTTGGGGCCATCTGAAGTTTTAGATGGAGTTTCTAAATTAAACCCAAAATCAGTGCTGGTGGTGTGGATCGATCAACAAGAAAACGTGCATGTTGACTTTGATTCTAACTGTAAAATGAAAGACATTTGTTACTTGGGTAAGGTTGTTGATATTTACGTTGAAGCTACCCTAACCGGTAAAGTCGGATGAAGAAATTTACAGTTCTAGTAAAAGAAACTCGCATCATCGAATACTACATCGATGCTGAAACTAAATCTGAAGCAAAAGAATTCTTCATTGATGGACTGATTAGCGACTTTCGAGTGATCCAAGTTGATAGTGAAAAAGTGATGGAGGTATTTGAGTAATGATTTTAACAATCGGCTGCGTTCTTCTCTTTCTTATTGGATTCGTATTTGGAATCTTCGGTTTTAAAAGAAAATAATTCGGAGGCTGGAAGTTTTCACAAACTGTTCAAGACAGTTACTCCAATTCAAAATGATTGAACCTAATTT
>Ga0209414_1001433_pt1 | contig 11324 bp, 11 predicted proteins | sample LakVidmifraction_4_FD_181154 | JGI IMG/M metagenome (GOLD analysis project Ga0209414, IMG submission 181154) | Hypersaline microbial communities from Lake Vida, Antarctica - Brine Hole Two &gt;0.2 micron (SPAdes) (version 2) | ecosystem: Environmental > Aquatic > Non-marine Saline and Alkaline >... | reverse complement strand
GGAGTCGACACGGTTCAGCGTCGTAGCGACGGCCCGGTTGAGCGCGGACTGAGCGAGCTCGGCATCGACTGTGGCGTCCGTGGTGAGAATGCACAGCATGGTCGCCATTCCAGGTGCCAGCATGCCCGCACCTTTGGCCATCCCACCCATGGCCCAGCCGTCGCCGTCGGCAGTGGCGAGCTTGGGTACCGAGTCGGTGGTCATAATCGCGTGCGCAGCATCGTCGCCGCCGTGGACAGACAGTCCGGCCACGGAGTTGTCTACCCCAGCCAGGAGGTTGTCCATAGGGAGGCGCACGCCGATCAGCCCGGTGGAGCACACTGCTACGTCGGTGGCCGACACGTCGCGCCCGGTCGCCTGGAGGGCCTCGGCGGTGTGCTCCGCCGTGCGGTGCGTGTCGATGAAGCCGTCGGCACCCGTCGCGGCGTTTGCGCCTCCCGAATTCAGGATCACGGCGTCGAGACGGCCGTCGGCGACCACCTCGCGTGACCACGCGATGGGAGCGGCGAATACCCGATTGGTAGTGAACACTCCTGCGCCTGCCTTGTGAGGCCCGGTGTTGAGAACGAGGGCCACATCTTTGGCGCCCGTGGACTTCAGCCCCGCTACTACTCCAGCGGCCTCGAAACCCTGGGCATACGTGACACTCATAGTTTTGCCCCTAAGGTCGATTCGCATGGGACGCGGCGCGTCATCTGCGTGCCGCTCAAGGTGCGACTCCGATGGTGGTGAGGCCGGTCGTCTCCGGCAGGCCCAACGCCACATTCATTGACTGGAGCGCGGCACCCGCGGTTCCTTTGACTAGGTTGTCGATCGCGGCGACCACCACTACCTTGCCGGCCTTCTTGTCTACGGTCACCTGCACCAACGCGGTGTTCGCGCCCAGAGTCGCCGCCGTCGTGGGCCACTGGCCTTCGGCCAACAGGTGGACGAATGGCTCGTCCCGGTAGGCCTCTTCCCAGGCGGCACGCACGGCATCGGCGTCAACCCCAGTCGCCAGCGGCGCGGTGATGGTTGCGAGGATCCCACGCGCCATAGGCACCAACACCGGCGTGAAGCTGATGCGTACATCCTTGGCGCCGGCCACCTCGAGATTCTGCAGGATCTCAGGAACGTGCCGGTGCGAGCCGCCCACCGCGTAGGGGCTGGCGGCGCCGAGCCCTTCCGAAGCAAGCAGGTTGGTCGCCAGTTTCTTGCCGGCGCCGGAGTACCCGACGGCCAGCACTGCCACGAGGTTGGTGGGGTCAATGACGCCGGCCGCTACGCCGGGCTGGATGCCTAGCGTGACCGCGGTGACGTTGCAGCCGGGTACAGCGATGCGGTTAGTGCCGGGCAATACGTCGCGCTGGTGGCCAGTGGCCGTGATCAGCTCGGGCATTCCGTATGGCCACGTACCCGAGTGCACACCGCCGTAATACTCGGCCCAGGCATCGGCGCTGGAGAGTCGGTGGTCTGCACCGCAATCGATGACGAGTGTCTCCGGGGAAAGCTGAGCCGCGATTTCCCCCGACGCGCCGTGCGGTAATGCGAGCACCACTACGTCATGGCCGGCGAGGGTCTCGACATTAGTAGGTACGATGACGCGGTCCGCCAACGGGCGCAGGTGCGGCTGGTGCACGCCTATCGCGTCGCCCGCGCTCGAATGAGCGGTGAGCGCGCCAAACTCTACATCGGGGTGGGCGCTGAATACCCGGAGAACTTCGCCGCCCACGTAACCGGAGGCGCCTGAGACTGCGACTGAAATAGTCATATGCATAAACATACAGTGGATTGCATGAAAATGCGAATGACGCGCGACAGCAGAACGGTTCCTTGCCGACACCCGGCGGTCACACATTCGTCACAAAGTCCCGGCACAATGTTGTCATGCAAAACCTTCGCCTGCGCGTGATGCGCGAGTCCGACGTCTTGGCCGTCACCGCACTGAACAATGCCGCAGCGCCCGCCGTCAACGCACTCGGAGAGCCCGATGTCACTGCCCTCCTCGCCATGTGTGATGTGGCGCTCGTCGCGACCGACCGAGAAGGAACGGTGCTCGCGTTCCTGCTCAGCTTGGGCGGCGGCCAACCCTACGAGTCCGAAAACTACGCGTGGTTCGAGGCCCGCGGTGTGCGCCACCAGTACATAGACCGAATCGTCGTAGGGTCGGGCGCGAAGGGTACCGGAATCGGCCGCGCGCTCTACGAGTCGGTGTTCGAACGTGCTCGCGAGCGCGGCGCCACGGAAATCAACGCGGAGGTCAACGTCCGCCCGGCGAACCCGGGTTCCATCGCGTTCCATGAGCAGCTGGGCTTTCGTCAACTAGCCGAGCAGGAGACCAAGGGCGGGACGGTACGAGTCGTGATGCTTTCCCGGGACGTCTACTAAGCCAGGGCGGTGGCAGTTAAGTCCGAGTTTGCGCGGTGTCCTACAGGCGCCCAGCGTTGTCAATATGAGCCACGAGACCGCCGGACCTCACGGCCGAGTCTCAGGTACGCGCCGCCCGCGGCCTGGCCATGCTCGCAACGGCGCTGGCACTAGTCGCCGCGGTGCGTGCGTTCACCTAACCCCCGCTCTTTGTGTTGCTACGCCATGCGCCTCCCCTTACTGATGCCTCATGACTAACAGCCACATCGCGGCATCCCCACGTCAGCCAAAAACGACCCGCCATTGGCGGGCGATCCGCGCGGGGGCGATCGTGGTCTCGGGCGCGATCACGTTGAGCGCCTGCTCAGGAGACGACGACCCGTACGCGCCGTTCTGCGACACCAGCCGGGACTTGTCTGCAATGACGCAACAGATCGACTTACTAGTTCCCAACCAGGAAGCGCTGAACTCCGCGCGCGACGGTGATCTCACTGCCTTGAATGAGTGGGGCAACGATGCGCAGGCGAATATGGCCGACGTAGGAGCGCAGTTCCAGTCGGTGCTCGACGCGGCTCCGGACGACGATGTCGCTAGCGCATGAGAACGCTACGTGGCGATGATTGATGTATTCTAGCGAATGGCAATCGCTGGTTCGGAAGCGGACAACGTAGAAGACTTCGCCGCAATCCTCGAGGGACTCAATAAGCAAGGCAACGACCTCGCAGCAGACATGACGGCGGCCGGGAATGTCCTGGCGACGACTGAACAGGAACATTGCAAGTAGCACCGGAGGCTTTCCCATGCGCATACTTTTCATCGGCGGCACCGGACTCATCTCGTCCGCCTGCTCACCCCTAGTCATCGAACGTGGAATGGACCTCACCCTGGTGAATCGGGGGACTTCCACCAAGGCCGATGCGCCGCGCGGGTCGCGGGTATTGCACGCCGACGTCCGCGACGTGGACGCGTTCCGCGACATGCTCCGTGCGGACGTAGCTGAACACGGAAGGTACGACGCGGTGGTGCAGTGGATCTGCTTCTCCCCCGAACACGCACTCCAGGACATTGAGACGTTCGCTGAATTGACTGACCAATACGTGTTCATCTCCTCCGCGTCCGCGTACCAGACCCCGCCACAGCACTTCGTCACCACCGAGCAGACCCCGCTAGACAACCCGTTTTGGCAATACAGCCGCGATAAGGCGGCCATCGAGTCCGTACTTCGCGAGGCAGCAACGGCGTCCGGCTTCCCCTTCACGATTGTGCGTCCGTCGCACACCTACGGCTACTCAGACGTACCCCTCGCCATTACCTCCGGCGCCGCGCCATGGACTGCACTAGACCGCATTGAGCGCGGCCAGAAGTTCATCGTGCATGGCGACGGCACGTCGCTGTGGACCCTCACGGATCACCGCGACTTTGCGGTGGGCCTGGTGGGGCTGCTAGGCAACGCCAAGGCGCTGGGCGAGGATTTCACCATCACCTCGGATGACGTCCTGACGTGGAACCAGATTCATCAGTATGTGGGCGCGGCCGTGGGCGTGTCCCCCGAGGCGATCGCCGCGCAATCAGTGTTCATCCCGAGCACTCTGCTGGCGCGCTACGATGCGGACTCCTTCGAGGGCCCGTTGCTGGGAGACAAGGCGAACGCCCGCATCTTCGACACCTCGAAACTTCGTGCGGCCGTGCCAGAATTCAACCCTACGAGGCGTTTTAGGGACGGCATCCACGAGGCAATTGCGTGGTTCCGTGCGGACGAAACCCGCCGCGTGATCGACGACGCGACCAATGCGCGCTGGGACGATCTTATCGACCGCTACGAACGCGCCACCGCCGAGGTGCTTGAGGGCGACCCCACGGAAACCACGTTCTTCGACGGGCCAGCGTTAGACGACTCTGTGGTAGACGACTCCGTTGCAAGCGACGTGGCCGCAAAGGCCACGGTTGCAAACGACGCAGCCGCGCATGACTAGCCGGCGCCGATGTCTGTCACTCACCTCACTGCTGCCACGCAGGACTATCTCAAGGCCATCTGGTCGCTTGGAGAATGGTCCACTGATGCCGTGACGGTGACCGCGCTAGCAGACCGCTTAGGAGTGCGCACGTCTACAGCGTCCGACGGCGTGAAGAAGCTCATGGAGAACGGCCTTGCGGACCACTCTCCTTACGGATCAGTGGAACTCACGGAGGTGGGTCGAGCGCACGCCGTGTCGATGGTGCGCCGCCACCGACTCTTGGAAACCTACTTGGTGCGCGAATTTGGTTACGACTGGGATGAGGTTCATGAGGAGGCCGAGGTGCTCGAGCATGCGGTGTCGGACCGCCTCTTGGAGGCTATCAACGCACGCCTGGGCCACCCGACTCGCGATCCACACGGTGACCCCATCCCGTCCGCCGCCCAGGTCCCGCACTTGCCCGATGCCGTGCCGCTGTCCAGCATCGTGATCGGCGACTCTGCTGTGGTGGCACGCATCTCCGACGCGGATCCCGAGCGGCTCAGGATTTTTGCCTCGCAGGACCTGGTGCTCGACGCGACGGTAGACGTAGTGATGCATTCGGATTCGACGTGTGCGATGCAGATCGAGGTCGCGGGCAAGCTCATCAACCTCAGCGCCGAGGACGCTGATTCGGTCTGGGTCGTGCAGGCTTAACCGGAGAAGGTAATGACTACTAGCGCCACATTGAGCGCGACGATCGCCGCCACCACCAGCCACGCGATCGCCTGAGTGGGCCGTGGATTGACGAAAAGTCCCATCACCGAACGGCTACCCGTGAGCCGTACCAGCGGGATGAGGGCAAAGGGGATGCCCAGGCTCAGCACCACCTGCGACATCACCAGTGCCCGCGTGGGGTTGGTGCCGATCGCCAGCAGAATGAGCGCGGGAATGAGCGTGACAAGTCTGCGCGTAAGGAGCGGGATCCTGCGGTGAATGAGGCCACCCATGATCACCGCGCCCGCGTACGCGCCTACCGACGTCGCCGCGAGACCCGAAGCGAGCAACCCCACCGCGAAGATCACCGCGATACCTGGCCCGAGGGCACTCTCAATCGCCGCGTGCGCTCCTTCGATAGTGTCCGTACCAGCTACACCGCGCAAGCTCGCGGCGGCCAGCAACAGCATTGCGATGTTCACCGTGCCCGCGATCACCAGAGATACCCCCACGTCCCAACGGTTAGCGCGAAGCAAACGACGCGTGTGGTCGTGATTGGCCTCGACGGGCGCGTCGGGCATCCCTTGGGAACGATGCCGATCGCGCGCCAACGCCGAATGTAGGTAGATGGCATGCGGCATGACCGTGGCACCCAGCATCGATGCGGCGAGAAGCACCGTTTCCGATCCCTGGAACCGTGGCAGCAAGCCCGCTGCGGCATCGGCCCAGGTGACATCGGACACGAAAAGTCCTGCCAGAAATCCGAAGGCGATGACTGCAAGTAAACCGATGATCACAAATTCGAACGGCTGCTGCCCGCGCCTGCTGTGTATCGCGAGCAGGACCATCGAGATCGCCCCGGTGATCAAACCGCCCCACCACAGCGGGATGCCAAAGAGAAGATTGAGCGCGATCGCGCCACCGATCACTTCGGCTACGTCGGTCGCGGCGGCGATGACTTCTGCCTGCACCCAGAAAGCACGCCGCCCACCGGTGCGCAGCCGGAGGCCGAGCAATTCAGGCAAGGACTTTCCGGTGACGAGCCCGAGCTTGGCGGACAGGTACTGGATCAACACCGCCATGGCGTTCGACACCACCAGCACCCACACCAGCAGATATCCGTATTTTGCACCTGCCGTGAGATTGGCGGCCACGTTTCCTGGGTCGACGTATGCGACAGCGGCGACAAATGCGGGTCCTAGCAAGCGCCACAACCCGCGCTCGGGCTTGCCACCGGGTGTATCCGATGCTCGCTCGTCGGGGGTGACGGAGGCCCGATCAATCGTCGACCCATCGTCAAAGTTCGGCATACCGAACAATCTAGCAAAGTTCGGCACACCGCATGCACGCATCGGCTGCTCGGGTGCCCCGTGTAAGCTAGCGTCGTGACCAAAAGCCGCCCAACGCCGGGCTCACAGACGTCGTTGCGCGACGCAAACCGCGCGCGAATCGTCAACGCGGTCAAAACGCATGGCGGCCTCACCCAAGTGGAACTGGTCGGGGCGACGGGATTATCCCCCGCGTCCGTGTCCAACATCGTTAAAGAACTCGCCACGCAGGGGATCCTCAACACCACCCAAGCGACCCGTAGCGGGAGACGCGCCCAGTTCGTCACCCTCGCTCACGAGTTAGGCCTAATAGGTGGAGTACACGTCGCGCAGCGACACATGCGAGTGGTCGTGGCCGATGTCGCGCAGCAAGTAGTAGCGGAACACCACCTGCCGCTGGCGAAAGACCATTGTGCGGACGCTGAGCTGGGCCGAGTAGCGCGCATGTTCGCGGACATGTTCGAGTCGCTCGACACCTACCTGAGCGAGATGCTTGCCTTGGGCGTGGCCATCGAGGCACCTATCGACAAGCGCACTGGGCTGATCTCGCGTCCGGGCATCATGCGCGGCTGGGACGGCGTCAACGTGGCCGAATCCTTGGGCGAGGCCCTGAACTGCCGTGTGTTCGTGGACAATAATTGTAATCTTGGCGCGCTTGCCGAGTACCGGCGTGGGGCGGGCCGCCGGCGCGGAGACATGATTTACATCAACGCGTCAGAAGGAATCGGCGCGGGCATCGTGCTTGGCGGCAAGGTGTGGCGTGGCCACCACGGAATCGCCGGCGAACTCGGCCACGTCACGGTTGACGAACAAGGGCCGCTGTGCCGTTGCGGCCGGCGCGGTTGCCTAGAAATGTACGTGGGCGCCTCGGCGATCGTAGAACCACTGCGCTGTGACCGGCGCGGCCTCAAGCTACAGGACGTTGTCAGCCGTGCAGTGGGCGGTGAAGCCAGATTTGTGCGGGCAATAGCGGACGCCGGGCACCGCATCGGCGTCGCTACGGCGGACCTATGTCACATCCTCGACCCCGAGCGCGTGGTCGTCAGCGGCGATCTTGCCAATGCTGGCGAACTGCTCCTGGGCCCGCTGCGGCATACCCTCGAGCGGTCATTGCTGGTATTGCCGGACCACGCCCCCGAGGTGGTGCAGGGCCAGTTGGGCAATCGCGCGGAGGTGCTCGGGGCGGTGAGCTACGCGATTGACCAGCTCAGCCTGCTGACAGAAAGCGGCCTTGCCGATGCTAAGGACCGGATGGACGCGACCCAAACCAAGGCTGTCGCTTCATGAGGGCTCCACTCCAGGCTCCAACAAGCGCATCCTCGCGACCCCATGGGGTCATCTTTAGCTCGCGCAGCAAGGGGCGTTGGCGCCCGCGTTGGCATCCTGGGCGAGATTTGCCAGGACTGCCAACTGATCTATTCGAACGCGGACGGTGACGCCTCCAAGCAGTAGCAGCAGGCGGAGTCCGCGCTCACGCAGGACATCGACGTCCTCGTGCTCGACGCGGTCGACACCTCTTCCGCACGTTCTATTGTCGCCGCGGCGAACGCGCGTGGGGTGCCGGTGATCGCGTACGACCGCGAGATCTCTGACGCTGACATTGCCTACTTCGTGTCTTTCAACGGGGAGGCCGTAGGTGAGCTGCAGGCCACGGCGCTCGTGGAATCGATGCAGGCCGGAGGTATGCGAGACGGCAACATCATCATGATCAACGGCTCACCGACCGACCTTAACGCCGCGGACTTCAAGGCAGGCGCGCACTCGGTGATCGACGCATCGGGCCTGAACGTCCTCGCAGAACACGACTCGCCCGACTGGAGCCCAGACAAGTCCCAGGACTGGGCCGCGGGACAGGTGGTCCAACACGGCGACCGTATCAACGGCGTATACGCGGCAAATGACGGCACGGCAGGAGGCGCAATTGCAGCGTTCAAGGCGGCCGGCATGCACCCGCTACCACCGGTGACGGGACAGGACGCCGAGCTCGCCGCAGTTCAGCGCATCATCGCTGGGGATCAGTACATGACGGTGTACAAGGCGATGCGGACGCAGGCCCGCGCCGCGGCCGATGCGGCATTCGAGTTGCTCACGGGCGACCCAGTCAGCGCGGGACGAGACGTGGACGGCGTGCGCACCACACTCCTGGAGCCCATCGCCGTCACCAAGGACAACATCGTGGACACTGTGGTCGCCGACGGCTTCTACACCGTCGAGCAGATCTGTACGCCTGAGTATGCTGCAGCGTGCGCCGATGCTGGAATCGAATAAGGGGGCGACCGTGCCCATCGAAGGCCTTCACGTGGTGGAGGAAGTCCCGCTGGTGTCGCTGCGCGGCGTCACCAAGAGTTTTGGAGCCGTGAAGGCGCTTCAGTCCGTTGACTTTGACGTCTACGCGGGTGAAGTGGTGGCAGTCGTGGGCGACAACGGCGCAGGCAAAACTACGCTGGTCAAGATTCTTGCCGGAGACCACAAGGCGAGTTCCGGAGAAGTGCTCTACAAAGGCGAACCGGTCGTCATCAACTCCCCTGCTGACTCGCGCGAGCTTGGCATCGCGACCGTTTTCCAGGATCTGGCGTTGTGCGACAACCTCGATGTCGTCGCCAACCTGTTTCTGGGCCGTGAGGTGGGTGACATGGCGCTCGACGAGGTCGAAATGGAGCAACGATCCTGGGCGCTACTGCGGCAGCTTTCCGCCAAACTCCCCACGGTTCGCACGCCCATCGCGTCGCTATCCGGCGGCCAACGGCAGACCGTCGCGATAGCGCGCTCCCTGGTGGGAGAGCCGACGGTCGTGATCCTCGACGAACCCACTGCCGCATTGGGTGTCGCGCAGACAGCCGAGGTTCTCAACCTCATAGAGCGTCTGCGCGAAAACGGCTTAGGGGTCGTCCTCATCAGCCATAACATGGCCGATGTGCAGGCGGTTGCGGACCGAGTGGTGGTGCTGCGTCTGGGACGGAACAACGGTGAGTTCCGAGTGCCAGACGCGGTGTCCTATATTGCCGCGGTCGTGGCGGCTGGGCTGTACTTCTGGGTGACGTACCGCGCGCAAAGCCGGCGAGCGGCGGCGGGCCTCGGCTCGATGCACATCACCGAGACGGCCGTGCGGGCTCTGTCGTTGCTGGCGCTGCTTGGATTCGGCTCGTGGTATCTCAACAAGGACCGCGGCATCGGCCTCATGTTTGTGCTGTTCGTCGTGCTTGTGGTGTGCACGAACTACATGCTGACGCGCACCAAATGGGGCCGCTCGGTATACGCGGTGGGTGGCAGCGTAGAGGCGGCTCGACGCGCAGGTATTCGCGTCAATCGAGTGTATGTTTCCGTGTTTATCGCGGGTACCACTTTCGCGGCGCTGGGCGGGCTCCTCGCAGCCGCGCGGCTGGCCGCAGCTAACCAGAGTTCCGGCGGCGGCGACGCAAACTTAACCGCTATCGCAGCAGCCGTGATCGGTGGCACGAGCCTCTTTGGTGGGCGCGGATCCGCGTGGTCGGCGTTGCTCGGAATCGTGGTGATTATGTCGATCTCTAGCGGCTTGACGCTCCTCAGCCTGGACTCCTCCGTGCGCTACATGGTCACGGGTGGAGTGCTACTGCTCGCGGTTATTGTCGACGCCATCTCGCGTCGCTCCCGCGCCTCGCATGGCATCGCCTAACCGGCAACGCCATGCGAGACATGCACCACAGTTAGCCTCTGAGGGACTTTTCTACGCCTTCAAGCAACTGCTGCCAAGCGTCAGCAAACTTCGTCACACCCTCATTCTCTAGCAGGGCGGTGACGTCAGCCATATCGATGCCTGCCGAGGCGAGCCCCGCCATCACGGCACGCGCAGAGTCGTAACTGTCCTTGACCGCGTCGGGGAACGGGACGTCCCCCTTGGCAGCGACTGCGTCGATCGTGGCCTGCGGCATGGTGTTGACCACGTCGGTTGTCACCAACTCGTCCACGTACATAGTCGCCGGGTAAGCCGGATCCTTGACGCCAGTCGAGGCCCACAGGAGGCGCTGAGGGTGGGCGCCCTCGTCGGTGAGCGCGAGCCAACGATCGGAGTCCAGCACGCTCTCGTAGTGCTGGTACGCGAGTCGCGCGCTGGCAATACCTGCGGTTCCGCGCAGGTCAGCGTGTGCACCGCCATCACCGAGCCGGTTATCCACCTCGGTGTCGATACGGCTGATGAAGAATGAAGCGACCGACTCGATGCGAGACAGGTCGAGCCCAGCCGCCTTCGCGTCCTCAAGACCTAACAGGAACGCCTCAAGCACCTCTTTATAGCGCTCTACGGAGAAAATCAGCGTGATGTTGACAGAGATACCCTCCCCAAGCGCCTTGCGAATGGCGGGCAGGCCCTCCTTGGTAGCGGGAATCTTGATCATGACGTTGGGACGGTCCACGAGCCACCACAGTTGCCGCGCCTCGGCGATGGTTTTGTCAGTCTCGCGCGCGTAAAACGGGCTCACCTCGATCGACACTCGACCGTCCACGCCCTGCGTCCGTTCGTAAACCTCTCCCAAGATGTCGCACGCCGAACGCACGTCGGCGGTAGTCATCATGCGCACTGCCTCGTCGACGCCTACTTCTCGCTTACGCAGGTCCGCGAGTTGATCGTCGTAGTCGGTGGTGTCGGGGTCGCCAATGGACTTGGCGAAGATACTTGGGTTAGAAGTCACTCCGACGAGGTGCCGATTGGCCACGTCGTGGGCCAACGATCCAGTGTTAAGACGTTCGCGGGAGAGGTCGTCAAGCCAAATAGACACTCCAGCTTTTGAGAGGTGCTTCAGGGCTGCTTCGTGGTCGGACACTATTTATCTCCATTGTTGTGACTAGATAGACGGTTGGGAATAGGGCGTTGGTCGCGGCGGGCAAGGAGCCCACGACGCATCATTCGTTCTTGACGACGTCCTCGGCATCGCCCTTGCGGGCGGTCTCCTTATTGACGGTCAGAGCGCCGCTCTCCTCCGCCTCGTCGTCGGACTTCCCCATCTGCTTCTCGGACTCTTTAACC
>Ga0209414_1001432_pt1 | contig 11329 bp, 7 predicted proteins | sample LakVidmifraction_4_FD_181154 | JGI IMG/M metagenome (GOLD analysis project Ga0209414, IMG submission 181154) | Hypersaline microbial communities from Lake Vida, Antarctica - Brine Hole Two &gt;0.2 micron (SPAdes) (version 2) | ecosystem: Environmental > Aquatic > Non-marine Saline and Alkaline >... | reverse complement strand
TATTTTTTATTGTGCTCCTCAAACCTGTTTGGCCGCTTTTTTGGCCGCAAATTTCAAGCCTTGCCAAACTGATGTTCGTATTTGCCTTAATCTGTTTCGCCCTAAAAATTGGGATGCAAACTACTTCTCTGCTTCCGGAAATAGCACAACTTTCGGCTCAGATCAGGAATTTTGTGATCGGGTTTATTCATTTGTTGATGTTGGGGGTAATCAGCGGATTTCTGTTTGCTTTTTTATTGCAAACCCAGTTTGTCAACTTCAAAAGCCGACTTCTAAACTGGGGAATTGGTTGGTTCCTTGCCGGCTTTCTGTCCACCGAACTCCTGCTTTTTATTCAGGGAGGAATGTACTATTTTGGCAGTGGATCAATTCCTCATTATTACCTCGGCTTGTTTGTTTTCAGCGCATTTCTGGTTGTTGGGATTTTATTGATCGCTACAAGCATGTTCAGGAATGTTAAGGTGAAGGCTGCTTAGTAAGGAGTTAATAATGAAGGGTGATAAGTTGATCATGATTTGGAACTAAAAAAATAAGTGTCTATCCGATGCTTTGGGATTGGGAGCGGAAAAAGGTTAGAAATACTGAGTTTAAAGTAAGAAACTTTATACATCCATCCTAAAAAGTTATATCAAAAAAAATCTTTATTCGACTAAAAGATAATGGGCAAACAAATTGATCTTTTATTTGAAACCCTCCAGATTTTAATAAAAAAAGAAAACCAATTACGTAATTAAACGAATTGGCTTTCTTCACATTCAACTAAAAAACATAAAACTTTTATGCTGTCAGAAATAATATGGGTTTTCAAAAATAATTTACATATTGCTTACCGCTTCCTCGATATTTTTGATGGTATTGCTTGAATTAACCCCGAGTCCCTCCTGCTGGAAAACGAGTTCCCCTTTTTCATTAAATACGCTTATGATATTTGAATGCGAAAAATTTATGGGGGAGATCTCTTTGTAGTTTACCGCCAAAACAGCGGCAAACTCACGTGTATTTGCTTCCGTAGATCTCAAAAACAACCAGGGTTCTTCATCCATTAAATTTTCTTTAGCAAAAGCTTTCAGGCGTTCCGGAGTATCGGTTTTGGGATCAATGCTCACAAAGATCATTTTCACCTTGCCTTTTATGTCTTCAGGCAGTTGTTCCTCAATGTTCCGCATATTTGCGACCAATCTGGGACAAGCGGCTTTACAGGTGGTGTAGATCATTACCATTACCAAAACATCACCCTGCAGATCTTTTATCTGAAGCTCTTCCCCATTCTGATTTGTCCAGGTAGAGGGCAGATTGTAAATGGACATATCAGTAAATCCCGCCGAAAGCGGGATTTCTTTTATGGGTGTTTTCGTCAAAAATGCAATTTTAAAGGCTTGTATTTTAGAATAATTGCATTTTAGAAAGTTAAATTAATTAACGTTTTATTAAGATATACTTAAAAATTTTGTGTTTTAAGTTATATTAACATCCATTAATTTCATTTAACCTTTTCTATCCACTTGCCTATGTAAGAATAATTTTACAAGATAATACCATTGTTTTTTTTACTTTTTTTTATATTAGATGTTAAATTCCTACACTTAATGGATTGATCTTCCCCCGCAAGATTCTCCTTTTTTATACCCCCATATTTTAGTCGATTTTAACTTAATGATATAAAAAGATGGAAAAAAAATTACTTCTTCTTATTGGGGCCAATATTAAATTTACCGTACAAATTGAGGAAATGTTAAGCGTTAATTTTCATATTCACACTGTAGAAAGTGTGCATAGTGGATATAATTTGGCTATTAAATATTTGCCAGATATTATTCTTATTGATCAAACTTCGGTGGGAACAGAGAGTTTAAAAAATTTATCACATTTCAAGTCCTCACATTTTCTAAACAAAATCTTATTAGTATTACATTCAGCAAAAGAGGAAAAAAGTACCGTAGAAGCATATTTTAACAGTGAAGTAGATTTATTCCTATACAATTCCCAGACATTTAAAGAAATTTCGAAGTTAATTATAAACGAATTGAATAAGGTCCAATACTTAACGAATTATTGGAGAGATTCTTTTATGGGATTGTTTAATTTAATGCCGTATCCTGTTGTTCTACTGCAAAATGAAATGATAGTTTCCATGAACGATGCTTTTAGAAGGACATTTCATATTGAGCGATTTAAAAGGGTTAATATATCCGAATTTGTTCATTATAGAAATAAAAGTAAAGTTGTTAATATTTTAAAAAAATTTTCCCGGAATTACCATATGAAAGAATCAATAGATGCAGAATTGCTTTTAAACTCTAAAAAAGTGAAGATGGGAAAAATATATTTTTCAAAATTGGACAAAATGATAAGTGGACAATTTATTATGATGATTTATTTTTCAAAAGAGGAAGATTTTTTAAACGGGGATGTTTTAAATGATATGGAAAATAAGGTTTCTAAAAAGGAATCCAATAAAGAGGATCAAAGGTTTTTAAATTTCCATTTCACTAGACGGGAAAAGGAAGTACTAGAACTGTTGTGCAGCGGTTACAGGACCAAAGGTATTTCAGATGCATTATGTATTACTGAAAAAACAATTGAAAAGCACCGTTCCAATATTATGAAAAAAACCAATTGCGATACGATTTTAGAAAGTGTGCTTTTTGCTTTAAACCACCGTATTATAGAATTGAACTATGTTTCATAGGTTTTTGTTAAAAAGATTGATACCTGTTTAAAATTCCACTCGTTGTAATACTTGCTTTTACCAGCTTATCAAAGGTATGATTATCGTGAATTTGCCGGTTCGCCCCGTTGGTAAAAATCCTTCATCCATTCCATCATTCCCTCCAGGGTGTAACGGTCTTCCCCGGTTCCATTTATTGCGCTTACTAACCCTCTCCCAAACTCATAATGCTGGAGACCAAATTGTCTCTGGGTTTCCTTTCTTGAAAAACCCTTTTTTGTGATGCTCCAAAGAAATTTATCTATGGTCAATTGGTTCTATTTCAGGATAAATAAGGCCAACCATAAAAAGCCAATATTATGAAAATTTTTGGTTAACAAAATCTTAGGGGAAACCCCCCATTATTTTATAAACTTTTGAAAGTAGTTTAGCATTGTTAAGTGATAGTTGTTTCCCCTATAAGTAATTTATCACTATAAAATTCAACCCTTCCCCAAAACTAATTATTACAGCTATACAAATTAAAAATATTGTGTGGTTAACGATTGTCCAAAATTAAATTTTTGTTCAAACTAATTAGGTAAATTATGAAAACCAGCAAATTACTTTTTACGGCCATAACTGCTATAACCCTTCTGCTTTGTGGCTGTAGTATAAAGGATAAAGATAGTAGTGCTTATTTAGGAAAGGAAGGTACTGGCTCCATTTACTTTAGTGGGATGTTAAAAGAACTTACTAAAAATTCCCGTATGTCTTTGGAAAATCTGGATGTAAATATTCCGAAGTGTAAGGACAATATGGAACCGGCCTTTGTAAGAATTGCATTGAGGAATATCGGTTTGGAAACCGGAGAAATGGTATGGGTGGAAGATAATGATGGAGATGATGATTATTTTATTGACATATCCGTAGTGCCTTTTTCCAACGATAGTGATAATAATGGTGCACCTAATTTTCTTACTACTGAATCATTGGAACTGGAACTAAAAGCCGGAAACTATTCCCTTGAATATTTTGCCGTCCTTAATAGCAATAAGGAAATTATAATGATGGCCCCTCGTGAAGATGGAAACTATGGGCCAGCCCAGTTCCAAAATTTTGTAAACATAGCCTTGCCTGTCCCAATAGATATTAAAGAAGGGACAAAACACTATACTCAATTAGAAACCATTTGTTATGATGAGAAGTTTGCCCTTGCCTATGGTTATTTGTTTTTTGATTTTGAACGTGTAGAACTCACCCATTTATGTGTTTTTGGAAATATTTGTGATGAAAACCAAAAACATGCCCCGGCGCACTTCAGGTTGAAAATTTGGGAGTATTTTCTTGAAAAGGGTGAAACTGGAAGGGAACTGGTAAACCGTACAAACAAGGTTGATTTTTCTTCTCAGGACACCAATCAACTTACTGCCTTGCCACTTTGCGTGCCCCTTCCCGATAGACAGGGTACCGATTATTACTTTGGGGAAATTTATTTGATTGATGAAAATGGAGGTGAGCAACTTATTAGAGAAGGCATATTCGAAGATACAGATCTACTGCAATTTTATGATGAAATTGAGGATGTTTATGATTACTATCACTTTAGGGAATCTTGTTGCGGGTACGATGACAACGCAGCCTTGTTGATGGACATCGTGCCAGAGGAGGAGGATTGTACCGTTAATAATCCCCCTTCAAGCTGTGAAACGGCCTATATGTTTGGCGACACCGAATTTTACGATTTAGAATTGAAAGGAAATAATTGGGGTTGGGCAGAATATTTTGAGCTAAGCGATCTGGAAAATGGAATCTATTCCAGCACACTATATGCCGCCGCTGCCCAAAATGATTTAAATAAAGGATTTCCTGCTGGGGAAGTGCACATAACAATAGAGGGAACTAATGTAAAGGTAAATATTCAGCTTATTGAAGGTTGCACCTTAGGTAATACTCACGTGTACCTGTCTGACGAGGTACCCACAAAATCCTCTCCGGGTCAATATGGAAATACCCATAGTAATGTAGGAGGAAAATTAAATTCATTCCATTTACAATACAGCGGGGATGGAAACTTTTGGATAATTGTGCACGTAGAAGTTTGTTGTGAAATCGACTAAAATAAGTCCTTGGGACATCTATATATAAATGTTTTACTAAACAATCAATTATTAATTAATCTAAATTTTTTTATTATGAAAAATGTTAAAATTTACTTTGCTTTCGTAGCTGTATTTGCTATGATGTTCACTTCCTGTAGCAAGGACAACCAAGACACAGAAGGTCCTGTTGCCGTTGAAGTGGGCGAACTGTCATTATCCGCTTTACTGGAGCAATACTCCAGTCAAAACAGGCAGCAGGAAAACTCCGCAAATCCGCCAAGTTGTGATATGGAGGATGTAAAACCTGCGTTTGTACGTGCGGCCATTAAGGATCCCGACGGGAATTGGATAGATGATGGGGTTGCTACCAATGGTTACTATGTTGATATTCCAGTTATTCCCATATCCTCTGACAGCGATGCAGATGGAGCCGAAAACTTTTTGACGTATGAGGCCCATTTTCTTGAACTGGAGGAAGGCACCTATGAATTGGTCCGGTTCTCAGTACTTAATGCAAGTAAGACTGAAATTTTGCTTGCGCCCAGTTCAGACGACACTTATGGCCCTGCAAATTTTGCCAATTTTGTAGAAAATGCTTTGCCTATTGATATTTTTGTTGAGGCTGGCACAAAAACATATCAGGAAATAGAAGTACTCTGTTACGATGAAGCAATAGCAAGTGAATATGGATATTTATTCTTTGATTTTGAAGAAGTGCCATTAACTTATATCTGTATCTTCGGTAACGAATGTGATGAATATGGTAAACACACACCTTCACACTTTAGAGTTAAAGTATGGGAGTATCCTGCTTTACCAGGAGAAGGTGACGTTGTATTTACAGATGAAAATGCTCTTGTAGATGGGACTAACGATTTCAACAATGGTGAAAATGAAGGAGAAGTTACTCAAGCAGATCCATTATGTATTCCATTGCCAGATCGTGATGGCGAGAACTGGTTCTATGGTGAAATTTATACTATAGATGAGAATGGCATAGAAAAATTAATTAGAAGAGGAGATTTTTCTGATGAAGATACTAAAGATGAAGCCTTCGGAGGAATTGATGATAAGAAGAATTACTGGCACTTTAGAGAAGGTGATTATTGTGGTGAGGATTCAGATCCTTGTTTGTTGAGTAGGTTTGTTGATTCAGAAGAAGAAGCTACTATGACCTTTGGTCCAGATCTTAATGATATTCAAGGCTTAGGTGATTTGGAAACAGATTATATTGATGTTGATACTGATGATGATGGTCTTTACTATCAAGATAATGACCAACCAGCTGTGGGAGCTCCCGCACCATTTGGAGGGTATTTAATTACCAATAATCCACAGAACTATTACGGTCCTTTTGTAGGTCTTCAAGCCGGAGACGATGGCAACATGATTGTATTTGACGGTTCACCAGATAAGTCAGATAGGGTTCTCTATACCTTAAGAACTTCAGAATTATGTGCCGGTGACACTTATTTCCTTAAAATGAGAGTTAAAGATATTAGTGCACCAGATGTTAATAACGCTAGATTGCGTGTTATTTATCGAGCAGGTAGCCCAGAAACCGCTACTTTAGCAGGGAATTTTGAAATTGATCCTTTAGTTAAAGACGCTGATGGAAATTGGAGCACCGTTGGATTTATAATGACCGCTACAGAAGATGGTTCCATGTTAATTAGGATTAGGGACCGTGAGGATGATAATACAGGTAACGATTTTGCTATGGATGATATTGTTTTATCAAATGATCCTACTGTTTTAAATGGAGTAGCCAATATCAACCCCTCAAATTAATAATTTAATAATCCAGGTGTATTGACAGGACTGGACATAGTTGTTGTTCAGGATTAGTTTATAATTAATTAGAATAATGGTTATTTAGAAGATTAGAGGGGCTAAATGCCCCTCTTTTTTGTTGTGTGCCGTGCATGGCCACTAACTTGACGGTGTAAGTCCGTTATGGGGGTTTGTAGTTACCTACCATTAGCTTAAGGCAAGGGTGTCCACCGTGAGGTGGAATCAGAAGGAAGCCAGCGGCAAAGTTCCGACCCGAGGAACACGAATACAATAAGGCATATGCAGTGTGGATGAGTTTACAATACAAAACGAAGTCCAAAAGCTACACGGGCGCTGCGGTGTAAATTGTGCGGGTACATGGAATGAAAGTTAGTGGCCTTACCACGGGAGATAATGGCAAGAAAAACATACCAAGGAGAAATTAACGATAAAGAGAGGTCAAAACAAAAACTTATCAACGCAGTTGGTAAAGTCTTGAAAAATAAAGGATATACTGGATTGACAGCAACAAATATCGCAAAAACGGCTGGTTTAAGCCGTCGCCTCATTACGATTTATTTTGATTCAGTTGATGTTGGGGGTGATCAGCGGATTTCTGTTTGCTTTTTTATTGCAAAGCAGGTTTGTCAACTTCAAAAGCCGACTTCTCAACTGGGGAATTGGTTGGTTCCTTGCCGGCTTTCTGGCTACCGAACTCCTGCTATTTATTCAGGGAGGAATGTACTATTTTGGCATTGGATTAATTCCTCATTATTACCTCGGCTTGTTTGTTTTCAGCGCATTTCTGGCTATTGGGATTTTATTGATCGCTACAAGCTTGTTCAGGAATATTAAGGTGAAAGCTGGATTGTAAAGAGTTGTTTATGGTTTGAAGTTAAAAAAATAAGTGTTAACATCCAGATACTTAGGAATCGGGAGTGGAAAAAAGTTAGAATACTGAGTTTGAAGTAATAAGTTGAAGACATTCATTCTAAAAAGTTATGTCAAAAAAAATCTTTAGTCTGCTAAAAAATAGTGGGCAAGCAAATTGATCTTTTATTCTAAACCCTACAGACTTTAATAAAAAAAAGAAAACCAATCACGTAATTAAACGAATTGGCTTTCTTCACATTCAACTAAAAAAAACATAAGACTTTTATACTGTCAGAAATAATATGGGTTTTCAAAAATAATTTACATATTGCTTACCGCTTCCTCGATATTTTTGATGGTATTGCTTGAATTAACCCCGAGTCCCTCCTGCTGGAAAACGAGTTCCCCTTTTTCATTAAATACGCTTATGATATTTGAATGCGAAAAATTTATGGGGGAGATCTCTTTGTAGTTTACCGCCAAAACAGCGGCAAACTCACGTGTATTTGCTTCCGTAGATCTCAAAAACAACCAGGGTTCTTCATCCATTAAATTTTCTTTAGCAAAAGCTTTCAGGCGTTCCGGAGTATCGGTTTTGGGATCAATGCTTACAAAGATCATTTTTACTTTGTCTTTTATGTCTTCAGGCAGTTGTTCCTCAATGTTCCGCATATCGGCGACCAACCTGGGGCAGGCGGCTTTACAGGTGGTGTAGATCATTACCATCACCAAAACATCACCCTGCAGATCTTTTATCTGAAGCTCTTCCCCATTCTGATTTGTCCAGGTAGAGGGCAGATTGTAGATGGACATATCGGTAAATCCCGCTGTATCTGTTTCCGCTTCAGTTAATTCTTTATTTTTTTTATCTGAAGCCTGATTGCAGGAAGCAAATAATAAAATACTTAAAATACAAAGTGCTGATATTTTTTTCATCTTAATTTTTTTTGTCCGTTTTGTTTTTTATTAAAATTTGAAACTTCTTATTTCGTATTTCTACTTTTTAGGTTTCCGGGCTTCTTTTCTTTTCCTCTCTCAACTTTTCCCACAAACAAACCACAAACAATAAACAACCTTTATCTTTCCTCTTGTTTCTTGTTTCTTGATTCTTGTCTCTTAGTTCTTCTTTCTAACTTCTAACTTCTCGGCATCCATAGCGCATCTGAAACCCAAATTTTTAATGGCATATCGCGCTTTGATGCTTCCTCGAAAGGCATAGCGCATAAATGCGGCATAGTCCATTAGATCTGTGGCGCCTATGGCTCCCCCACAAAACAGGTTTCTGTCTGTGGAATTGCCTTTTCTGGATTCCCCGGAAATTAAAACCGAATTGAAATCCATTGCCCATTCCCAAACAAGGCCATGGAGATCGTAGACTCCCCAGTAATTCGGGGAGTTGTTCCCAATGGGATTGTCAAAGGTTTTGGGGGTTTCATACCACGAGAGGATCTTTTGGTTATAGCTATCTTTAATTCGTGCATCGGGTGAAGTTTCATCGGCCATTGCTGCATATTCCCATTCATCCAGAGTAGGAAGTCGTTTTCCCTGGCATTCGCAATATTTTTTAGCGGCAAACCAGGAAACATTGGTAATGGGAGCATTAGGCAAATTTTCCTTGCCAATGTTCAGATCACTTTTCCAGTGAAATAAATATCTTTCATCAGCAAAAAGTTTTATCACCCGGGATTTGCTCCAATCCGGATTTTGTTGAACAAACTGTAAAAAATCCGCATTGGTAACGGGGTATATATCCAGAAGAAAAGTATTTACCTCTACCTTGGCAGAATCGACACCATAAAGGGGCAGGAATTCTCCCCCTTTTATTCGTGCCATTTCAATTTCTTTTTCCTGCGCAAAAGATGCTGAACAAAAGAATCCGAGAAGTACAACAAAGACGATTTTTAGGTTTTGACTGAGCATTTTTCTTTCGATTTTTTTTGTTTTCCGTTTTCCGTTTTCCGCTTTCTGCAGTAATGTTTATTTTACCAACATTCCAACTTTCTTACTTCTAACTTTTTTTCGGTGTTACTTTCTATGAGATTTCACCATTTCCGGGGTTACCACTGTCTTGTTGTTTCCCCAACTGTTATATGCATAGGTGAGCACATCGGCAATTTCATCATCGGTCAGCTTCTGGCTGGGCATTACACTGTTAAATTGATTGCCATTTACCGTGACTTCACCGGTCAATCCATTTAAAACTATCCCTATAGCCCTGTTTGCATCGGCATTTAAGAAATCTGATTTTGCCAGTGGAGGAAAAGCACCGGGAATTCCTTGTCCTGTAGCCTGATGACAGGCAAAACAAGTTTGCATATAGAGTTGTTTCCCATGTTCCAATTGCTGAGCCAAAGATTTTGGAGGTACCGGAGCAGAGGTTTCTTCAGAATCGGCCACCGGCATTTTTTGGATCACGCTTCCTTCGGGCAAATAAATTTTATCCAATTGTTCACCGGAATAAATTTTAGGATTTTTCTCGCCTTCCACCTTTAACATTCCCAACGCACCTTTATTGAAGGCGCGGAATATGGAGTGGTCTACTAAAAGGAATGTTCCCGGAACTTCTACTTTAAGTTCAATCATAGCTGCGCCTCCCGCAGGAATAAGTGTTGTTTGTACATTTTCATTTATTAAACTCCCACCTTCTACATGGACCCTGTCAAAAATTTCCCCTATCATATGAAAAGAGGAAACAAGATTGGGTCCTGCGTTGCCCACAAATAAACGAACGGTTTCCCCAACTTTGGCCGTAATGGCGTTATCTCCGGTTAAGGCGTCCACCTTCCCATTAAAAAGAACATAATCCGGGTTTTCATCTATTGCTTTTTGCATATTAAAAGGCTGCAAACCCGGTTTTCCGTAAGCATCTTCGGTATAGAAATCACCTTGCATGACGTAATATTCTTTATCTACCGGAGGAAGTCCACCTTTGGGTTCTACCAGGATCAATCCGTACATCCCGTTGGCGATGTGCATTCCCACAGGCGCTGTTGCACAATGGTACACATACAAACCGGGGTTTAAGGTTTTAAAAGAAAAAACTTTTTCATGTCCGGGAGCGACAAGCGAAGATGCCGCTCCTCCACCGGGACCTGTAACCGCGTGCATATCAATATTATGTGGCAGTTTATTGTCCGGGTGGTTTTTAAGATGAAATTCCACCTCATCCCCTACTCTGGTTCTAATAAAACTTCCCGGAACTGTTCCTCCAAAGGTCCAGTACATATATTGGACTCCATTAGCAATTTCTCCTACTTTTTCAATAATTTCCATATCCACCACCAACTTTGCGGCTTTTCGGGCACCAACAGGTTCCGGCACATTTGGCGGGGAAGTAAGTACGGCTTGTATTTTCGAGCTTATTTCGATATCTGTTGAATTTTCTTCATCAGATTTACAAGAAACAATTGTCGACACAAAAACAAGTGCCAATACTAACATTAAATAGATCTTGAAGCCTGAACTTCTCTTGGAGTAACTAATTCCATTCATAAAATTTGGTGTTTAATTAATTATAAAACAAATTAAGACATTTTTGTCCGATTAAATTATGATCCATGTCATATTAATCTTATTTATTCTCATTAAAAATTAAAATCCAATAAAATTAATAGTGGGTTTATGAACAAACCTAAAAGATTATTAGAAATACGAATAACAGAAGCTTATATTTTATCTTAATAATCTGTTAGAAGAAGTTTAAATTGTGATCTGGAATGCTCATCCCATAATTTTAGTCTTAAAAATGGCGAGAGAGAGATCTGATCCGGATTTTTAACTAATCAGTACTTAAACCGCGAAAATTCTGAAGTAAGTAATGGTTAAAATTTAATGTCGTATTTTTTACCAAAATTATTCAATACAAAATTTAAGCTTTCCTTGAGATTTTGAAATGACCGATAAGCATCGAAATTTAACCATTGATATTTTATTC
>Ga0209414_1001431_pt1 | contig 11330 bp, 11 predicted proteins | sample LakVidmifraction_4_FD_181154 | JGI IMG/M metagenome (GOLD analysis project Ga0209414, IMG submission 181154) | Hypersaline microbial communities from Lake Vida, Antarctica - Brine Hole Two &gt;0.2 micron (SPAdes) (version 2) | ecosystem: Environmental > Aquatic > Non-marine Saline and Alkaline >... | reverse complement strand
AACTTAAGAATAATACAATTTAGATTAAAGGTCTACTATCAATACATAAAAATTCCTTCGCGATACTGATCAAGGGTCACCATTGCGAAGCAATTTTGTACAATTTACTTGTGATATTTTACCTTTTGGTTATCAATGACATTATCATTTTTAAATCACTTGGACGCAAATTTAAATTCAAAATTCATTGACGGTATAAACTATTTTTTATATAATTAATTAAAGATGAAAATGTGTTCGATTAAAAGAAATTAAAGGGGTATTTGATGAATGTTCATGAAAAAACAATAGCAAGAACCTTATTTCAAAATAAAATATTCAAAGCAGATGGTCAGTCATTTGAAGATCTCTTTGTGAATATAATGAATTATTTGAATGCTGAATTTCAACAAATTAAACCATGGGGAAATATTGGTGACCGTAAAAACGATGGTTATATCGAAAGTGAAGGTATTTATTATCAAGTTTATGCTCCTGAAGATATAGAAAAATCATATACAAAATTAAACCATAAGCTTAAAGAGGATTTTTTAGGATTGATTAAGCAGTGGCCAAAGATTAAAGAGTATTATTTTGTTGTTAATGATAAATATAAAGGGATTAACGCAGACTCTGAACAAATAATTTCGAACTTAAAAAAAGATTGCGATTTAGATGAATCAAGAATTTTAACAGCAAAAGATGTTGAAAATATGCTCTTTTCATTAGAAGACGATCAGATACTATCTATTACTGGATTTTTACCTGATCCTATTAATTTAAAGTACCTTGACTATGGAGTGCTTAATGAAGTTATTGTTTATATTATGGACCAGTCACCAACAGTTAATAATGGATATGATATTATTTTGCCTGATTTAGAAGAGAAAATTCAATTTAATGGTTTATCAAGATTAGTAGCAATGCGTCTAGAAAATGGCTTAATAAATGTAATACATTTAGAAGAATACTTAGCAAATAACAGTGATTTTTTATCAGATACTTTAAGAGATCAGTTGAATGGAATATATTTAGAAATGAAAGAAGATTATATTGGCGATGAATTATTTATTAATATAATGAACAGATTATCTCCTAAAAATGAATTTAAGTATCAGTCAACGGTAATGATTTTAATGAGCAAATATTTTGAGAGTTGTGATATTTTTGAAGAACCTGTTGAGGAGGTGACGCAATGATCTTACCAACAAAACACACTCATTTTTCTGAATCACTACTTGGTTTTGGTGGGTATCTTCTAAAAAAAATAGATACATTTAAAACAATTGATACATTGTGGAATGAATATCAAAGAGATTATAGACAAAGCAACTTTAAGGTAAAGCATAGTTTCGATAATCTATTATTAACTTTGGTATTTCTGCATTCAATAGGTATTATTGAAGAAAAAAATGGTGGTGTTATAAGATGCAACTATTAAAAGTCTATTCAAACAAATCAAATTTTAGAACCGTAGAATTCAATGAAACGGGATTAAATTTTATAGTTGCGAAACAAAAGGACCCTAAAAATACTGATAAGAGCAAAACCTATAATGGAGTAGGGAAATCTTTATTGGTCGATATTATTCATTTTTGTCTAGGTGCAAGTAAAGATAGCTGTAAGTCATTTTGCAAAAAACTTCCAGATTGGGAATTCTATCTCGACTTTTCAATAAGTGGAACAAAATATACAGTAAAGAGAACAACAAATGAGGCCAATAAGATTATTTTAGATGGAGAAGAACTAAATCTAATTAGGTTTAATAAGAAAATAGAAAATATGTGTTTCGATATTCCAGACGAAATTGATTTTTTGTCTTTTAGAGCACTAATTTCTTTTTTCATTCGAAAGAATAAAGCTGGATATGATAAATATGATGAACCAACAAAAATATTTAGAAATTATCAAAAAATTATTTATAATGCATTTCTTTTAGGATTGGATACTTTTCTAGCTCAAAAGAAATATAAATTAAAGAAAGAAAAAGATCGGGTTGAAAAATTAGAGAAAAATTTTAAGAATGATGATTTATTAAAAGAATTTTTTATGGGTAATAAAGATGTTGATTTAAAGATTGTTGATTTAGAAGAAAGAATCAAAAAACTTGAAATAGATTTAAAAAATTATAAGGTTGCAGATGATTATTATGAAGTTCAAAAGGAAGCAGATAGAATTGAAAAGGAATTGTTTGAAATAAATAATCAAATAATACTTATAAATAATAATCTCGATAAAGTTCATAGAAGTTTAGAAATTGAAACCAGTGATAACCACGAAAATTTAGTAAAAATATATGAAGAGTCTAATGTTCATTTTTCAAAGACTATTAAGAAGACATTAGATGATTTAGAAGAATTCTACGAGAAACTGACAACTAATCGAAGAAAAAGATTATTAGAACAAAAACACAGATTTGAAAATGAGATTGAGAAAAAAGCTGAGACAGCAGAAAAATTCGGCCAGAAGCTGGATCATTTAATGCAGTACCTAGGTGACCATCAAGCCCTTGATGTATTTGTGGTATTAAGTGAAAAAAATGCTGAACTAAAATCTGAATCAAAAAGATTAAAAAAATATCAAAAATTGGAATCAGATTATAATGAGAAACTACGTGATATAAAGAAAGAGCTATTAGAACAATCAGAAAAAACTGATGAGTATTTAGAAAAAATTAAACATGATATTAATGAGTTAAGAGATTATTTTAGAAAATTAGCAAACCAGTTTTATCCCACTTCAGTAGCTGGCTTGTCTATAAAAAATGATGATGGAATGAATCAAAATCGTTATGATATTGATGCAAAGATTGAATCAGATAATTCCGATGGTATTAATAGTGTTAAAATATTTTGTTATGATATGACTATTTTATTTAAAGGACAAAATCATAGTGTGAATTTTATATTTCATGACAGTCGTATTTTTGATGGAATTGATGAAAGACAGAAAGCTGAAATGTTTAGAATAGTTTATGATAAGTTTAATAATTCAAATAAGCAGTATATAGCAACAGTTAATCAAAACCAATTAAAAGAGATTGAGAATAATTTAAATGATGATGATTACATGAAAATTATTTCTGAAAATATAATTTTGACTTTAACTGATGATAAAGATTCAGAGAAACTGTTAGGAATAACAATTGATATTTAAGCAACTTAAAGGCTTTATAAATTATTTTCTAGTATTTTAAATATTTTTGAAAAAATAGAAGGGTGATTTATAAAATTGATATATGCTTCTTGTTTTATGAAAGCGTATTTTGTTTTGATTACGAAAGATGAACATTTAGGAGAGGTATATGCAAAGTGAAAACATCTATATAGATTAACAAAGTCAGTCATTAGGCTGGATTTTACTTTAAGAAATGATAATCTCATCACATTATGTCGGCAATGATAGTAGAATATAAGGAAAACTTGGAATATATTATGAAACTCCCACAATTAAAGCAGTGGGAGTTTTTCTGTTTTTAATAAATTTAAAAATCTTTCCCTTAAAAAATATTCTTCAAGCGATCTTAGTTTGTTTTTATACTAGTTAAATTGAAAAAAAGCAATAAAATTTAAAAAATAGCATGATTTTTAATGTGTTGATATCATTTTGATGGAATATACACCTTAAAATCATAAAAAATGAATCAATTAATACTAAAAGTGTTGAAAGAATTGTATAAAAGTATTGTAATTAAGTTATAATATGGATAAGGAGTGTGTCACTTGGGTTCAAAAAAACAAGATTCTAAAAAAACATTAAATTTTACACCAGATCAAATTAAAGAATATTTCGATAAATTTAGAAAATGCATTCTCGAAGCTAGATATTCAATTTCTAGGAACAATAATTGACAAGAAAATATTGATTTCATTGAAGATTATAAAATTAATACAAAAAAAGAACAAGAAGTACTTATAGGTCTGCAATTTGATGACTTTTTTTATGCTGTCGAAAATGACAATCCTGATTTTCCTGATGAGGTATTATACATATTTCGTGAGCAACATGAATTGGATTCTTGGGGGGACATTAGAGACAGTTGAAATTTATATTAAAGTTAATATGATTAAAACAAGAAGTGGAGATTTATTTTCAGTGGTTGTTTCATTCCACAAAAGAAACTATAAAATCAAGTATTTGTTTAGATAAAGGAGTTTAGAAATTAACCACTTAAAAAGGAGGAGATAGAATGAAAGGATTTTGTGAAAATTGTCGAGATACAGTTGATTATCAGGTAAAAATAATTGATAAAGAAAAAGAGATTAAAGGAAAAACTATTGAATATGTGGGTAAAATAGCGTATTGTGAAGAGTGCAAATCAGAGATTTTTGTATCTAATATTAGAGATTACAATTTAAAAGAACTTGATGCTGCGTTCAGGGAAGAAGAAAATTTAATTAAAGTTGAAGATATTCAGAGAATTTTAGAGGTCTATGATATTGGGAAACGACCATTGTCTTTATTGCTTGGTTGGGGAGAAGGAACATTGACGAGATATAGTGATGGGGATATTCCTTCGAAACCTTATTCAGATAAACTGAAACGAATCTTAGAGAATAAAATGTATTATCTTAAATTATTAGAGAAAAATAAAGATAATATTACTGATGTTGCGTTTCGTAAAAGTAAGAAGGCTGTTGATGAAAGGCTTATAAATTTAAATGAAAAGACAACTAAAATTGAATCGGCGGTGCGATATCTGCTAATGCAAACATCAGAAATCACCCCTCTTGCATTACAAAAATTATTATACTTCTCTCAGGGATTTCAGAAAGCATTTGCAAACATGTTTATATTTGAAGAAGATTGTGAAGCGTGGATAAATGGTCCTGTTTATCGAAAGGTCTATGATAAATACAAAAATCATGGATATAATCCGATTGAAGAAGAGTTATCTTATGAGAATATTAATTTATCTGAAGATGAAAAAGAATTATTAGATCATATTGTTTTATATTTTGGGCGATATAGTGGAAAAGTATTAGAAAATATGACGCATTCTGAAGAACCATGGAGAGTTTCTAGATGTGGGTTGAAAGATTGTGAAATTTCTAATAGAATCATTGATAAAAGAGAGATAGGGTCATATTTTATAAGTGTTAAAGAGAAATATAAAATGCTTAATTTTACAGACATCAAAGATTATTCAGAAGACTTATTAAGCAAATTATATTCTTAACCCCAAAAGTATCCTGGGGAATATATATTATTAGATCAATCAAACCATTTGGGTGGAGTTTTCTTGAGTTAATATTGATAAATTAAAAAATTTAGAGTTAATTAAAGATCATAATGGAAAAATGAGACCTACCAACGGATTGGTGATTCTTCTTGGAAAATACGAACACTGTAATATAAAGTGTGGTAAATTTAAAGGAACTAATATGACTGAATTTTTAGATCGAGTTGAGTATACTGGAGATATTTTTAGTCAACTGGATAATATCATTGAATTTATCAAAAAGCATCTTAATTTTGGTAGTAAGATAGAAGGTTTGCAAAGAACTGATAGATATGAAATTCCTTTGGTTGCAATTAGAGAAGCAGTTGTTAATGCATTGGTTCATAGAGATTATCATAATTTTGGAAGAGATATTAAAGTTGGGATATATGATGATATATTAAATATAGTCTCTCCAGGGAGTCTACCAATGTCAAATACTGAAAAAAATATATTAGATGGTAGATCTGAGATAAGAAATAAAGTGATTGCTCGAGTATTTAAAGAATTAAAATATATTGAAAGATGGGGAAGTGGAATTAAACGAATGATGGATTCATGTCAAGAGTATGGATTAAAAATACTTGAAATTAAAGAAACCGGCGATAGTGTTACTGTGAACTTTTTAATTGAAAATGATTCGATCAATAGGCAAAAAGTAGAAGATATTATAGATGTTAGAAATACTAGAGGAAGAATGATAATAAATGCCTTAAGAGACAGAAATATTATAAGTATGAGAGGAAGTGGACCTAAAACTTATTATATTTTAAATGAAGGAATCAATAATCAGGACTAGTAAATTTATTATTTAATAGTTATAGATACTGCGTGATGATTCTAGATAGTGCGTGATACTGCTAGATAGGATAGATATGTAAACTAATAGTATACTAAAATAAATATTACGGCAAATAAAAAGTGTACCATTCAACTATCAATTTTTATATATTATTTAATATTGGGTTATTAAATTGTATTTGCTAATTTTAATGTATAATTTTATAGGGATAACTTAGTGAAATATGAAGAATAATTAAGAACATATTTCAGATAATAACAGAAGTCGAAGTATGATATAAAGTTGAAGTAGCTGAAGACAAAGTAGATACTAAGTTGCGATTGTAGGGTTTATAATGTTGAAATTAGGACAATTGAAAGGTATATAAGTGAATTTTTTGGTGCGTTAAGAATAATGGATATAAAGTAATAAAAGATTTTAAATTATAGATTTTTCGAGAAGCTTTAGATAAAGATTTGGTACCGACATTGATGTCGGTAGCTAAATAACTATTTTATTAATTTTTGATTTTTTTGAACATTAGAATGGTATTTGTAGAAAGTGAAGAAGTTCGAATTTTAAGGAAATCAATACAAAAAAATGTAATAAACCTCCTAGGAATAAGCTTATTGATTTTGAAGTTTCTTACCTTTATTTAGTAGAAAAAAACCCCTTAGTAAATATTTTTAAGATCAAATTAGGGAAAAAAATAAATTATGTTAAGAAAAATAGTAATAATGATATTCTTCTTATTTGGAAAGTACATAAAAAAATAAGAAATCATATTGCAGGTGAATTATCTATAACTGGTACACAATTTTATTTGTAGGTCAGTACACTTTTTTTTATTGACAAAAGCATTGATGAAGCATTAAAAGAATTGAAATCAGTAATTGAAGAAGATAAAAATGAACTGATAAGACAATTAGTAGATCTACCAAAATACAAAAGTGGTAAGAGAAAAAGGAGGGAATTAAGTAAAAAAATAAAAAATGAGATTATCAAATGTTTAAAAGAAAATGAAATGAAAAGAAATGATGGTCGGCGTAAATTGCAAATGAAAAATATATATCATGAATATTTAGATGAAAAGGAATTTAACATCGGAGATACAACGATATTAAGTAATTATTCACAAAAAGTATATACAGTGTTATTCATATCACTAATAATAATTGTAAACAACAAACTTGTTTATAATTATCATTAGTGATATAATTCTTTATAAGAAGAAAGGGTGATACTATGAAGTTTCTTAGAGTTAAATTCGATAATATTGGTGTTTTTTTAGATGGAATAACCATTGATTTTTCAGTTGACGATCGAGTGATTGATAATACAGCGGTTTCTGAAGTCTACAAGAGTGTTCAGGTTTTAAATGTAATTGGAATAGTAGGGGTCAATTCATCTGGAAAAACCAGCGTTCTTAAATTAATAAAATTTGCAATGGATATAGTATTAGGCGGAAAAAGTTTAAAGGAAATTGATATTTCAGAAGGTATTATTTTGAATGGGACAATTTTAACGATAGATTTTTTCCATAATGATAAATTCTATCGCCTAGAATCAGAATTTGTTGAAAATAAATCAATAATGGATGATGATCGCTTAAATCTAAAGTTTGGCAATGAAAAAATATACAGCAAGAATAAATCAACGGTAATATCACGAGATTTAATATTCGAATATAATCAAGGAAATATAATCTATTCTCGGAAAGAGATGGAGGACAAGAAAAATTTTTTATTAAAATCAACGGATAGTATTGTTTTAAGTGTTACTCAAGATTTGATGGTATATTATACGGGTATGATCAGAGAGAGCAATTTGAATTTTTATAAAGTTAAAGGTAATGCTCAAATGGAGTTTATTAATTTATTTGATAATAGCATTAAAAGTTTGAAAAACGATGGCGATTCTCTAGAAGTAATTTTTAAAAATAACACTGAAGAGATTAATTGTTCTAGTCCTCTTAAGAGCCAAGAATTTTTATCCTCCGGCACGATAAAAGGAGGGAACTTAATTTACAAAATAGATAAAGCAATTAAATCTGGTGGTTATGTGTTAGTGGATGAAATAGAAATACACATGCACAAGCAATTAGTTTTAACAATAATAGATTTTTTTAATGATCCTGAGATCAATAAAAAAGGTGCTACTTTAGTTTTTACAACTCATTATGCAGAAATATTAGACAATATTGAAAGAAAAGATAATATATATATTACTAAAAAGACTGATAATCATAGATGTACAGTTGTTAGATATTCAGATGTAATTAACAGAAATGACATAAAGAAAAGTGACATATTTTTAGCAAATTTTACAGGAGGGACTGCACCAAAGTACGAAGAAATACAAAAAGTTAGGGACTTTTTATGTCGCGACAATTAAAAGAAACATTAAAAAGTCTAAAATAATTTGCTTATGTGAAGGTAAGTCTGAAGAGGATATAATGAATATGTTGATAAATGGCGAGGAATAAATTTTTTCTAGAGAACAATTGTTGTATAAAAGAGTCCATCGTCATACGTAGGTAAAAAAAGTGCAGAGACAATTTTTAATATAGAATATGGCTCAACTATTGTTGTTTTGCGTATTATTGATTTGCGACGGAAGCAGTTTAATCTAGATAAGGTTTATGCTGAAAATGATAAAATAAAAATTGCTACTTGTCTAACGACACCAGAGATACTGATAATTATTAATTGTGAGCAATTCGAAGAATATTATAAAGTGAAGACTCAGAACAACCCCATCGAAGTCTATTGGCATTGAGTAAGGAGACTTCTTATATAAAGAGTCTGTTAAAACGAAAACATGTTTTTTCCTACTCTAAACAAGGAAAAAGCTTTGGGAGGGTTTAAACCAGGAAAAAGCTTTGCATTTTTTAGATTATATATTAAATATTATAAAAAAGTGCCAAATAGTACACTGAAAATATTAGGCACCTATTTAGTAAAAACTATCATATTCACCCGATGCATAAGTATGCTTCTAGAATCAATTACTGTTATTGGTTCTTTTGTATTTAGTTGAAATTCTATTTCATTAAAGTATTGACGATAATGCTTCAAATACTTTTAAGGAAAATTTTTTATCGACAAAAACAACTGAGATGACACTTTTCTTTTATAAAAATAAAGCGACATGGTACATCATATAATAAAAGAGTTTGTGAATAAAAACGTCATCAATTGATGCCGAAAAGTTGACCCTGCTCATAAGGAGTGATATAATAAAGATGGATCATAAAGCAGATAAGAGAAGGAAAGAATCTAGAATTGATATTCGTACCTATTTAGATCGGTTAAAATATGCAATTGAAAAGGATTCTGTAAGGCTTAATTTCCAAAAAGATAGAAAAGTTGACCAGGAGCGATCTAAGAAATATACTAATAGATATACCATAGAACAATTATTTCCAGATGAAGATGAAATTGAAGCACTAAAAAGAGAGTTGTCATTTTTGAGGGTTGAAAATTATATAGAAACATTGAAGGATACAAGATTTCCTAAACGGAGTGAAATGCGAGTATTTGGTAAACATTATTCAGGCAATGATGTATACATTAAGATACGAGTAGAACTAGTTAGTATGCTTCATGCAAATGGTGGCAGTTTTATTTTGGTAATGTCTTTTCACTATTCCCAGTGGGATTTTGAAGAAAGTGACTTTCCATATAAGAAAGTTCGAGGTGAAAAATGAAAACTATTAAAAAGGAAAACAAATTATGTTTAATTTGCATGGAAGAACATGAAGTGCAAACAGTTGTGGTGACAGATATAGAAATGTATAAAGAAAAAGAAGTATCCTTTGAAGGGACTTACGAATATTGCATTCATGCAGATGAATACCTTGAAACAGAAGATATGATTAAAGAAAATAGTTTGAAAATGAAAGATGCTTATAGGATAAAAGTAGGTCTGCTAACCTCTAATGATATTATTGCAATTCGCGATAAATATGGTGTAAGCCAAAGAGGTTTTTCCAAAATTTTAGATTGGGGAAGGTCAACAGTCACAAGGTATGAAAATCATCAAGTTCAGGATCGCGCCCATGATGATATATTAAGAAAGATTGAAACTGATCCAAAATGGTTTATTCAAATGCTGAAAAGAGCAGAAGGAAAAATTTCGGATACTGCTTTTCACAAATATCTTGAAAAGGCAAGCTTGGAATTTAGAAAGATGAAAAATCGGTATTTAATGGATTCAATTCAAGCCCTTTATACTAATTTCACTGAAGATATTATAACTGGTGGTGTTGAGCTTAATCTCATAAAAGTTATTGAAATCATTAACTACTATGCATCAAAAGTAAGTAGTCTTCATAAAGTAAAGTTAATGAAAATGTTATGGTATGGTGACAATGTGAGTTATAAAAGAAGTGGAAAAGCAATGACGGGCTTAGTCTATAATGCTTTACCAATGGGTGCAGTTCCTGAGGGTTATGAGCAAATTGTAGATTTAGACGGTGTTGAATTTGAAACGGTTATTTATCCTAAAGATAGAATGGGTTATAAATTTCATGAATCAGCAGATTTTGAAATTAAAGAAATTACAGCAAGTGAAATCGAGATTCTAGATACTGTCATTGAAGAAGTTGGTAGCTTGAATTCTCAAGAGATTATAGATAAAATGCATGATGAAGATGCTTATAAATATACGGCTAGAAATGCTATTATTCTCTTTTCCTATGCTGAGAAGCTTTCAATTGATTAGACCAGTTTAACTTATCACCAAGAGATGGGTTTTATTTTTTAAAATCGACGTGCCAGGCGCCCATATCTAACAACTTCACTAAAAAATAGAATTAGTAGAATCAATCATGGGGATTGGTTCTTTTTCTTTGTTAAAAATCTTAATATCATCACATTATAAATCTAATGACGTTGATTTAATTGATCGTCAATATATTACTAGTAATTACCATTAGAAGATAATAAATTCAAAGGTTATTTTTGGCAATATGAAGGCGAAATTTTATTATTAGATTCTGAAGGCGTTCCTATATTGTAAGGGTTAAAATAATAAAACATTAAAATAATAAGATAAGAAGTAGAAAGACCATGATCAGCAGCTAAAAACTGTTAGTCATGTTCTTTTTTATTTTAAGAGTTAAAATTAATTTGATTTTTTTATTTTGTAATTGACAGCTTGGCATTTTAAATGAGGAGTATGAGCTTAGCCCTCTGTGTTAGAATGATTGTCGTAATAGGAACTTTATGTTAGAGTGAGTATATCATCAATAGATATTACTTATGACAGAACAGGAGACGATAATTATGGGACGATATACATGGACAGAAAGAATAGAAGTAATTAAAAGAACATTACCACCAGAAG
>Ga0209414_1001429_pt1 | contig 11339 bp, 10 predicted proteins | sample LakVidmifraction_4_FD_181154 | JGI IMG/M metagenome (GOLD analysis project Ga0209414, IMG submission 181154) | Hypersaline microbial communities from Lake Vida, Antarctica - Brine Hole Two &gt;0.2 micron (SPAdes) (version 2) | ecosystem: Environmental > Aquatic > Non-marine Saline and Alkaline >... | reverse complement strand
AGGTTTCAAAACAAGAATATTAGCAAAAATAACAGCATTAACTTTGGTTCAATATATCAATAAGTTTATATTTGAAAGACCGATTAATAATGTCAAAATTCAAATAATTTAATTACACCCAACGGGTTATATAAAACATTAATTCAATCTAAAGAATATGAAAATTAAGAATTTATTAATTACAATTTTAACTTTAGTTGCAGCACAAAGTTTTGCTCAATTAACGATTAGTGGAGAACTAAGACCAAGAGCAGAATTCAGAAATGGATACAAAACATTAACACCAGACGCTACTGATGCTGCATTATTTGTATCACAACGTACACGTTTAAACACCAAATTTGTTTCTGAAGATTACACCTTCTTTGTAAGCTTACAAGATATTAGAGTTTGGGGAGATGTTGCACAACTAAATACTTCTGATAAAAATGGATTTGCAATTCACGAAGCTTGGGGAAAAATAAAATTCAGCCCTAACTTTTCTGCAAAATTAGGTCGTCAAGAAATCATTTATGATGATAGCCGTATGTTTGGAAACGTTGGATGGGCTCAACAAGGGCGCAGCCATGATGCAGCAATTTTTAAATTCGGAAATGAAAATTACAAATTAGATTTAGGGATTGCTTATAACCAAGAAACAGAAGCTTTATTTGGCAACTTGTATACAATTGCAGGAAATTACAAAGCAATGCAGTATGCTTGGTTCCATAAAGACTGGAGTAAATTTAACGCAAGTTTTTTACTACTAAATAACGGTTTACAAAATATTGATGCAGATAAAATTCGTTACAGTCAAACTTACGGAACTCATTTAAAATATAAAGCAACTGATGCTTTAGATTTAAGTGCAAACGCCTATTTGCAATCTGGTAATGATATTGCTGATAATGATTTAAGTGCTTATTTAATAGGCTTAGATTTAGGATATAAAGCTTCAGCAAAATTAAACTTAGGTTTAGGCTTTGAAATTCAATCTGGAAATGATAATGCTTCAATAGGAAATGAAAACAATGCTTTTACACCTTTCTACGGAACAAATCATAAATTCAATGGTTTTATGGATTATTTCTACGTTGGAAACCATGGAAACAATGTTGGGTTGGTTGATATTTATGCTAAAATTGGAACTAAATTAGGTGAAAAATCAAGCTTAACAGCTTTTGTACATAATTTTTCAGCACAAGCAGAAATTGCTCAAGATGTAGACAAACAATTAGGTACAGAGATTGATTTAGTTTACGCACATAAATTAAATAATGATGTTTCAATAGGCGCTGGTTATTCTCAAATGTTTGCTTCGGAAGGGTTAGAAACAATTAAAAATAATTTTAGTGGGAACGGAAATAACTGGGCTTGGTTAATGATTACAATCAAACCAACATTGTTTACATCGAAATAATAGAATTCTTAATTCAAGATTATGAGCATTTTTAAAAAATTAATTCCACCACCTGAATGGCGCTTACCAGTGCTAATTTTAATGGGTGCTATGACTGGACTTACATTGTATGCGCTTATCGAATCTAAAGCTGTATCGTATTTATCAGACGATCCTAAAACTTGTGCAAATTGCCATGTAATGACGCCTCAATATGCAACTTGGCAAAATAGTTCTCATAGAGAATGGGCTAGTTGTAACGATTGTCATGTACCACAAGACAATGTGTTTAAAAAATACCTATTCAAAGCTAAAGACGGTTTGTATCATGCATCAGTTTTTACAACACGAGGCGAACCCGAAGTTATTAGAATGAAAGAGGCTGGTGTTGAAGTTGTGCAAAAGAACTGTATTAGATGTCATGAAGATCAAGTAACAGACGCTAGATTAAGTGCTTCAGTTGAAGATCATTTTGAGAACAGAACTAGCAGAAAATGTTGGACTTGTCATCAAGAAGTGCCACACGGAAGTGTGCATAGTTTGTCATCAGTAAAATATTATGGAAAAATTTCTGAAGAACATCAAGAAACAGTGCCAGAATGGCTCAGCAAATATTTAAATAAATCAGATAATCAAAACGATAAAAAAGATGAGTAATAAAAGAAAACCTTGGAAAAACTGGGTGTTATTTTTAGCATCCTTAGTAGTAGTGTTTTTGTTAGGACTATTAGTTTCTTCAATAACAGAACGTAAAATGGAGGCTAAATTTGCTTACACTCCACTGACAAAAATTAAAAAATTAGAACCAAGAAACGAAGTTTGGGGTGAAAATTTCCCTCGCGAATTTCAATCGTATTATAAAACTGCAGATACCTCTTTTTTATCTAAATACAATGGTAGTGGAATGATTGATATGTTAGAAGTTGATCCACGTTTAGTGGTACTTTGGGCAGGATATGGTTTTGCTAAAGATTACAATCAAGGTCGTGGACACGTTCATGCAATTGACGATTTAAGAAATAGTTTACGAACTGGAGGCCCAACTGGACCAGATGATGGACCAATGCCTTCAACTTGTTGGACGTGTAAATCTCCAGATGTTCCACGTTTAATTAATGAAATTGGTGTAAATGAATATTATAGCGGAAAATGGTCAAGTAAAGGTGCTGAAGTAGTAAACCCAATTGGTTGTGCTAACTGTCATGACGAAAAATCTATGAATTTAACCATAACACAACCTGCTTTAATTGAAGCATTTACGCGTCAGGGAAAAGATATTTCTAAAGCTTCTCATAACGAAATGCGTTCATTGGTATGTGCACAATGTCACTCAGAATATTACTTCAATAAAAACCTTCCAGATAGTAAAGGAATTCCTTATTTAGTTTTCCCATGGGATGAAGGTCAAACTGTTGAGGATATGGAAAAATATTACGACAAAATAGGTCATGTAGATTGGGTACATTCCATAAGTAAAGCACCTATGTTAAAAGCACAACACCCAGGTTACGAAGTTTATAAAATGGGTATTCACGGACAAAGAGGTGTTTCTTGTTCGGATTGTCATATGCCTTATAAAACTGAAGGGGGACAAAAATTTACAGATCATCACATCCAATCGCCATTAAACAATGTCGCTAACTCTTGTCAGGTTTGTCATAGAGAAGAAAAAGAAGAGTTAATTAAAAACGTATTTGATAATCAAGATCGTATTATTGGAAATCGTGATCAATTAGAAAAATTATTGGTTCGTGCGCATGTAGAAGCTGGTAAAGCTTGGGAATTAGGTGCTACTGAAGCTCAAATGAAAGACATTTTACACGGTATTAGATTAGGACAATGGCGTTGGGATTATGCCGCAGCATCTCACGGTGGTTCTTTTCACGCACCAGTTGAATTAGGAAGAGTTGTTGGAACAGGGATTGATATTACACAAGAAACCAGAATTAAATTAGCTAAGTTGTTAATGGAATTAGGCTTTAAAGGGGATGTACCTTACCCAGCAATTGGAACAAAAGCAGCAGCTCAAAAGTTTATTGGCCTGGATATGGAAAAATTAAATGCAGAAAAAGCCACATTCAAAAAAGAGTTATTGCCAAAGTGGAAAGCAGTTGCTAAAGATAGAGAAGCTAAATATTAATAAAAGTATCAGGGAACAAGTATCAAGTATTTAAATTTTTTACGATACTTTGATCGAATAGTTTTAAATACAAAAGTTTAATTAAATTGTAAATTACAATTATTAAATATCAAGTATTAAGTGAAATAACTTTTACCTGAGACAAGATACAAACTACCAACTACTAATTAATATGAGTGATGACAATCTTAAAATTCAACGTAATCTTTGGGAAAACCCCTGGGGTTACGTTGAATCTTTTTTTATAGGGTTTGGTTTAATTATAACAGGCCTTTTTTTAGAGGTGTTTGTTGCTGGTAATACGCCATTTACAATAACATATCCTTATAATATTATATTCTTGGTAGGTTATGTAGTACTTTTAGTTGTGTTGTATAAGTGGTTTTTTAATACACCAGTAATAAGATGGCTAACCAAAGTTCCTGCTTCCATTTCAAGCATTAGCTTGGTTACATTGTTGGTAATGATTATGGGAATTATTCCACAAGTAACTTCAGAAAGCAATTTTATTAATAATTTAGGCTTAAATCATATTACAAGTAATTGGGCTTTTTTATTAATTCTATTTCAATTTTTAACGTGTTTAGGATTAATTTCTATCAAAAGAATACTACAATTTAAATGGTCTAATGTTGGTTTTATATTAAATCACGTTGGTTTGTTTTTAGCCTTAACTGCTGGAATATTAGGGACTGGAGATTTACAACGCTTATCTATTAATACTTATGAAGGAAAACCAAGTTGGATTGCAACCGATGCTCAAAAAACCCAGATAGAATTACCATTTGCTTTTTATTTGAAAGATTTTATTATTGAAGAATACCACCCAAAATTAGCATTGGTTGACAATAAAACTGGAAGTATAGCACATAACAATGGTAAAAATTTATACTTGGTTGAAAAAGGAGAAACCTACTATTTTCAAAATTTTGAAGTAACCGTTGATGAATTTTATGCTTCTTCAGGTAGAATTGGAAACAGGTACCAACCAGTAAATGAATTGGGTTCTCCACCATCTGCAAAAATTTCAGTAAAAAATATTGAAACAGATTCCATACAAAATGCCTGGATTAGTAGCGGAAGTTTTAGTCACCCTTATGAATCACTAAAAATTAGTGAGGATTATTCTATGGTTATGACCATTCCTGAAGTAAAGAAATTCAGCTCAGATATAGATATTTTAACTAAAGAAGGAGAACGTATCAGTACTGTTTTAGAAGTAAATAAACCATTCAACTACAAAGGTTGGGAAATTTACCAGCTAAGCTACGATGATAAAATGGGGAAATGGAGTAATTTAAGCGTTTTAGAACTTGTAAAAGATCCGTGGTTACCTGTGATATATATTGGAATATTTATGATGATTGCAGGCGCTATCTATATGTTTTGGATGGGAAATAAAATAACTAAAAATCAATAGAAAATGACTTGGATAGATTTTCCATTATACAGCTCAATTACTGCTATTCTTTGGATATTAGGATTGCTCTTTTTATTGATTTCATATAAAAAACAACCTCTTTTTAAATTTGCAAACATATTTTTTGTACTTGGTTGGTTAGCTTTAATTGTTTTTGTAGTTAAATTGTGGATGGAATTGGACAGACCACCAATGCGAACCTTAGGTGAAACACGTTTATGGTATGCTGCTTTTTTGCCATTAATTGGTTTTGTAACATACATTCGATGGAAATATAAATGGTTTTTAGCATATAGTATTGCAATGGCAGGAATGTTTCTTGCAATTAACTATTTAAACCCAGAAACGTATTCAAAAACCCTAATGCCAGCATTGCAAAGTCCGTGGTTTATTCCTCATGTATTAGTGTATTTATTTTCGTACGCTGTGTTAGCAGCATCAAGCATTGTTGCTATAAAAGGCTTGTGGGATAGTTATAAGGGAAATTTTAATATTGAAACCTTAAAACTGGCAGATAACTTAGTTTATATAGGTTTCGCTTTCTTAACTTTAGGATTACTTTTTGGAGCACTTTGGGCAAAAGAAGCTTGGGGGCATTATTGGACCTGGGATCCTAAAGAAGTTTGGGCATTTTTAACCTGGATGGGTTATTTAATATATATCCATTATCGAAATTTTCATATGCACAAAACAAAACAGGCACTTACAATTTTAGCATTGGCTTTTGTGGTATTATTGGTTTGTTGGTTTGGCGTAAATTATTTGCCAGTTGCAACTACAAGCGTTCATACCTATACAAATTATTAATACCCCAGTTTTTTTCGCACTCTTTTTAATACTTCAAAAGCGACTTTTCGCGCTTTTTCGGCGCCAACAGCTAGGGCCTTATCAATTTCATCCAAATGAGTGATATAATAGTTGTAGCGTTCTCTTTCAACAGCATACTTAGTAACCAATAATTCATAAAAAGCTTGTTTGGCGGTTCCGTAGCCGTAATTTCCACCTTCATAATTCGCTCTCATTTCAGTGATTTGAGACTGTGAGGCGATTAATTTATACAAAGCAAATAAATTACAGGTATCTGGATTTTTAGGATCTTCAAGTGGTGTGGAATCGGTTTGAATTTTCATGATTTGTTTGCGCAATTCCTTATCAGACAAAAATAAATTGATGATATTTCCGCTTGATTTGCTCATTTTTCCGCCATCTGTTCCCGGAACGTACATCGTGCCTTCTTGTATTTTTGCTTCCGGCGGAACCAGGGTTTCTCCCATTTGATGATTGAATCTGTTGGCAACATCACGGGTCATTTCTAAATGTTGCAATTGGTCTTTTCCAACAGGGACAATTTCTGCATCATACAATAAAATATCGGCAGCCATCAACATAGGGTATGAAAATAAACCGGCATTCACATCTTCCAGCCTATCAGCTTTATCTTTAAAACCATGCGCTAAGGTTAAGCGTTGGAATGGAAAAAAACAACTTAAATACCAGGAAAGTTCCGTTACTTCAGGAATATCACTTTGGCGATAGAATACGGTTTTATTCACATCCAAACCAAAAGCAAGCCAGGTTGCAGCGGTGCTGTAGGTATTTCGCCGCAATTCATCTCCATTTTTAATCTGGGTTAATGAGTGCAAATCGGCTATAAATAAAAACGAATCGTTATTTGGATTGTTTGCCATGTGAATAGCCGGAATTATGGCACCTAATAAATTGCCTAAATGCGGCGTTCCTGTACTTTGCAAACCTGTTAAAATTCTTGCCATTTATTTCAAATTTTAGATGCAAAAATACATATTTCAAAAAGAAAATAAGAATACAATTTAAATTACTATTTTTGGTGTTGATGAAAATTTTCAGCTACTTTTTTATTTTTATTTGGCGCATATGGTTTTACGCTTGGTTTTTATTAAGTATAATTCCAATATTTCCGATTTTGATAATTGTGACGTCTTCGGAAAAATTATATCCTGTATTTTTTAAAATTGCAAGAGCCTGGGCCAAAACCATTCTTTTTGTCATGGGCTTTAGAATAGATTTAGAAGAAGAACAATTTTTAGAAAAAGAAAAAAGTTTCATGTTTTGTCCAAATCATACCTCTATGATTGATGTTCTTGTAATTTTAGCAATTACAAAGAACCCGTTTGTATTTGTGGGGAAAATAGAATTAACCAAAATACCAATTTTTGGTTTTTTTTATAAGAGAACGTGCATTATCGTCGACAGAAACAATTCAAAAAGCAGAACATCTGTTTTTGATGAAGCCAGAATAAGATTAGACGGTGGACTTGATATTTGTATTTTTCCAGAAGGATTGGTGCCGAGTGATGAAAGTGTAGTGCTGACCGATTTTAAAAATGGAGCATTTCGACTGGCAATTGAATATCAAATACCTATTGTACCTATTACCATGTACGATTGTAAAAAACGATTTTCCTATACTTTTTTTAGCGGTGGTCCAGGAAAATTGCGTGTTAAAATTCATTCAATGATTAAAACCGATGGATTAACCTTAAAAGAAAGTAATTCATTAAAAAAACAAACTTTTAATATTATTTATAATGAGTTGGTAAGTGATATGAAATAATTGAAAATAAGTACTTAAATTTACCATTTACTTAATTTGAAATGGAGCTAAATAAAATAACCTTTTACGAACCAAAAGAGGAAAAATTCAATGTAATTTCACATGCAATAGGCTTGGTTTTAAGCGTTGTGGCCTTCGTTTTATTGGTAACCTATTCAAGTTTAAATGGAAGCGGCTGGCACATCGTTAGTTTTAGTATTTTTGGCGCAAGTTTAATAATACTATACTCAGCATCAACGCTTTACCATTATGCTGAAAATCCCAAACTGCGTTACCGATTAAATATTTTTGATCGCTCGGCAATTTATATTTTAATAGCAGGAACCTACACACCCTTTACACTGGTTGTTTTAAATGGCTGGGTTGGGTGGACCATTTTTGGTCTTTCGTGGGGTCTGGCAATTGCAGGTATTGTGTTGAAACTCTTCTTTACCGGAAAATACGATAAAATATCAACGTTGGCCTATGTTTTAATGGGTTGGTTAATCATATTTGCAGTAAAACCTTTAATAATGAACTTTCCATTTGAGGGTTTAATGTGGTTGTTAAGTGGTGGTGTTTTCTATACCATTGGCGCAATTTTATACAGTATAAAAAAGATAAAATACAACCATGCTATTTTTCATATTTTTGTATTATTGGGAAGTTTTTCTCATTTTATAGCCGTATTTTTTTATGTTTTACCCATAAAAAAATAGGAAAATTATTGGCATTAAACGTATAAAATTAAAATAAAAACACAACTTTTTGAACATACATTCAAATGTTGTATCTTGCATATAAATTTAACCAAAGTCAACCCATTACCATGCTACAAATTTTACTAGTTGATGACGAAAATGATGCCTTAGAAGCATTAGAGTGGAAATTAAACAACTACATTGAAAATGTGGAAGTTAAAACTTGTAATTCCCCAATTAAGGCCATTGACATCATCAATAATGAAAAGCCAGAGGTGGTTTTTTTAGACATACAAATGCCAGAGATGGATGGTTTTACCATGATTGAAAAGTTAGAAAACAAAGACTTTAATCTTATTTTCACAACTGCCCATGATGAATTTGCATTAAAGGCAATTAAAGTTTCGGCAATTGACTATTTATTAAAACCTGTTGATAAGGATGAATTATTGGCAGCAATGGATAAAATTAAAAAATCCAAAAAAGGGGATTTGTTGGAAAATAAACTACAATTATTGTTGAACAATATTAATGAAAATTCTGATAAAATTAATATTTCAGCAGATGGCAAAGTTTACTTATTGGACAAAGATGATGTTATAATGTTGAAATCTGATAAAAGCTACACCACAATTTATTTAAAGTCTGAGCAGCAAATTGTAGTATCGAAAACACTTAAAGAAATGGAGAAGAAATTTATGTTCCCCGAATTTTTTAGAGTTCATAATTCATATTTAGTAAATTTAAATCACGTTAAGGAATACCTGAAAGGGTTGGGAGGGGAACTTATAATGACCAACGGTTTAACAGCGAGTATTAGCAGAAACAGAAAAATTGAATTATTTAAAAGATTATACCTCGATAGCTAATGCTTTTAGATTTTAATGCTGAAATATATTCCTGGATAAGAGGTGGACTTTTCGTCTTATTTCTTTACCATTTTTTAATTTTTTTTCAAAATAAAAACAAACTGTATTTGTACTACAGTCTATATTTATTGGCATTAACTATTTATTTACTGCAACACGTTATTTCTGTAGAATTCAAACCTTTTTTCAACTATGCCAATTTTTCAATTCAATTTTTAGCATATGCCGCTTATGTGGCTTTTGCGAGGGATTTGTTGGATACAAGATCTCATTTAATTAAATGGGATAAGTATTTTGAGATTGAGATTAAAGTTTTGGTTTTATTGGCACCCATATTCATACTTATTCAATTCTTTTTAGGTTATGACTTTCAAGTAAAAGCCTTTACTGCAATTGTGCCCGCTTTAACGATATTTACTCTCATCTCTTATTATATAATACTTACCCGAATTAACGATAATTTCTCCTTATATTTTGTTGTTGGTTCTTTAATTTACGTTGTATTGGCCAATGTGAGTTTTCTGGAAGTATTTGTTGGATCCGATTTTTTTATAAATAAAGGCGTTCAGCCAATGTTCTTTGTTTATTTGGGCGCTTTACTGCAAAGTATCATCTTTTCAATTCTTCTTGGATTGATTATTAAGAGAATTGAGCAAAAAAGTAAAAATGCAGAAGTTAAATTGGCTGTAAAATTAAAAGAAATGGAGGAACTTAAAATGACGGCTTTACAAAGTCAGATGAATCCTCACTTTTTGTTTAATTCCTTAAATTCAATTAATAATTTCGTGTTAAAAAATGACATAGAAAAAGCATCGGATTATATCACAAAGTTTTCTAAGCTTGTGCGAGTTATTTTAAACAGCTCATCAAGCCCAACATCAACGCTTTCAGAAGAATTAGACGTTTTATTATTATACGTTAAATTAGAGCAGATGCGTGTAAATGGAGGTTTTGAATATATTGTAAATGTGGACAAAAACCTAGATTTAGAAAAAATAAAAGTACCTACGCTATTTTTACAGCCTTTTATTGAAAACGCGATTTGGCATGGAATCATGAAAAACGAGAATGAGAAAAATAAAAAGATTCAATTAAGCATAAAAAAGGATCAAGGCAATGTGGTATGTGTAATTCTTGACAATGGCATTGGAATCAATAAAGCCAAGGAAATGAACCAAATAACACAGAAACGAAGATTTTTTGGGACAGATGCGACGGAAAACAGAATTAGAATTTTGCACCAAAATAAAGGTGTTCATATTGAAACCAAGGATATTTCTGTTGGTAAAAAAACAGGAACTCAAGTTACTATAAGCTTTCCTTTAACTTAAGATAAACTTTGTAAATGTTCCTCCCTATTGAGTTAATATGATTTAATTTAGTTATGATTGGCGTTAAAAGGGTCGTTTTTGAAAAGAATGGAACAGATAGCGCTTCAAAGTAATTTGGTATTTGAATATCAATTGGCTACTTATTTTTCATTAAAACATACAATTTAAACATTGTTAAAAATCCATTTGTTGTTAAAAACTCACCATTTGTATATTTTTTAGGCACATTCGCAAAGTTTTGCAAAAAGTAACAGATATCAATGCTATCTTTGATTTGTATTAATGTCAAGAGGGGTTTTGGCACTTTACACTAAAATATTAAATAAGTCTTTGGGGTTGATTTATTTATTCCTTAAACATTTTAAATATATTTATATATTTAAAATGTTTAAGGTTTTTTTTTGCATACAATTTTAATTTTTGATTGCTCCTCAAATTTTTAGAAGGATTCAGTACTTCAATATTTTCTTCAACAAAAAATAATAAATTTATTCATATTGATGCCCGGAAATGGAATACATTTACGCATATTACTATATGAGAATCTTAGCAGTAACTCAAAAAATTAGTGTCTGAAATACTAAAAGAAAAGTCAATAAGAAATTGACGCAAAAAAAATAACAAATAAGAAACTACCATAATAGAAATTGCCATTATTAATTAATTATGATTCAAAACACAAAGGCAATAGTCATTAATACCATAAAATATGGGGATACAAGTTTAATTGCAACTTGTTACACAGAAAATTACGGCATAAAAACGTATATGCTTAAAGGCATTTTAACAGCGAAAAAGTCGAATGTAAAACTGGCCTATTTTCAGCCTTTAATGGTCCTTAATCTAACGGCAAATCATAATAACAAAGGAGCCTTAAATTTTATTAAAGATGTTGAAGTGCTTAACTTTAACCATTCCATTTATTCAA
>Ga0209414_1001426_pt1 | contig 11347 bp, 11 predicted proteins | sample LakVidmifraction_4_FD_181154 | JGI IMG/M metagenome (GOLD analysis project Ga0209414, IMG submission 181154) | Hypersaline microbial communities from Lake Vida, Antarctica - Brine Hole Two &gt;0.2 micron (SPAdes) (version 2) | ecosystem: Environmental > Aquatic > Non-marine Saline and Alkaline >... | reverse complement strand
ATGGATAATTTTAAGTGACTTTTCTGGATGACCCATGGCTTTTAACAAGGCCTCAATTCTACTGAGACCTAAATTAATGCCACTTGACTCCAGGGAAGTCATGTATGCTTTTGCTTCATTAAAATTCATAAAACACCTCTAGAGTTTCTGTTGAATAGATTCAATACGCTCTTCAACTGTATCTAACATGTCTTCGTATTTTTGAATTTTATCTTCCTCTTCTTTAACAAGTTGATCCGGTGCATTGTCAACAAAGCCCTTATTGGCTAATTTGCCCTTGGCACGTTTAATTTCAGATAAGAAATCATTCTTTTCATCCTTCAGACGTTTTAATTCTACTTCAAAATTAATTAAGTCTGCTAATGGCATAAAAAGTTCCCCGCCATCTATTACAACACTTACAGCATCATCAGAAATATCAGATTGATCTGCTAAAACAACTTCAGAACATGAGGCTAAATCCATTAGATATTGTTTATTATTGAGAATATTGTCTTGGACATCACCTTCAGCAAGGACGAGAAGTTTTGCTTTTCTTTTAACCGGTACATCCATTTTTCCCCGTACAATCCTAATATTTGTAATTGCATTCATTAATCCATTCATTTGTTCAATACTTTTCTTATGAATCTTTTCTTCATCAAAGCTTGGCCAATCTGAAATAATTAAAGCTTTATCATCATTTGGCATATGAGACCAAATTTCTTCAGTAATAAAAGGCATGAAAGGATGCATGAACTTTAAAATATCCTTTAATACCGTCATTAAAACTTTTTGAACCGTTACTTTTGCTGCTTCATCTTCACCATAAAGTCTTTTCTTAGCCAATTCTATATACCAATCACAATACTCATTCCAAACAAATTCATATATTTTATCTGCCGCTAATCCTAATTCATATTTATTTAAGTTCTCTGTTACATCTCTTGTTACTTCGTTTAATCTAGAAAGAATCCATTCATCTGAAAGATTCAAATCATCTGATTTATTTAACTCAAAATCTGTCATGTCCTCTTCTAAGCCCATTAAAACAAATCGAGAGGCGTTCCAGATTTTATTAGCAAAATTTCTAGAAGCTTCTACTTTTTCAATTAAGAATTTCATGTCATTGCCTGGAGAGTTTCCAGTCATAAGCATAAATCTTAAAGCATCCGCACCATATTGATCAATTATCTCTAATGGATCAACGCCATTGCCTAATGATTTAGACATTTTACGGCCTTGGCCATCTCTTACAAGACCATGTATAAAAGTATGTTTAAAGGGTACTTCACCCATTTGTTCAATACCTGAGAACATCATCCGCACAACCCAAAAGAAAATAATATCATAGCCTGTTACCAGTACATTCGTTGGATAGAAATACTCTAATTCTTTTGTTTCCTTAGGCCATCCTAAAGTAGAAAAAGGCCATAGGGCGGATGAGAACCATGTATCTAACACATCTTTGTCTTGTACCAAATCCGTACTACCACAGTTTGTACACTTATCTGGCATTTCTCGTGCAATAATCGTCTCATCACAGTCTTGACAATAATATGCCGGTATTCTATGGCCCCACCACAGCTGTCTAGAAATACACCAGTCTCTAATATTTTCTAACCAATGGTCATATATTTTTACAAAGCGTTCTGGAATAAATTCCATATCTTTATTCTTAACAGCTTCTATAGCAGGTTTAGCCAATTCTTCCATGGCAACAAACCATTGTTTTGAGATTCTTGGTTCAATTACCGTATGACATCTATAACATACCCCAACATTGTGTTGGTGTTCTTTTACTTCAATTAAATGTCCTATTGCTTTTAATTCTTTAACAATGGCTTTTCTACAGTCATAACGATCCATACCTTCAAAATGAAGGGCATTTTCATTCATAACTGCTTTTTCATTAATAACAGAAATTTCTTCAAGGTCATGTCTTTTGCCGATTAAGAAATCATTCGGATCATGGGCTGGGGTAACTTTTAAAGCACCAGTACCCGTTTCCACGTCAACATAATGGTCCCCAATAATAGGTATTTCCCTATTGACAATTGGTAAAATAGCTGTTTCACCAATTAAATGGCTATAGCGTTCATCACTTGGGTTAACAGCAATTGCTGTGTCACCTAACATGGTTTCTGGTCGTGTCGTCGCAATTTCTAAGTAATCCTCTGAGTCTTTTATCATATATTTAATATGCCAGAAATTACCCTGTTTCTCTTCATGTTCCACTTCAGCCTCTGATAGTGTTGTTTCACAATCTGGACACCAATTAACAATTCGATTGCCTTTATAGATTAAGCCTCTTTCATGCAGTTTTACAAAAACTTCTGTAACGGCGTCATTACAGCCTTCATCCATTGTGAAGCGTTCCTTTGACCAGTCACATGAATTGCCTAACTTTTTCATTTGGTTCACAATTTTTCGGCCATAAATGTCTCGCCAGTCCCATGCTTTTTTTAAAAATTCTTCTCTGGTTAAATCATCCTTTGTTTTACCTTCTTCTTCTCTTATTTTGTTTAATACTTTAACCTCTGTTGCAATAGAAGCATGATCTGTTCCAGGTAACCATAAAGCTTCATAGCCTTGCATGCGTTTGAATCGAATAATGACATCTTGTAACGTATGATCAAGGGCATGTCCCATATGTAATTGTCCTGTAATATTTGGTGGTGGTAATACAATGGAAAATGCTTCTTTGTCTTCATTTACATTTGCTTCGAAATACTTTTTTTCCATCCATTTCTCATAGATCTTGTCTTCAAATTCTTTCGGATTATAGTTCTTATCCATTTTTAGTTCTGCCATCTTCATCACTCCCTCTACTTCAAAAAATAAAAAAAGCCTCCATCCAAAGGGACGAAAGACTATTACGCGGTACCACCCTAATACTATAAAAAATAGCACTTTAAATTGATATCGTCATTACCCGGTTATGTCTACTCAACTCAACATAACATCTAAAAAGCTACAATAAATAATCTTACTAGGTGAAAACTCTCACAGCCGATGAAGTTCTCTCTCTTGACCCTTTGATTATTTAAACTCTTTCTAATTGATTTTATATGAATGTTTTAATTATACTATATACAGTCCATATGTCAAGAAGCTTTCTTTTTTTAAGTTTCCCCAAAACCAACTAACCAAAGGCATGTAACGTTCTATATATGAACATTCAAAGAGACTCAATTGTTAAAATTCAACATATTCTGATTTTGGTAATAAATGTTTAATTCCCGTTGTAGTTTTTGCTAAGGTGTTTTTTATTATGCTAATTTCTTAATGCTGTAATTGGTACTACATAAACTCCATCTTCCCTTAAATAGGCTGCTTTACAAATGCCACAGACGATACACAAAACCTTTGGTGACTTTCCTCCATTATCTATTATCTTATTCTTAATCCTTATCAAAGTCTTTGCGGCTTCATCCAGCTGATTGCTTCCAAGTTTTATTTCTATAGCAACCCAATCTCCGCTTTCCAGTTCAACAACAGAATCAATCTCGTCTCCGTCATAATCTTGATAATGATAGAGATTTGCATTAAAGGATTCAGCATATATTCTTAAATCTCTTTCACATAAAGCCTCAAATAAAAATCCCAAAGTTCTCAAATCATTAATAAGCATACTCTTTGATGCATTAAGTAATGCACAAGCTAATGATGGATCGACAAAATGTCTTTTATCTAATTGCTTTATCCTAGTTGATGATCTTATATTAGAAGAAAAAGCTTTCTGATTTTCAATCAAAAACATTCTTTCAAATAAGGTCAAATACACTGAAATAGTGTCATTATCAATGTCTTCCCCATCTATCTCCTTCATGTCTCTTTTTAAAGTATTCAAAGATACTGTTGTACTTTCATTTCTTGCCAAAGATTTTAATAACAAATTCATTTTCCTAGTATTCCTGTTAATTCCTTCGAGTCTATATATATCATGATTAATAATAGCATTTAGATATTCTCTAGCTACAATGATATATTCTGACGCTTTCAAATTCATACTTCCTGGCCATCCACCTCTGATTATTAGATTTATAATTATATCTAAACTTGCCTCATCAACAGCAATATTCTTATAATTTCCATTACAAATATCTTCAAAGGAAATATTTCCTGATGAATCTTTTGACTCATACAAAGACATCGGTCGCATTCTTAAAGTGGATATTCTTCCTGCACCACTATGCAGTATACCCTTTTGAGCAGGAGTAGCGGAACCTGTTAAAATAAATTGACCCTTTTTACCTCTTTGATCCACTTCAAATCTTACAGCATCCCATAGCTCAGGAACTTCTTGCCACTCATCTATTAGCCTAGGGTCTTCCCCTTCTAATACTAACTTGGGATCTATTTTTGCTAATGACTTATTTTGGAAATTTCCTGCAGGATTTCCTAAGTATATACTGCTGTTACTATGGATATTAGCTGTCCATGTTTTACCACACCCTTTAGCACCTTCTAGACACACAGCTCCAAAGGCTTTTAAATGACTTTCTACTACTTTATCAATAATTCTTAGCAAATATTCTTTGTTCCTCATTTAAGTTCACCTCGTAACTTTATTATAAAGTAAATCGGTCATTTTTGAAACTTTTATTCGGTCACTTTCCTGCTTTTCATCCGGTCACTTTTTTTGAAAATAGACCATGCCTTGAATGTTATTTAGTAGGTGGCTTTCATTTCATAAAAGTCATTTGCATTAAAGCATTTAAATATATATTATATAAACTATAAATGAACTGTAGAAGAAAGGGGAATATATGTTATTGCTTTCAAAAGATGATATTCAAAAAGTTTTTACAATGACAGATGCCATTGAAGCCAACAAAAAAGCGTTTCAATTATTGGCAAATAAATCATGTGATGTACCTGTGCGGACGAATATTCAAGCGCCTAAATACGAGGGTTCTTTCTTATTCATGCCCGCCTATGTAGAAGATATGGATACCGCCGCTTTAAAAATAGTCAACATTTTTCCAAAAAATATTGACAAAGGGTTGCCAACAGCACCCTCTCAAGTTTTATTAATCAATGGTAAAACTGGGATCATTGACGCTTTAATCAATGGTACTTATTTAACCCAATTAAGGACTGGTGCTGCCACAGGCGTCGCTTTTGATTTATTAGGAAAAGAAAAGTGTAAAATTGGGGCTTTAATTGGCACAGGCAGCCAAGGTGAAAAACAATTAGAAGCCATGCTAACTGTCAGAGATTTAGATCAAGTCAACGTATTTGACTTAGACTATGAACGGACAAAAGAATTTGCAACAAAAATGCAGCAAAAATTTAACAAACACAAAACAAAAATTGTTCCTGTTAAAACTTCTGATGAAGCCATAGATGATGCAGATCTTATTGTTACGGTTACCCCTTCAACTAAGCCAGTATTTGATGGGACAAAAGTGAAAAAAGGGGCAACGATTAGTTGTGTTGGTGCTTATCAACACCATATGCAGGAAATGGATCCAAGAATTTTACCGAGAGCCTCTAAAATTTATTTTGATTCTAAGGCAGCGGTTTTATCTGAATCCGGGGATATTACAATACCTTTAAAAAAAGGCATCATAACAGAAGATGACTTTACTGGAGATATTGGCGAATTAATCAATGGCCATTTAATTGGCAGAGAAAATGACGATGAAATAATTGTTTTTGAAACCGTTGGTATTGCCCTTCAAGACTTAATAACAGCAAAGTATATTTATCACAGAGCTGTTGATGAAAATATTGGAACACATTGGAATGCATAACATTTTAATAAATATAAATGGGCCCTGTTTAATGAATCATTAAACAGGGCCCATAACTCTACTAAATTGAATAATAACGTCTATTAGACAAGATGCATGGTTTTTATATTTGTTAAATAACTTGCTAAATCTGCCACCATATCACTGTAGCCTAAGTTAAAAACCTTCCATCCTTTTACAAAATTCACATAAATTGTTCGTCTAATTGTAACAGAGGGTAGAAAAGGATTTCCTTCTACATCTCTATAATCATTATAAATACACAGTCGAATAATTTTTCCTTTAACCGCCTCTAATTTATTGATGTCTAAACCATACATCACCGGTTCATTTTTAACAATGGCAAACCATTTATAGTCATCAATAGTCCCCTCAAAAAAATTGTTGTGTTTCGAATGCCTATAAATTTTAATGTCATATTTAATTTCACGCATATTACCACCTACTCTTTTACTATTTATTAATAGTTACCTAATTTTTACTACTTTAAACCCTTAAGCTGACTATTTTTTAAAAAAAGATATTTTTTCAAGATGATTTAAAAAATAATTTGTTGACATACCAACAAATGCCCCTGAAATTGTACCAACAATAACTAAAATGGGTAAATAAGTTGCGATTAGCATATTGTTGAGTATCAACACAGCGACCATAATTTGTCCCACATTGTGAAAAACTGCCCCAGTCACACTGATACCAATACTAGAGACATGGTCTTTAAAGAGTTCTTTTACAAGTACCATGGCTATAAAACTTAAAACACCACCTGTAAAACTATACATAAAACCACTTAAACCCGCGCCAAACATTGCCGAAAGAAATATTCTTGTGATCAGTATTAAAAAGGTTTCTTTATAGGTCATGGTAACAATACAAATCATCGTAATAATATTGGCTAACCCTATTTTGGCCCCTGGGGCTATAAAGGGTAAGGGGATAAAGTTTTCAAGGATACTTAAGACTATAGCAACGGCTGTTAAGATAGAAAGATGGGCAATATTCCTACTTCTCATGATCAGCTCCTTTAATTAAGTCTCGAATGACTTCTCCAGCAATCATTAGCCCAGCAATTGAAGGCACAAATGAAATAGTACCTTTGAGACGATTATCATTGATAAAATTTTCTGGTTCTTCCGTTGAATACAAGACCTTAACATCTGTTATTCTTCTTCTTCGCATTTCTTTTCGCATGAGTCGCGCCAATGGACACATTTTTGTATTGTGTATGTCATCAATTTTAAACAAACTTGGATCGATTTTATTAGCCGTACCCATAGAGGATATAATGGGAATGTTCTCTTCTTTCCCTTGACTTATTAACAAAACCTTAGATTTAATCATATCAATGGCATCAATAATATAATCCCATTGGTCATTAAATATAACATCATGGCTTCTAAGACTATAGGTCTCATGTATTGCATTGATTTTAACATGGGGATTTATTTTCATTCCTCTTTTCATCATCTCATCAACTTTTGACATGTGAATGTTGTCAATGGTTGTATGGACTTGACGATTCAAGTTGCTTTCTTCAATTCTATCAAAATCAATAATGGTTAGTTCCCCAACCCCGGCTCTTATGAGGGCTTCTACAACAAATGAACCCACACCACCGATGCCAAATACTGCAACATGAGCATTTTTAATTTTCTCGAAGTTTTTCTCTCCGATTAAAATAATTTCTCTTTGAAATATATTTTCAAACATAATTCTCCTTAATTTCTATATTTTTTTTGATTGCTTCCCTTTAAATTCAAACATTTTCGATAAAGTATTTACAACTGAAAAAATTAGAATTGAAGCCAGATTAGCCGTTGTACGATCCGTATCAAAGCGTGGGGACACTTCGGCTATGTCAAAACTAATGGTCTTATTCATTCTTAAAATGTATTTTAACAGCTTTAAAAGATCCTCAGGATGAAGACCTAAGGGTTGGGCTGCACTCACCCCAGGGGCGAAAGCTGAAGACAAAACATCTGCACAAATCGTTAAATAAATATGATCTTGTTTCGTGATAAAATCGTCTAATGTCATCATTGAGTCCCATAAATTGTTATGGGTTATATCCCTTGCTAGAATATATTTTGTATTCATCTCTTTGGCCCCTTTAAATAAGGCATTTGTGTTCCCATGTTTTTGAATGCCAACACAAAAATATGAAAAATCAATTCTCTTTTCCTTTGATTGATCATAGATCTGTCTAAACATTGTACCAGAAGTGCCGCCGTCTTTATAGGGTCTATTGTCAAAATGTGCGTCAAAGTTAATGATTCCAACTTTAGGCTTGTCTTGTTGATGCATTAAATGTTTTAAAATCCCATTGTAATGACCAAAGGCGACGCCATGGCCACCCCCAAGAACAATCGGAAAAATATTTAAATCTAATAATTGAGTCACTTTTTCACTTAAAGCTTCTTGTGTTAAAGCCAAAGATTTTTCATAATAAATATTGCCAGCATCAAATAATTTAACGTCTTGACTAAAGTGGCAAGGTAAGTTTCTCAGTTCTTTTCTAATATTGTCTGGTCCTTTTCTTGCACCCACTCGGCCTTTATTCATCCGAATACCTTCGTCACAACAAAAACCAATCAAACCAAATGCTAATGCGTCATCAGCAATTTTTTCCTGGTCTGCTTCTAAATCTAATGGTTTAATCCATTGATGCCAACGAAAAGCATCAAAATCTTCATTACTATCAATTCTTCCATCCCAGATCTTCATATCAGTTACTTTGTACTGATTCATTTAAACCCTTCCTCTCGTGCATTCGTAGTGTCAAGTATATATCTGCTAAACTCCAATAAAGTATTGATATTAAAGGCTTTAACAAAAAATATAACGACACCCCCTATTTTTGTGTATAATTGAGTCACTACAAAACAAATTACCCAAAGAAAGGTTGTGTCGTTATGAACTCTATTATACATTTTTTACTACTCTATAATCAATACCTACTTTCGCAGATTAATGATTTATTATCTTTTATTGCTAAACATATTCCTATTAAACAATCAGCTTTCGAAGATTCTATGTCTCCTAAGTATCAAAAGTTTAAAGTTGATAAAATTCCTATTATACATAAATTTGAAAAACAAGATTATAAATTCTTAATTGAGTATTATTTTTATAAATATAAAAGTCATCTTAAACCTATTAAACGTCGTGATGGTACACCTGTTCCCGATTCAATTAAGTGTCCCTGTTGCGATGCACCCAGTAATTATATTTACGCCAACAATGGCAAGGCCGGCCAGTTTCAATGCAAAGTCTGCGGTCAGTGTTTTAATAAACAGAATCACGCAAATAAACCGATGACTCTGAAATGTCCTTATTGTGGTAATACACTTGAGCACAAAAAATCAAGATTACACTTTAACATTCATAAATGCGTAAATAACAGCTGTTCTTACTATAAAAGTAATTTTAATAAACTGCCTAAAAATTTAGATCCAGCTCTTAGATATAAATATAAATTAAGGTATATCTACAGAGAATTTGTTATTGATTTCTTTAAAATGGATTTACATCAATTACCTAATTGGGCGACTTCTTTCAAATTTAGAAAGAATAATCCTCATATTATGGGCCTTTCTTTGACTTATCATGTGAATTTAGGTTTATCTCTTAGAAAGACCGCTCATGCACTCAAAGAAGTCCATGGTATTGATATTTCCCATACAATGGTGGCAAACTATGCTAAAACAGCTGCTGTTCTTATTAAGCCCTTTGTTGATACTTTTGATTATAAACCCTCAAATCTACTAACGGCTGATGAAACTTATATTAAAGTTAGAGGACTTAAAGGTTATGTCTGGCTTATTGCTGATCGGGTTTCCCGTTCTATTTTAGGGTATCAAGTTTCTGATAACCGCGGAGTTGGCCCTTGTATTCTCACCATGCGTATGGCCTTTGAAAAGTTTAAAACTTTTCCTAAAAATGCTTTAACCTTCGTTGCTGATGGATACTTAAGCTTATCCTTTAGCAGCTCAACAATTTATTTTAAATGATATGCCTTTAAAGATTACTCAAGTCATTGGATTAACTAATGATGATGCTGTTTCAACTAAATTTAGACCTTTTAAGCAAATTATTGAACGACTCAATAGAACCTTCAAAGCATCTTATAGAATCACTTGTGGCTACGATAACGCCTTAGGAGCACACCTTGGTGTTTCACTTTGGGTTGCTTATTATAACTTCCTTAGACCTCATAAGCTCTACAGATGGAAAAAGCCCCTTAATTCTATTCCAATTCTTGATGACGCAGGTAATATGCCAGCAAAATGGCAATTACTAATTTATATGGGTCAACAAGTTATTTTGGAACAACAAAAAATACTTCTTGAATTGATCATCTAAATATGATTTTCTAATGCTGTGTTATTCAGAGCATTAATTTTTATGCATATTATTTCATTTTTTTACAACATATTTCTATATTCTTTTATTACTCTGTTTTCATAGATTACTTTCCACTACCAATCTTTTTAATATTTGGTTATACATATTTTCTGCATCTTTACTATACAAATCAACGTTTATACTATTGATGCCATCTGAAGCGCCTATTCTCAACATAAACTCTTCATGTCTAACCAATCCTCTCATTGTGATTTCACAACCATCCTCTAAGTTTTCTACACCATCAATACTTTTTATCTTTTTCACTAAAATCTAACTTCTTGACATAGGTCCTTTATCTATTTTTTAAATTCACGTTCACAATACGGGCATACTATCTTTTCATCACTAGATTTTTCATTTTCAATCTCTTCAAGAAAACCTGAACTAATAATACCAGTTGGCAATGCTACTAAACCAATGCCTAAAAAAGCAACAAGACTACTTAGTATCTTCCCGCCTACTGTAATGGGATATACATCACGATAACCAACAGTAGTTAAAGTTGCTATAGCCCACCAAAATGTAGCTATTATATTAGGAAAAACTTCAGGTTGAACAGAATTTTCTAACGAATACATTAAAGCAGACGAAAGAAGAATCAATAACATTGTCACAAATATTGTTGATAGGAGTTGTTCTTTTTTCTTATGCATTACTCTACCAATAACATTTAAAGCATCGGCATATCTACTTAGCTTTAACACTCTTAATACCCTTAGAACTCTTATAATTCTTAAGAATCTTAAATCAAAAGGTATAATAAACGGAATATAAAAAGGTAAAATAGCTAAGAAATCTACCATCCCCATGAAGCTAAATAAATACTCTTTTTTTTCATATTTAATTCTTGTTATAAATTCTATTGTAAAAACAACAACTGAAAATATTTCGAAATATCTAAATTTTAACCAGTGATTATTATAAATAGAATTAAATGAAGCAAGAATAATTGCAATTACATTAAGTACTATCAATATAAGAATAACTTTAGTTACTCGTTCTTTTACTTTTTTCATATGATCCCTTTCGATTATTTAAACGTAGTGTCAAGTATATATCTGCTAAACTTCAATAAAGTATTGGTATTAAAGGCTTTAACAAAAAATATAACGACACCCCCTATTTTTGTGTATAATTGAGTCACTACAAAACAAATTACCCAAAGAAAGGTTGTGTCGTTATGAACTCTATTATACATT
>Ga0209414_1001424_pt1 | contig 11356 bp, 16 predicted proteins | sample LakVidmifraction_4_FD_181154 | JGI IMG/M metagenome (GOLD analysis project Ga0209414, IMG submission 181154) | Hypersaline microbial communities from Lake Vida, Antarctica - Brine Hole Two &gt;0.2 micron (SPAdes) (version 2) | ecosystem: Environmental > Aquatic > Non-marine Saline and Alkaline >... | reverse complement strand
GACAGCCAGCCAGCCAGCCAGCCGACAGCCAGCCAGCCGACAGCCAGCCAGCCAGCCAGCCGACAGCCAGCCAGCCGACAGCATTAGGCTTGGTGTATGCGCATGAATATGCGCGGGTGCTTTATGCCAGCACCTGACAGCTTTATGCCAGCACCTGACAGCTTTATGCCAGCACCTGACAGCTTTATGCCAGCACCTGACAGCTTTATGCCAGCACCTGACCGGCTTTATGTCGGTGTTTGCAGCTAGCTATCTTACATAGCTAAAAACTATCAGGGTTTATCAGTTAATAGCCAAGCACTTATATCATCATCCGGGCGGAAACCTGCATTGTGCAGTGCAGCATAAATATTGAGCAAAGCGTGAAAGCCTTGCGTCAAGTCGCCTTGGCCTGCCGTCAACAAAATGGCGCGGTCAAGGTCGTTTAATTTGCGGTGGAATTCCACTGTGTCGGTCTTACAAGGTCGAACCATAATTGTCTAAATTGTCTAAATTGTCATGAAAAAAAAATCCTAAGCCGCGTCACCCCATGTTGCGACGCGTCTATCTCTCTATATATTTATATTTTAGTATTTTAAGGTGTCAAGTAGATGACAATTAAGACAATTACTACCCAAGCCCCTCTGAGAGACGCATTTTTCAGACCGCCAAAAATGACCCAACAAATGACAATTAGTACCCATAATTGTCTTAATTGTCTAAATTGTCATGAAAAAAAATTGACCAGCTAAAAAAGATGTAACTCATCACCGCGCGGCATACGGGAAACTACCTAGTAAATAAGTTGGAACTAGTACAGAATTCATGTACACTAACAACATGCCAAGCAATTCCGCACGGCAACAAAGAAAGACGCAAAATGACCAAATCAGAAAAACACATGCTGGCCAAGCTTGCAGCCACCGTAGCTAGAGGATTTGTAAATGCTGACGATCCAATGATCGGCATCTGCGCACGTACTTACTCAGCCTTGATTCGTTCAACCATGACTCTTAAGAGCCGTAACGAAATGATTTGTATCGCCGGTGGCGTCCCCGCTATCGTATTTCATCCAGACTTCATCGTATAACCTCACTGACAGCGCATGACGTGCGCTGTCGGGGATGCTATCCCGCTATCCACTAACCTAAAGGAAACGCAGAATGACACCACGCTACTATTCAATTACGGCATATGGCGCGCCAGGCCAGACATTCCCTAAATTCAACGACAGCTACCTGACACTATTGCAAGCGCGTACAGCAGCGCTAAACCAGATTAAAGACGGGTACAGGTACGTTGAAGTCAAGCGCGAGGATCCCAAGCCTACTGGGTATTTTGGCGTATCGCGCACGCTGATTGAAACTCACGGGGCGGCATGATGACAAAATCAGCCCAACATTTGCGCCTACTTCGCGCGCTAAACGCGGCCTACTGCTTGCCGATACCGCAGACGGCGAGCGTTATAGATAACGCTGAACTGAACCTCTTAAGGTTTTACCGTGAGAACCCAGACGCATACGCCAACTGCACGGACGAACAAAAAGACGCGGCCTACGGGTTCGCGCACAGGCCTACAACCTAACTGTACAGTTATGCTGTACAATAGACCTTCACTAAACTAAACGAAAGTAAACATCATGTACCAAACTATCGACTCTTATGATTTTCAAGATGCTTTCCACAAAGTCGGACGCAATGAACAATTTAGCTACGAAGCTAAAAACATGCTTTTCGACTACCTAGAGGCATACGAGGACGAAACGGGCGAAAAGGTGGAATTGGACGTTATCGCGCTGTGTTGCGATTATGAGGAAGGCGCAGTTACTGACATCGCCGCAAGCTATAGCATTGACATCGAAGGGCTTGAGGAAGATGCGGCGCTTGAGACGGTGATGGACTACCTGCGCGATCACACCCAGGTTGTCGGTGCTATAGGCACGGACGGTATTCTTTTTCAATCGTTCTAAGGGGCGCAGCATGAAAAAAGAAGCCGTGCTTGACCTCGCCCTCGCGTTTGCCATCGGCATTGCGTTTGCCACTGTACTATTTTTATCAATCTAGGGGAATGACATGAAAACCATAGTAGAACAACTAAACACCGCTAGCGCAGAACACCCACAGCGTGCCGCGTATGACGCGTGGATTAAACCAACCAGCGGATCAGCAGAATGCCTGCGAAGGGCGGATTTGCTTTTTTCAGAAAAGGATTTATTAACGCTTACCGAAAATCGGCAAACTATCAAGGTACGGAACCGTATTGGCAGGCTTGAAGCCGTGGCTCGGGTTTGGGTTAAGACCAGCAAAACGCGCAAGCCGACGCTTGCAAAGTCTAAACGTGTTTATCCCGCCATGATTGACGGGATGACGGTAAAGGACTACATACGCGCGTTTTATCAGCTTAACGGTACGAGTTACCATGACAAGCCCAACCCATACGGACAGTATGACGCGCACAGCCTTGAAGCCTTTTTTCAGCCGTTACCTTACAACCCTCAGTCCTCGGTTGTGCTGGACAACATCGAGGAGACCATCGAATGACCTTAGCCATAGCCTTAGCGGCGGTGGCGCTGGTGGCGCTACTGCTGAACCGGTAAAAAAGCCCCGCTAAGGGGCTTTTCTTACTTGGGCAGGCTTAGTGCGGGTAAACCCTCGGCAAGCCGTCGGAGGGTTGATTTTGATGCGCCAGCCAAATCAGGGCGGCAGAATATGTGCTTTTTAGTCTGGAATTCTGCCGATGCTAAACGTCCACAATCAACCCAGCCAGCTTCTCGCAGGGCGTGCATCACAGCAGGTTGCACCAGCTTTATGCTCCCCGGGGCTTGGGCTTGCAGGCGGTCACAGAGGGCATGAAAGGGTGAACCGATAACACCGCCAGTAAACTCACCTACACCCCGGCGCATATGGTCAACTAGGAACGATTCCGCACCAGACATACCATGCTCTATCATTATTTGTTTGGCTTCGGTCATGGGTGGGGCGGCTGCTGGGTTAAACGCTGACACATCCCGCGCCATCAGCCAAGCGGCAACAATAGCGTTTCCGCTCATGTTAGCGTACCAGTTCCATAGACGGACGGCTTCGGCTTCGGGTAAGCGCGGGGATTCAGACCAAAGCACGAACCAGCGGCGATCTTCACCCGGTATGCTGATAGCGACTCTCTCGTTTGAGTAAGCGATCACCAGTACTCGGTTTAAGGCTTGATATGGGTGTCGGCCTTTGCGATTGACTGGCAACATATCGGGCGGCGCGGCGATGATGGGTTTAAGGTGGTTCTCTATAGCACGTCGGTCCTTGGCTTCGGGTTGACGTAACTCATTGACAATCATTACCTCTGATTCCAAGGCGTACCCCCATTGCGATGTCAGTTCTTCGTTTTTGACTAGCTGTACGTTATTTTTGCCGATTGACCAAAGGAAAGGCGCAAGCAGGGAGTCCTTGCCTGATCCGTGGTTTCCGCCTAACAGCAGAGCGTGATTGATTTTGATTGCGGGAAACTGCAACTTATGCGCCAGCATGTTAAGCAAATGCTCACGTTCAAACGCTACGGGAACCATACGCGCAACGTGAGCCAACCATAGGCTAGCGTCGCCAGGAACGGGTGTAGGCCGTGCATCGCGCCAGCGGTTGCCATACATCAGTCCGTTTTGCGCCACTAGGACGGACTCACCAGCGGCGAAGGTCACGCCAACCAGCGACGTAGCGCCAGCGGCTTGACGGTTTTCATCGTAGCATGTGGACGCCTCGATCTTAGGGTTTTTACCATGAATCGACTTGCAGCTAATGTGCCGAAAAACAGCATTAAACGTGCCGCGTGACAACTCACGGCGGTCATGCAAGTCGAAGTAAGAATCATCGTCCTGCAAGTATGCGAAGCGGTCATACCAACCCGTCTTCTCAACCCGCCCCAGTTCTCGGCGCTCAACTTCAGCCAGCAGGGTTTTGGCAACGTCGGGGAAAGCGTCGGTGGGTGTCAGTTTGTCCAACGTACCAGCCATGATTTTGGCCAGCAGCTCTTCTCGCAGGCCATGCTCGTGTTTTGGGCCACCTTCAGCCTCAACCCACGACAGGAAACGCTTACTGTCCCAGTCGGGACAGCTAGAATGAAAGCAAGTATAGGCGCGGTTTTTTGGCAGGTAACGACCTGTCGGGTTTCCGTCACTGTGCATCTCGTGATTAGGACATTCGACACCGTACCACCCCTCGGCGTTGACCGGCTCCAACACCTTGCTTTCCAGTTGAAGCCATTGCAGCACGTCATCGAGACCGTCATCGTCTAATCCAATGGCGCGGATTTGCGCGGTATCAGCCGTCTCGGGGGTAACGCCCATAGCGTCGCATATCTCGCTCAAGCTAAACTCGAGCTCAGGGTGGAACTCTGTCAGCTTGGCAGCGAACAGGTTTTTGCCAGGCTTTAGGTTGACTGAACCAGGCAGTCGAAAATTGCGCACCGGGTTTGTCATGCCGGGGTCGGTGTAGCCAGCAGCAGCGATTACCTTGATAGCGGCGGTGAAGTCACCCTTGAGCGGCTGGTCGTCAAGCCTGAAGGTGTAGCCCCATTGGTAGTTATTCGGGCTTGTCTCTATCTTCCAAGTCGGCTCAATCGGCGGCAGCTTGGACTTAGTACCGATGTCATCCAGCACTAGGAAACCTACACGCTCACAGTTGATGGCGCTGGCGCTTACCTTACCGTCTTTAAAACGGTCAAGGATAAACATGGCGGTGTTGCCGTAGATAGCCCAGTCAGGCTTAATCGTCTTGGACGGTAGGAAAGCAGGCCAAGTGCATTTCAAAGCGCCATCGGCATGGTATTCTTCGGGGATAAATGGCTTTTGGCGAACGATTAAGACGGTTTCATTCTCTGGCGCTATACGCGCCAGGTATTTTATAAAATCAATCATTTTTAATTTCGTAATCCCCTGAGAAAGTAACAGCGGCAGAGCCAGGGCGCTCGTTCGATGCGGTCTCGAGTCGCATCTAGCCGTGTTAGAAAAATAGTTTACTACTTCCCGTAGCGCAGCATTGTTTTTATTTCTACGGCTAAGGGTAAACCTGTAGCCCATGCTGGCGGCGTACACATGATTTTGTCAAGCGCCACGGTAACGGCTTCTGGCTGGTCGGTCTCGATAACGATCTCGTCATGTACGTGCAGCACCACGTCATCGACTTGCCTTAGTGAGCCGCGCAGTATGTCGTTAGCGACAGCTTGGCAGATATTTTCGCAGGCTAGCCCGCGCCACAACCTAGCGCGGGGCCATTCTGTAGCATCTTGCGCGGGTTTCCATGCGGCTTTAGCGTAGCTGATCTCTCCGCCAGCATCAAACCGGGCGTAAGGGTAGCAAAGTACGCGGCCTGACGGCAGGGCGTACCATAGGTGCGTACCGTCGAACAGATAAGTGACGCGACCCGCAGAAAACTCATGCCCACGATGGCGCATAGCGGACATGTACGCTGTCTCCAGCTTTTGCCAGTAGCGCACAGCCCATTGGTTCGCTCTGCGCCACGCATCGACGGTACGCTGCGCGTCTGATTCGGGCAGCGACACGCCGTAATTGCGACCCATAGCGGCAAACGCTCCAATGCCACCACCGTAGCCGCAGGACAGAATAGCTACTTTTCCTATCTGGCGACGGTCTGGCGTAACCTCGTCGTAAGCGCAATGAAAGATGCCAGCAGCTTCCCGGATGTAAATGTCCTTGCCCGTGCGAAACACGTCCAGCACGGCTTCGGCGCTAGCTTCGTTAGACAGCCAAGGGTTGCACCTAGCTTCAATGCCAGCCCAATCAGCTACCACCAGCGACTTGCCGGGTGCAGGTATCAGCGCGGGGCGCAACATACCCTTAAGCACGTCAGTTACCCGCTTGCCGTGCATAGGCACGATGGCATGACCCCTAACCATTGCTTGTCGTACATCGTCGGGCGCTTTAGCGCACTTGCGCGTGAAATTATGTACTTGCGCCCCATAGCTCGATGCCCGTCCGGTAGCAGAGCCACCAGCGAACACAAACGCACCTCGCACGCGGTTGTCCTCTACGTCAGCCAGGTCAGCCAAGCGGTTAAACTTTGCCACCGACGATGCCCACAAGTCATCGGCGCATTGGATAACGTCAGCTACGTGGGGCGGCACTTCGTCTGGGTTATCCATAGCCAAAAGGCTAGCGCGGACATTTTTATCAATGCTGATCTTGTCGTCTTTGACCATCAGCTTGAGCGCTTCGGAGCCAACACGATCTTGCACCCACTGGCGCATCTTAGGCGACCGAACGGACGTAATAACGCCCTCCGTAATGTCGGCCACCAGCGTTTGGATTTCATCCAACTCTGCGCCAGCGTATATTACCGCAGCCTGCGCCAACGCTACGTCCACCAGCACGCCACGGTCATTAATACGCTCGTTAACGTGGTAGTCCAGCAGCTCTACGTCAGACAACCCGCGCATGGCCTGACTGACGGCGCGCATGGCTACTACGTCCTGCTCGCAGTACTCGATAAGCTCGTCGATTGGCTCTGTAGAAAAAGGAGGAAGGCAAAACTTACGCACCAACTGCTTGCCCCGATGGTCTTTTTTCATAGCAACGCTGGCAAACCGTCCGACATCCTCAAGCGAACCAGGCGCACAGTTAGCGCGTGCTTGTGTTGCAGTGCAGCAAAACTGCTCCAACTTAAAATCAATCTGCAAAACATACCAGAAAATCAGCCGCTCAAAGGCGGCGTTGTGCGCCCGTATCTGCCCGGTGTGCTGACGCACGCGCTCAGGAAATGGCTGGTCTGGTGTCCAGGTCGTCACCACCGCATCGTCAAAGGCGTAAGACATACACAGCACGTTTGTGCTTGCGTCTTGCGCGTAGTTGTAGACTCCGTTTTTTGGCAGATCACAGTTGCTGCGGGTCTCAAAGTCAATCCAAAGCATCGTATATTTCCTTTTTAAATGGGCGCTCATAACGCCCATCAAAAAAGGTTACGCAGCGCGGCGGCGGCGACCAGGAGCAGGTGCTTCAGCTTCAGCTTCAGCAACAGGCGCTCCGTCCATGCTTACCCACTCTTTCACCTCGAAAATAGGCGTGTAGATACGACCATAGCTTTTGTGCGCGTAGTGCTCTTTTTTCAGCCGCACAATAGCAACAGGCTTGGTCTGGTCTTTGTCCACTTGGTCAGCCAGCAAAGCCGCCAAGGTCTGAACACCTCGCTTACCACCGACGCTGGTTGTGCTGTAGCGTACTTCAGTGCCGCTATCTTCACCCGACAAGCACTTCAGGCTCATGCCTACTTGCGTCTCCCAGCCGCGCTTTGCACCGGACGGCGCTTCTTCCAGTTCTGGCAGCGGTTGAGTGATGTTGACCATCTTCTCGCCCAACACGTCACCGTCACCCCAAGCGATAAAGCCGTGGATGAAGCTGAACGGATTGATAGCCCAAGTGGAATCGTCCTCCACCTCGGTCTGGTCAGCACCGAACACCCAATGGCCAGTCTTATCCATTTTCAGGATAGCAGTCCCATTACCACCGGCGCTGTCTTTTTGGATACCGCGCAAGGCGGATGACAAACTGGCAACGGCAGGAAGGCCAGCAGAAGAAAATACAGATACATTTGACATAGATTACCTTATTGAAGTTTAGCAAGGGCAGCGGTTAATTGCTTCCCAATTTGGACTACGGCTGGCCGTTTATCGGACTCCGGCGCAAACGTAGTACCTGAACTAATCGCTACAGTGCTGCCTTCGGGCAGGCTTAACTTAAACTTTTTAAGTTTAATTTCAGCTTGTGCTGGCGAAACCAACTTAGTAACGACTACTTCAGATTCTTTGAGGCCAAGCGCCAGCAGATCACCCTTGATCGTGCTTTCGTCAGCCCATGAGCGGTTAGCTGATTTGTTCACCAGCTTGTAGCCGGGGACTGTAACACCCTTCTCCAGCATATCAAAAGCTAGGGCGCGTATGCTGCTAATCCAGCCTTCTAGCAAGTCAGCGTTGGCTAAGTATTTGCTAACCATATCGGCTGGCAAACCATCCATCTTGACTTTAAGCGCACGGTCTACAGCGCCCGTCATAATCGGGCAGACAGGCCGCGCAGGGCAGAATTTGCAGTGGTCGCCTTGTTGCAGTTTGGCGTCTGGCAGTTGAGACGCAGCTACCGCTTTTACAAGGTCACGCTCAAACTCAGCAATGCGTTCGCGTGTCGTGACCCAACGCTTAATCGACGGCGGCTGCACAATGATTAGCTCAATCTCAGTAGCGCCAGCAAACGCCCACGATGCGGACGGTGTACGCATGGCAGCGGCAGCGTAGAACATCAACTGTTGATTTTCTTCGGCATCTACTGCAACGCCGTAACCAAACTTCCAGTCAAGCACAACGGCGCGGTTTCCGATTCTGCCGATAAGGTCGGTAGAACCGAACACACCGGGCAAGAGATCGCCAAACCCAACTGAAGTTTCTACCTCATAGACCATCGCCTGATTTGGGTCTATTTCGTCAAGCGCATCAAGCGCTGGTTGCAGCTTCGTGTCTATTAGTTCTTCGGTCAGCACTTGCTTCTCGTAAGTCATTCCGAGATATGCCCGCACTGGTTTGAGAGTCTCTAACTTCATGGCGATAGCGTCGTGAAGCAGCGTACCCTCATCGGCGTAGCTGCTACTTGGACTAGGCGGCATCTTAGCGCACAGTGCCACGCTACCGGGGCACATCATCACACGCTTGGCGGTTGAGCCGCCGACGATTTTACTGTGCTTCACCAGTCACCTCCATAACAGGCTCTTCAAACGTTAGCTCTACAGTAGCGCTAAAGCTGTAGCGGTCAAATTGGCCAACATTAAAGCTCCCCGGCGCAATGCTGTTGCCGTGCGCCAGCATGACTGCCAGCACTTCTTCTTGAGTAAAGGTTAGTTTCATTTCAGTTTCCAGTAGTTGATTAAGTGAGGCTTGACTATAGCACACAACTTTTTGACAAATAAATTTATTTTTATTTATTTATGTGCTAAAGTTCTGGACATGGAAACAGAAAAACAAATTGAATCGTACTTTCGCAAGGAAGTAGAGCGTATCGGCGGCAAGAGCTTTAAGTTCACCAGCCCTTCACACCGGGGGGTAGCTGACCGCATAGCTTGCTTGCCGAACGGTCAAACGTGGTTCGTAGAACTGAAAACACCTACCGGGCGTTTGTCGGAACTGCAAAAGATATTTGCCGCTGACATGGCGCGTCTGGGTCAGTCGTATGTATGCCTGTGGTCGAAAGGAGATGTTAGTGCTTTCATTACGTCCCTATCAAACTGAAGCAGCCAAGTTCTTGCTGTCCCACAAGCGCGGCATGATATTGGCTCCTGTAGGCGCAGGCAAGACCGCCATCACGCTCTCAGCTATGGCGGCTAGCGACTTGCGTTTTCTAGTGCTGGCTCCTAAACGTGTCTGTACGGATGTGTGGCCTGTAGAAGCGCCGAAGTGGGCAGCGGGTCTGCGCGTAGCGGTGGCAGTAGGAACACCAGCACAGCGTAAAGCAGCGCTTAACGGTTCGGCTGACGTGGTGGTGACGAACTACGACAACATTCAGTGGCTGGCAGAGCAAACGCTGGACTTTGACGCTATCGTGTTCGACGAACTCACGCGGCTCAAGAACCCGTCCGGCGCAAGGTTCAAAGCACTGGCGAAAGTGATAGGCAGCATCGACACACGCTGGGGCTTGACAGGCTCGTTTACGAGCAACGGCTTAGAGGACACGTTCGGGCAATGCAAGATCGTTGACCAGTCCCTGCTAGGGCGTAGCAAGGGTGCGTTTTTGCAGCAGTATTTCTATCTGGTCAATCGTGAGTTCAACGACTGGACACCGCGCACTGACGCGCTGGCGCAGGTAATGACCCGCATCAAGCCAGCTACGTTTGTACTAGAGCCGGGCGAGTACAAAGACAAGCTGCCGCTACTGCACACGGTAGAAGTGCGTTGCGACATGGACATGGCGGACTACAAGGCCATGAAGAAGGATTTTGTAGTCCAGTTTGAGACAGCGCAAGCCGTAGCGGTTAACGCGGCTGTAGTGACGCAGAAGCTGCAACAGATGGCTAGCGGCTTTATTTACACGCCGGACACTGTTTGGCTATCAGACCACAAATTTAACGCGCTAGACGACTTACTACAGGAGAACCAACGTGCCAATACTATTATTGCTTATACATATAAAGAAGAGTTGGCGGAGCTTAAGCGTCGGTATCCGAAAGCGAAAACGCTTGATGATAAGGACGCTATTTCTGAGTGGAATTTGGGAAAGATCGAACTGCTTTTTGTCCATCCAAAATCCGCAGCACACGGCCTCAACCTTCAATTCGGAGGATGCAGAATCGTGTTCCTATCCCTGCCGTGGAGTCTGGAGTTGTACGAACAGACTATCGGGCGGCTGCATCGTTCAGGTCAAAAAAATGATGTCTGGGTCTACATAATGATTACCAACAAAACGATAGATGAAAAAATATGGGCGGCGCTCCATAACAAACGCGCCATTTCTGACATTGCATTACTGGAGCTTAAATTATGACTAAGGAAAAACTACGCGCTGCTAAAGCAGAGTTAAAGATACGGCAACGTGTTTACAACGCTGCTCTGCGGAATTTAAACCGATTGCTGGCGCTTATCGCCAAGCTGGAGGCCAAGCTATGAACACGACATGGAGAGGCCTGAACAAAGGCTTGAGTTTGTTGGATGAGGCGCAGGTGCTGGCGCTATTAGAAACAGAACGGGCGACTACTAAACGTGTCGCCACCTTGATACGACTTCACGCCAAGTACAGCGCCCTTCGTACTTCGCGCGAACGAATCGAAATACTAACCGAGGCTACAAAATGAACACGATCCTAGACATATTTAAGACACCAACTGCCCGGAACCTCGCAGTACGAGAGTTGGAAGAAGCGCAGCGTGAACACTTGCGGGCTTGCAGTGCGCTTGAGTACGCTAAGGCTGTCGTTGATTACAACGCGAGCCGTATCACTCGGTTGGAAGCCGTAGTGCAGCAGGTCTAGTCTTTCCCAGTGTCAGTCATTTGCCGCCCGACGAGGCGCACTCACCCGCTTTCAGCAAATCAAAAAGTCTTACTCCACGGGTCGCAAGAATAAATTTTACAGGAGATATGAAATGAACGAACGACAACTACGCACAGCGCTAGCTGCAAACGACATAGAAGATGACGAGATAGAGGCACAGGTAGACCGCTGGGCTGACGAGCGGAACCGAGACAGGCAAGAGCGTGACTACATGGAGCGCACCGAAAATGAATGACGATGACGATAACGGCCCGTTTGGGTGGATTGATCGGGCGGCTACTTGGGTCGCCCGGTTCCTGCTAGCGGTAATTTTGGTGTTAGTCGCGTTGTGGCTGGCAGCGCTGATGGGGGCGCTG
>Ga0209414_1001423_pt1 | contig 11356 bp, 14 predicted proteins | sample LakVidmifraction_4_FD_181154 | JGI IMG/M metagenome (GOLD analysis project Ga0209414, IMG submission 181154) | Hypersaline microbial communities from Lake Vida, Antarctica - Brine Hole Two &gt;0.2 micron (SPAdes) (version 2) | ecosystem: Environmental > Aquatic > Non-marine Saline and Alkaline >... | reverse complement strand
CACAACAACATCCTCCGTTGTTTTTGTTTGGAGTTGTTGGTTCAGCTTCACCAATGCTGTAATTACCAGCCTTTGATAAAGCGGAATTAAGTTGCTCGAAAGTTACAGAATCGTCTTTTTCAATAATAGCTTCTGGCGGACTCATGCTAACTTGCACTGAGGTAATGCCCTCTACTAACTGTAAAGCTTTTTCTACTGTTTGCCTGCAGCTTCCGCAAGACATTCCATTTATTTTGAATTTTTGTTTCATGATTTTGCCATTTATAATTATTAGTTTTTGGTACTCCTCTCTATTATTTTATTTCCAATCCTTTGTCACTCATTATTTTTTGCCTAATTTTCTTTTTAATAATTGTGCATTTACGGCAACAATCACCGTGCTCAGACTCATAAGCACCGCACCAAAAGCTGGTCCTAACACAAAACCGGAAGAATAAAGTACCCCGGCAGCCAATGGAATGGCAACTACGTTATACCCCGTTGCCCAAATAAGGTTCTGGATCATTTTGTTGTAGGTAGCCTTGCCGAACAAAATCAAGTTGGCTATATCTTGTGGATTACTATTAACCAAAATAATGTCTGCGGTTTCCGCAGCTACGTCGGTTCCAGAGCCCACCGCGATTCCTACATTTGCCTGAGCCAAAGCCGGAGCATCATTTACGCCATCTCCGGTCATCGCAACAAATTCATTTTTACTTTGTAATTCTTTTACTATTTCCACTTTTTGATGTGGGAGTACTTCGGAGTAATGACCATCCAACCCCAATTTGTCGCTAACGGCTTTCGCTGTTTTCTCGTTATCACCCGTTGCCATTAAGACTTTGATGTTATTTTTTTTGAACACTTTAATTGCTTCAGCAGATTCTGGTCTTATTTCATCGGCAAGAGCAATGTACCCTGCTAATTTTGCATCAATCAACACAAAAACAACAGTTTCTGCAGCATCGCTATAGGCATCTTCTGGAATGTCTATTTTTTCATCCCTTAAATAGCCAGGGCTTACCACTTTCACTTTTTTATCTTCAACATCTGCTTCCACGCCTTTACCTGTAATTGCTTTGAAATTTTCAGGTTTCGGGATGGTAATATTATCTTCTTTTACTTTTTTAGTAATTCCAACGGCAATTGGGTGTTCTGAACTTTGTTCCAAAGCACTTGCAAGTCTTAAAACTTGATCAGAGGTGTGTTTTTTATCAACAGATTCCACACGGGTAACTCCAAAATCTCCTTTGGTCAATGTCCCTGTTTTATCAAAAAGTAAAACAGAGATTTTTCTTGATTCTTCAAATGCCGTCCTGTTGCGAATCAGCAATCCGTTTTGGGCAGAAACTGCCGTAGATATTGCCACAACTAAAGGAATAGCAAGACCTAAGGCATGGGGGCAGGCAATAACCATTACCGTTACCATTCGTTCCAAAGCATATACAAACGGAAAACCTAAAATCAACCAAACCGCCAATGTTCCAAAACCAATGGTCAAAGCAATATAGGTTAGCCATTTTGCAGCCCTATCCGAAAGATTTTGCATTTTGGACTTGGTTTTCTGTGCTTCCTCAACCATTGTGATGACTTTGTTGAGATAACTGTCTTTTCCTGTATGTTCAACCTTTACCCTTAAAGTACTATTCCCATTTACCGAACCACCAATTACTTTATCATTTGTATCTTTTTTTACAGGTTTGGATTCGCCGGTTAGCATAGATTCGTTCAAGTAACTGGAGCCTTCGACGATTATTCCGTCAGCAGGAACTTTCTCTCCCGGTTTTACTAATATCACATCATCTTTTAACAAATCTTCGAGTGAAATATCTTCAATCGTATCACCTTTTACCCTATGTGCTTCGGCTGGCATCATACTTACTAAAAGTTGCAATGCTTTTGATGCACCAAGGACACTCTTCATTTCAATCCAGTGCCCAACGAGCATAATGGCGATTAGTGTAGCCAGTTCCCAGAAAAAGTCAACTCCTTTTAAACCAAAAACGGTAGCAGAACTATAGAAATAGGCTACTGTAATTGCCATAGAAATAAGAGTCATCATTCCCGGAGCGCCTTTTTTTATTTCAGACCAAAATCCTTTTAAAAATGGCCAACCACCATAGAAATATACAATAGAGGACAATGCAAAAAGAATATAGGAATTACCAGGAAGCAAAAATTCATAGCCAAAAAATTCCTGAATCATTGGCGAATAGAATAGTATTGGAATGGTTAGGACAATGGTTACCCAAAACCGTTTCTTGAAGTCTGCAATCATCATCTTATGATGGTCATGGCCTGCCATTCCCATAGGAACATTACTTTCATGATCAGAATGTCCCATCTTTGAATGATCCTTTTTGGAGTGATCCTCTTTTTTGGGTTTCATCTTTGAATGATCCATTTCTTCGTGTTTCTGATCTTCGTGATTTTCCATTATAGCATTATTTAAATTTTATCGTAATTTTTTTCTCATTGCTTCTGAAATATTTTCAGCATATACCCCGTAAGCATCTACCAGAAGACCCTTAATTCCATTTTTAGATGAAATGGCATATAGAATGCTATTATCATCGGTACTGCTCATTCCTTCAAAGCGATATGTCTCATCTACCTTAAAATCTTCAGGCTGGAGCTCAATTTTCAACGAAGCACATTCCAAGCATTCGGGCTTCAAGTTGAAATCGTAGGTATATCCTCTTTGTTGGAGATCGTTTATGGCTTCGGAAAGGGTATCATAATTTTTCATTTTTCTTTATTTATAGGTCATTGTAAAATAACTGCCATCTTCTTCAGTAAATTTCTGAAAGGACAATAAACCGTTACTGCTTAATTTTTCACTCACGGAATAATTGAGTTGTTTAATCCTAAATCCCAGAGCATAGGCCTTGATGTTAATTTTCGATTTAATAAGGTTGCTGTTTTAACCAACATCTAATTCACGGTCATAAATCTTTATAATACTTTTGGATCCAAAAAAGTTCAACAAGCCAGAATCAAAATTCATTTCCAGTTCAACATCCTCCAGGTTATCTAAATCGTACAGCTCTTTAAATTTTTTTGAGGTGGTATTGATTGCCGTTTTTTTTGATTTAGGATTGGAAAACGGAAATGCCATTATCATAATACTGGCTTCATCTGGCTTGCAACGATAGGTTGTGGTATACGTATCGGTAGATTTTTTGTCTTTGTCAAATAATTCTGTGATTACCTCAATTTTATAATATCCTTTTTTCTCAACAATTTTTCCGGCCTCAAAGGTTTGCTTGTTTAAAAAAGCACCTTCTTCATCATAATTCTCCCGAACCACAAATCTGCCTGATATTTGCCCAATGAGCATTTCAGTCTGTCCATTCATCGTAAGGTTGATTAGGATAAAAAACAGAATAAAACTTTGCTTTCTCATATCTGGTTCATTAATTTCTTTACTTCTTTTTCCATTATATCGCTCAAATCAATCGCATTGGAAGGATGTGGAATGTTATCTTTTTACGCTATCACATATATTTCGTGCTGCACACAATTGCTTTGAACAATGACTCCTACATTTGTTTTAAAGCCTTCTTGTTCCATTATTTTGCCTACTAATTTTTCAAAAGGAAAACCAGAAGGCCCTAGTTCCATTAGGGCTTTTTTAAGTTTGTATTTTGAAGCACTTACCCTAGACTTGCCTTTTAACATTTTGAAAGCCAATAGGTAAATTTTGTTGGTGGTCATTCCTTCTTCAATCTGCTCCTGCACCTTACGGGGTACATTCTGAATAATATCCTCATCGGCCCTTGAGCGCCGCAGGGAGTTGATGAGTTTACCTACATCAAAAGCTTCGTACTCACCGGAATATTTTTTTATTAGAACTGATTTATTCATCGTTACACTTTAATAGTCATCACCGGCAATTCGGAATGATTGGTTACACCCTCAGCGATACTCTTGGAGAACAGGCTTAAAAAACCTGTTCTGCCGTGGGTACACATTGCGATCAAATCGGCATCTTTATACTTTAAAAAATTGTTTATACCTGTTTCTACAGAAGGTTCGTTATATACATTCAAAGAGTATTTTTCCAGATCGGGGAATTTTTTCAGGAATTCCTTGAGGGGGTTTAAACCTTGTTCAATACTGATAAAGTCAGTCTGTGTGTTGACCCTCAATAAGTGGATATGCGCATCGCATTTTTCAGCAATCGAAATAACCTGCTTAAATGCTTCGCTCACATCTTCCAGAAAATCCGAAACAAAAACGATATCCTTGAAAGGAAAGGACACTTCTTTGTCCTTGACCACAATTACCGGTGCATCAGCTTTTCTCACAATTTTATCCACGTTGCTTCCCAGTAACTCACGTACACCACCCTTGGTACCGCTACTTCCGGTAACAATAAAATCGTGATGAAAATGACCGGAATGGTCCAAAATATTGGCCTGGCCTCCATTATATTCTAAAAAAACCCTGCATTCAAGACCTTGTCGTTCTGCTTTTTTCTCCAGTTCCCTCAATTCGGCTTTAACACTCCCTATTTGTTTCACTGTTTCAGGATACCGCTTTTCCTTTTGCTTATCCAACTTTACCCAATCGACAGGGGTATTTATCAAGTGGAAAAAATGTATTTCGGAATTATAAAGCTTGGCCATTTTAATTCCGAGTTCTGCTGCCTTATTGCAGTTTTCTGAAAAGTCTGTGGGTACGAGTATGTTTTTCATAGCTAATTGATTTTTAGTTTTTTATTTTAATTGACTTCTTTGCCTGAAACTATTTCCTTTTCAAAACAGTCCAGGTTATAGATGGTGGTTTCTGCTATATTGGTCAAAGCTGTTTCTGTTAAAAAGCTTGGTAATTTATTCAAACATTTTTCAATGGTTCACACCTACGATCATTACCACAGCCATTGTGGCAACCATTATCGGGATCCACCATCCCAATTTTGAAAAACTCATCTGGTTATTGCCACCTCCAAATCGGGTTTTGCTGAATTTCTCCGGGTTCTTAGAAAATACTGAGAGACATTCTTCAGATTCGAAATAGTAGGCAGTACCCTGATATTGATATGATAGGGCAGAACCGAGTTCTACTTGTTCCCCGCAAACAGGGTCATGGTAGGTGGTTGGGGCGGCAGCGGGATACATTTGGTGTGTGGAACAAGAAGATGTTACCATAGCGAAGGTTGCAACTATACCCAACAGGATTAGTTTTTGTATTACATATTTTATTGTTTTCATAATGTATTGTGTTAAGGGGTTGAAGAATTTGCATTTTAAGACAATTGCCAACCTCCCTGTATATTATCTATCCCATGTACTGGATCATTGTCCATATCTAAATCATCCATGCAGTGCTACAGGTTGGCATCTTCCTTAATTATAATTGCCCGTTGGCATTATTTCCATATCACATATTTTTTATTTCACATTTAAGCTATTGTTACTTGGTTTTCCAGATATACTTGCTGTACTGCATGCAAAAGGCTAACCCCTTGCTTCAGTGGTTTTTGAAATGCCTTTCGTCCCATTATCAAACCAGAACCTCCAGCTCTTTTATTGATGACAGCTGTCGTCACCGCCTCTGTCAAATCTGAGTCTCCTTTGGAACCTCCTCCTGAATTGATTAACCCGATTTTTCCCATATAGCAATTGGCCACTTGCAACCTGCATAGGTCAATGGGATGGTCTGTGGTAAGTGTCTTATACATAGCATCATCATATTTTCCAAACCCTATTTCTTTAAAACCAAAATTATTGGTTGGTAATTTTTGTTTGATGATATCTGCCTGAATGGTCACGCCTAAATGATTTGCTTGACTGGTCAGATCAGCGGCTGCGTGATAATCTTTTTTCGCTGTTTTAAATGAATCGTTACGGGTATAACACCACAGTATGGTTGCCATCCCGAGATTATGCGCTTCGGCAAAGGCTTCGGCTATTTCCTTTAATTGCCGATCACTTTCCTCTGAACCAAAATAAATGGTGGCACCTACTGCTACAGCCCCAATATTCCAGGCCTCTTTAACGGTCCCGAATAAAGTTTGATCATAGGTATTGGGGTAGGTCAATAGCTCATTGTGATTGATTTTGACGATAAATGGAATTTTATGGGCATATTTCCTGGCGTAAAGACCAAGTACCCCAAAGGTGGAAGCCACACCATTACACCCTGCTTCTATAGCAAGTTTTATAATATTTTCCGGATCAAAATAATCTGGGTTTTTATAGAATGAAAAGGCTGCGCTATGCTCAACCCCTTGATCTACGGGTAGGATACTTAAATAACCGGTGCCTCCTAGGTTTCCGTGGTTGTACAATTGGGCAAGGCTTCGAAGTACCTGTGGATTTCTGTTGCTATTGGCAAATACAGTATTAATACTATCAGCACTTGGGAAATGCAACCCGTCTTTTGTAATTTTTTCGCAAACGTGATCCAAATAAAAATCAGCTTTGTTTCCCAGGTTTTGTGTTATGTTTTCATATGTATTCATAATTCGTTTTTTTTGCCTCACTTTATTAATTTCTCGTTTTTTACATGGAAGTATTTTACAATATCCTTCCATAGTTCGGTCACCTTAATATCATTGAACCCAGCTTTTATTAGATTCTGTTTGGTTCTACGGTTAATGTTAGCACCCATGATATTTAGTGGTATGAAATTGAGCCAATCCATTAGTGTACCCAGCACTTTGCCATTACTTCTAACGTGTTCCAACATGATGAGCTGGCCATCTGGTTTTAGAACTCTTTTAATCTCCTTTAGACCTTTTACAGGATCTGGAACAGAACAGAATACACAACTTGTAATCACAGTATCAAAAGTGTCATCTTCAAAGTCCATATTTTCTACATCCATTTCTAAAAAATTCACATTTGGTAAGCTGTTCTTGTGTTTTGCGATTGCTTTATCAAGCATATTTTTACTAAAGTCAATGGCTGTTAAACTTATATCTTTAGCGTAGTATGGAAGGTTTTTACCAGTGCCGACTCCAATTTCAAGCGTCTTACCGTTTACCTGCCGGACCAGTTCTTTTCGCCATTTATCAAAACCACTTGTCCCCATTGGTTTTTCCAATGAGTCAAAATATTTAGCTATTCTATCGTAGCGCTTTTTTATTTTTCCATTAGTGTCCATTCGTATTTCTTTATAAAATAGATAAGCTTTTATTTGTTTTCAAAATAGATTTTGAGCCGTCTTTTTCTATTCCTGTAAGTGCCCTGATTGCGTCTATGGTTTCCGGAATCACGATAGCCTGATTATCTACCACATAGGCGTAAAAAAGTTCATCTCCAACTACTTTAAGCATATCTTCCCATAAGGCGACTTCATACATATCGCCCCAAGGCCTTCCCATATCCAAAAACATTTCCTTTATGGTATTGTTGGAAACCAGCCCCTGGTCATAACGGATCATTTTAATTCGCGTGGAGGTTTTGAACGCTTTCAAAACTTCTTCTTTGGAAACCTTTTTGTTCAACTTTACATTCCAATAATGCATATGACTCAACGTTTCAGGTACTTTTACCGCTGACGTTATTACATCTAAATCCGGGTCTACACTCTGGGCATCGGGCCCTTGATGACTCGGAATATCTTTTTCAGGTACCATTGTATTCATAATACCCCCTAAATGGCTTTCCCAAGGATCTGTCGCTCTTCTTAAAAGTGTACCCCTGGCATAATCCAATAAATCGGCTCTTTTTAAGGCAGTCAATGTTCTCAAAATAGAGGTGGTATTGCAGGACACAACCCTTGTGGCATTTAGGTTTATAGCTGATTTATAATTGTTTTCGGCACTAAAGGAATGGCCTGTAGTTTCGTGTTTTTCGCCACCCTGAACAATAAATTTGATGCCTTTTTCTTTATAGATTTCTACATTTTGAGCCGCAATTTTTTTAGGCGTACAGTCCACGACGAGATCTGATTTTTTTAGAAGTTCCTGCATATTGCCTTTAATTGAAATCCCTTCGGACTTCATTTTATCAGCTGCTTCTTCGGTAGCTGCGTAGATGTCATACTCCTTTCTTACGGCATTTTGAATGCGCCAATCGCTAATGATATCACACACTCCCGCAAGCTTCATATCGTCTTGTAGATCAATGGCATCTGCCACTCTTTTTCCAATGACTCCGTATCCTATAACTGCTATATTTATCATAAAAATTTCTTTTTTAATTAATTATTTTTATTACTTGTAGTTTCCATTACCATCGGCATATTACCTTTATCGTCTGTATACAAAATCATAAAAAGACGTTCCGAAACAATTATTAGAACAATTCCAATTGCCGCTACAATAAGTACCAAAGGATCGTTCAGATATTTTATATAAACAAAGTCAGAGAGTACCGCAATGTCCATTATGATAGCTATCAAAGGAATAATAGGTTGAAAATTCACTTCGTTTTTAAGATGGCGGAAAAGCCCCCAATGAATAAATGGGTCAAAATGATCTTAATATTTCTATAAGTCATACTTCTTTTCATTTTTAGCGGTTTATGAACTTTTTATGTTATGTTCTAAATTCAAGAGGTCTCTATCCAAACTTTTTATTAAATATTCTCAATAAAAAAAATACATCGAAACCAAATGATTAAAATCCTTATTTCAGGGAATTATAAATTATCCCCTTTTAATTTGGGCATTATAAAATGCCGCGATGCACGCCCCAATGAGCCATCCTATTATAAAGGTTTGTACTATTCCAAAAAACGCTTCCAATAGGGGCACGTCCATTCTAATAATACTGGAGGCATCCAAACCGTGTAACAAGCTATTAAAAAAGGTAATTGTTCCTTCCTGTCCTGCTGTTGCCATTACAATCATACAGCCTAAATAAATTAGAGCACCTGTGAGACCGAAGGCAAAACCGAGTTTTTTACGTTAAATCGATACATAACTCTATGGATTAAAAAATTAGTTGTCTGATTTTAAAATCTTTTTTGATTCTTCAAATTCTTCCTTGGATATTTCTCCTTTCGCGAAGCGATTTTTCAAAAGATCCAGTGGGTTTTCTCTCTTTGTTTTTTGATAAGGGATATCTGTAGGAATAAAGAAAACCCAAGCCAGAAAGATGATCCATATAATCCACCATATTAGGTGCATGCCGCCGAAGTGTCCTTCAAAATAGTGCATAGTTTTAAGTTTTAAGTTGTTATTAATTTATTTCTGTAATCGTATAACCCACAAGTGTATTGAGTTGCTTTTGTAATTCATCAACTGACAGCGTTTCCTTCATAGTGAAGATTGTAGCTCCTTTTGGGTTTAGAAAAAATTCGGTTTTTTCTACGACCGGATCTGCATCCAAAACTTTCTTGGCTCTATTAACGCATCTGCCTCAGCTGATACCATTAATTTGAAAAATTTTCGTTTCATATCTTATCTTAAACTTTAGTGATGATGATTTCCTTCTTGATTTTCTTTTTTGTTCTTCTTATTTAAGTTCTCATCAGATGATCCGTGAGTATGGTTCCCGTGCCCCATTGGCATTAGCAAGTGTATGGCAAACATTATTATGATAAATGTAAATAGCCAATTCCCACTTCCAAATCCAATTGATGGTGCTAAAAAGATGAACAGTAGTGGTAGTCCACAACCGATGACCATCCATAACCAGTGATTTTTCATTATTTTTTGTTTTTAATGTGTTAAAATTTAATGATTCTCGGTATGGTCGCCTTTGGTTGGGCTATCCATATTGCCCATCTTATTCATGTCCATCCCTCTTCCTTCCATCATTTTTTTGCAGGATTCCATACAATCTTCGCTCATTATGCCTTTTTCGTGCATCATCATATTGCCCATAATCTTAGCGTCCTTCATCATTTCTTTCATCATATACTGTCGGCCTTCCATGTTGCCCATCATTCCCTGCATCATATTTCTCATCATCATTGGAATCCCTTCTCCATGAATCATAGAGCCTATCATTTTTTTTCCTGCATCATTTGCATTGCGCGATCGCTGCTTTGCATATCCTCCATGAATTCGGTTATGAATTTTTGATTGTTCGCAATTGAATCAAAAATTTCACTTCTCGTTTCCGAGTTTTTAAGCATCGAATTTAGGTCAGTTTTCTGGTTGCAACTGTTCATGGTCAACAACCCGATTGTCAAAAAAATTAGTCTTACTGTTTACCTAATATTTAATTTTATTGATTACTATTTATTTAATTTGTTTTGATTATAATTTGTTGTTTATCTAATTTTTAAAAAGCTTTATAATTTTTCAATTACATTTTCCAACATGGAAGTTATTTCATTAGCAACATCGTTCAATTTTTCATTTTCCACAGCTTGCATTGATGCCATTGGCTATAACGGTTTACTTTAGCTCAAATATAGGGGGGAAGTTTTAAACAAGTAAACCGAAAAAGCTAGTCTGCCACAGACCGGATAACAACGAACTCTAAAATTACTTAAATTCCAAATGCGAAACGGCATTTACTTGATTGGTTTGCCATGCGTAATTTATTGGAGCTTACTTTTAAGTCGGGGCCGAAACTGGTTGTGGCAATTAACACAGCTTTGTTGGAGGATATCATATTGACTCAATATTTCCGACATTTTCTTTTGTTGTGCGGCCTTACTGATAGCTGCAGCACGATCATGTACCACCATATCAATTCGTACAAATTCCTGTACATCTTCTCCCAAGTTCTTTTTGATAATTTGCATCTGTTCCGGATTGATTTTCAGATGGTGAGTTATACGGTAAGCTGCACTGTCAATCATAGGATAATTCTCTATAAAAACACCTTCGTTTATCTGTTTCATGTCTTCCATCAGTTGATACATGATTGGTAAAAGTTCATCCGATCCCGTTAACTGTTTGTCTTGAGCATTGGTTTGCTCTTTTTTACTGTCTTTACAAGACATTGCTGTTAGGCTTACAAAAACCATTACCATAATTGTAGTTGTTAATTTTACCTTTTCCATTTTGTCTTGATTTAAGTTCGTGATTATAATTTGTTGTTTATCCTTTTTTTGTATATCCGTTTAATGTCCACTCGCTGTAATACTTGCTATTACTAGTCTATCAAAGATACGATCACCAAAATACCTCCTGTTGAGTTTATAAACGAACTCATTAAGGTATAGCTGCAAGTATTTTTTCTTGATCTTATGATATGTTCCCACAAAATTCCTTTTTGCATTGCTTATTGCTATATGTACCCATTTAAGTGTTTCCTTAGTGGTTTGCTCGTTTGATTTTTCGGTGATGTGCAGTTCCACATAATCAGCTATGTCAACGTATGAGGTGCTTTTGTCGGTAAAGACAATGGTCTGTTCACCGGCGATTGCCTTTTTTAAGGTATCGTTGGTACCATCGGCCTTGTGGTCCTCCAGTACCTTGGCCTTAAAATACCTACATTGCCGTTCTTTCTTACCAGTGGATA
>Ga0209414_1001421_pt1 | contig 11363 bp, 8 predicted proteins | sample LakVidmifraction_4_FD_181154 | JGI IMG/M metagenome (GOLD analysis project Ga0209414, IMG submission 181154) | Hypersaline microbial communities from Lake Vida, Antarctica - Brine Hole Two &gt;0.2 micron (SPAdes) (version 2) | ecosystem: Environmental > Aquatic > Non-marine Saline and Alkaline >... | reverse complement strand
TAACTATACATTCTCACATAACGTAGTTAGTTAAAACTTAGTCTAATCAATAAAGGCTTTTACAAGCCCCTAGCCTTTAGGCTAGTGGGTTATTGACTTAATCCCTCTAATCTATTAATCGTATGCCATCTTCAATAAATTCAATTCTTCCCATTTTTAATAGGCGCCCAAGGGCTCTTTTAAAAGCTCTTTTACTCATATTAAATTCTTTTTTAATATCTTCTGGTGCGGATTTATCATTATACATTATATCCCCATGAAACTCTAAAGCTTCAAGCAAAATCTTTACGTCATCGTCTAATTGTTCCTCAATTTTTTTTCGAAGAGAAATATTCAATTTTCCATCAGGAGAAACACTTGTAACTCTCGCCACTACCGTTTCACCTATTTCAACTTTCTGAAATAAATCATGTTTTAAGATGAGCCCATGATATTTACTATCAATGGCAACTAATGTACCTAAGTCTTGCGACTTTTGATAAACTATACCTGTCACTGGATCCCCTAGGGCATACTGATCTGTTCCAGTTAAATTTTGATAAATTCTCATCGTTGCATAAAGTCGGTCTTGGTCATCAATTTGAAGCATTACAAGTACCCGCTGTCCAACTTTCACTTCAAATTTCTGTTGATCAAAGGGTAATAATAATTCTTTCACTAATCCCCAATCTAAAAAAGCACCTACTTCATTAACATCCACTACTGCCAAGGACTTAATTTCTCCTATTTTAATCTTTGGTCGTAACATAGTAGCCGTTAATCGATCCATAAAATCTTTGTATAGAAAAACCCTTACAATATCTCCTATTTCCATATCATCTCTTACTTCTTTATTCGGTAATAATACACTTTCTTCATTATGATCTTCTTTATCTTCATCTTCCATTAAATAGACGCCTACTGTTGTAAATCTATCAATCTGTAAATTCTGTACCTCTCCTAATTTAAACATTTCTTCCGTCCTTTCTTACCAACATACTTATTTATACTATATGTCATTTTCCTCATATTTACAATAGAGGATTATAATTATAAATAAAAAAATAACGAAACATCATTGTCTCGTTATTTCTTTAAATAATTATTTAAGTAAGCTTGCAGCACTTTTGTCTAGAATTAAAGTAACATCTTGGTGTAATTGTAAAATAGACGCTGGAAATCTTGGTGTGATGGTCCCATCTACTAGTGCCTTAACCGCCTTCGCTTTACTTTCACCACTGCCTAATAGTAAAATTTTCTTACTCTTCATAATTGTTTTAATACCCATACTAATGGCTTCTGTTGGAACATCATCAACAGATTTGAAAAATCGTGCATTGGCCTTAAGTGTATCTTCATCTAATACAACTTTATGGGTTTTTGCTTCAAATTTAATATCTGGTTCATTAAAACCAATATGTCCATTTCTTCCGATACCCAGTAGTTGCATATCGATGCCACCTTGGCTTTCAATTTTTTCTTCATAACATCTACACTCTTTTTCAATATCTTTAGCTAACCCGTTAGGAATATAAATATTTTCTTCTTTGACATTCACATGATTAAAAAACTGTTCCTTCATAAAATAGGCTTAGCTTTGAGGTTCTTTTATTCCTAATCCAATATACTCATCTAAATTGAAAGTCACAACTTTTTCAAAATCCACTTCTTCTTTCTCATATTTATCTTTAATATACCCATAAGTTTTAATTGGTGTCGACCCAGTTGCTAACCCTAAAACACTCTCTGGTTTTAGCGTCACTTGACTGACAATATAGTTTGAAGCCTTTTTACTCATCTCCTCATAGGACTCAGTTATAACAATATTCATTACTCCTCCCAATAAACTACTTCTCCATTTTTTATGGTTCCTTTAATAGCAATGTTTTCATCGAAAATACAAAAATCAGATTTTTTACCCACACGAATACTACCAATCTCATGAGATACACCAATGAGGTGGGCAGGATATAAGGATGCCATATTTACAACTGTATTTATTTTTTCTGTTGTACTATCATGAATATTTCTTATGCCTTCATTCAATTTAAGAATGCTTCCCGCCAAAACACCATCTTTTAATCTTGCTGATTTTTCATCTACAATTACCTCTTGCCCCCCAAGGCTATAACGACCTGGACGCATGCACTTTGCCGCCATACCATCTGTTACCAATACAAGTTTTTCTTTTTTAAAATCAATTAACAGTTGAAAAAGACTTGGAGATACATGTATTTTATCAGCGATTAATTCACAGTAAAAATCAAGACTTAAAGCCGCACCAACAACACCTGGTTCTCTATGATGCAGACCTGTCATTGCATTAAATAAGTGGGTAATACTCTTTGCACCATAACCAAAGGCCTCTTTTGCTTCTTCAAAACTGCCCTTCGTGTGGCCTAAAGATAAGACGATATCAGGATATTTTTGCATTGCTTTAATAAATTCATTCCCGTCATCCATTTCCGGTGCATAGGTTATAATTTTAATTAAATCCAGATGTTCCTTAATGAAACTCAAAGAAGGCTTAACAATATATTCCCCATTTTGAGCACCTTTTTTTTCTGGATTAATAAATGGTCCTTCTAAATGTACACCTAAAGCAGTGGCCCCTCTATAGTCTGTTAATTCTTTCATTTTTCTAACACTATTAATGGCCTGATCAATGGTGTCTTTTGGCATAGTCATTGTTGTTGGCAAAAAACTTGTCACCCCGTTTTCAATGATTTTATTACCGATGATTTCTAGACCTTTTAAATCACCATCCATTACATCGTGACCCATGGCACCATGGACATGTAAATCAATAAAGCCAGGTGATACGTAACGACCCTTTGCATCAATAATATCATCCACTTCATCCAGTTTTATGTCTTTTCCAATTTCTATAATTGAATCATCAAACACGAGTGTCTGATTTTCTAACACTTGGTTTTCTAGTATGATTTTTCCATTAATAATTGCTTTCATAAGTTTCCTTTCTTCTTCAAAAGCACCTTAGTAATCTTTGTTTACTAAACGTATATTAAAAAAGTTTATTTGTCACTTATTTTATTATTTAATTAGATGCTTTGTAATATAGTCATTGCCTACAATGTAATTACCGTATAGACTTGCATTTTCTTTTAAAGCACACGTCAACACTTCCACTTTTAAGGGGTTATTATTATTAATAATTTCTTTAATCTTTTCAATAAAATATACCCCTAGTTCAGCAAGGGCCCCGCCAATAATCACACATTCTAAATCTAGTAAAATACTAATATTATTAATAGCAACGCCATAGGCTATCGCCGCCTCATTAATTATGGTCAAAACATAAACATCCCCTAAGTTAATGCACTCAACAACCATTTCTAAGGTTAATTGATCTTTGTTTCCTTTTGTTAATTCATAAAGTAAACTGTCTTCATTTTCATTTAATGACATATTTATTCTCTCTAAAATCCTTGGTATAGCATACGCCTGCTCTAAGTTTTTATCACTATTAATTTGATCCTTAGTTACAAAATAGCCGATTTCTCCTGCAGCTTTATTTAAGCCTTCATAAAGTTTACCCTTTAAAATTAATCCGGCGCCAATACCTAGAGTTGATGAAATATAAATCAGATTTTTATAGATTTTACCAATACCATAATGTTTTTCTCCTAGAGCCGCCATTGAAATATCATTTTTTACAATGACTTTTTTATTAAACCGCTTCTTCAATTCCGTTACTAAATTAACTTTCTCCCAATCTTTAAATTGTGGATTAGCGTATATATCTCCTGTTTCTTCATTGATAATTCCAGGTGTTGAAACGGTAATCACACCAATACGATCATCTTTAATGGCTTCATCTTTCATCATTTCTTCAATTTCTGAGTATATTTTATTTAAAAAAGCGTCTTCTTTAATTTTCGAAGGTATTGATAGTTTAATTTTTCGTAGGATTTTAGCATCGAGATCATAAAGAGCAATCATTGGATGATTCACATTAATCTCAAGTGATAAAACATATTTATAATTTTGGTTAAAAGCAATCAATAGTGGTTTTCTACCACCAGAAGATTTGCCTTCACCGTATTCATAAAGAATTTTTTTCTTGAGTAACTCTTCAGTATTCTTAGCAACTGTTGGCTTAGAAATTTTTAATACACGGGATAATTTTGCTTTTGATGTTGGGCCATTTTTTCTTAAATACTCTACAATACTCCCTTGATTCGCTTTTCTTACAAGAGACTGATCACCAGCTTTATTCTTCATAACTCACTCACTTTCTATGTTTATTACTCTATTTACAATTTTTTTGAATTATTAACAAAATTTTATAAAAAAAAGCTTGAAAAACGTTTTCCTAATCAGTATAATGAATATAGAAAGTATGAAGAGGCAATTAATTTTATGCTTAATCGCATAAGGGGGAATTAATGTAACTTCTTTATATCATACTTTTTCTTATCCTTTAAATTCTTTTGGAAATAGCTTGAGGGGGCTATTTCCTTTTGTTTTTTGAACTTTTTCTACAACTCTTTTTTTAATTTAAAAAATACTTTTCATTTACTTTTCTACCCCCATGGATTAATTCACTTGTTAATAAATTCATACCATTTTCCTTAATCATTTTTAGTTGCATACTCCAAAGAATTGGAAAACGCTCACTAATTTCCTCTTTAATTATTTCTGGCGGTGCAAAAGCAATAATTTGAAATCCAAGTTGATTGGCAATCTCAAATATCGGATCTAAAACATGAGGGGAAGAAGCATTACTAAAGGGATTATCCATTATTAACACCGTCGTAATTTCTCTTTTAACCAATTGTTGATTTTTCTTATAATTCATAAGCATCATCATTAAAAAAGTACTAATAGAAAGTCTTTGTCCACCACTGCCTTCTGTAGAAACACCTTCCCCTATTGTTATACCTTCCCAGGTCTCATAAAAACTCATCACTGGTTTAGCATATCTAAACTCATTTTTTTCAGTCATTTTATAGACAAGAAGTATTGGATAAATACCACCCATTGCTTTGTTAAATATTTTTTGAGTGGAAATCACTTCATTGATTTCTCGGTTACTGATTTCATTTAATGGTATATTGAGCCCTTGTAATGCATCAATGGCCTCAATAAAATATTCTTCCAAGGTGTAGATTAGAGCTGGTGTTTTTTCCTTTAATAACATTTCTTCATTTTTCAATTTAACCAAGGGAAAATTATAATCACTTTCATTCACAAAATACATACTTCTGATCATTGATTTTAATGCTTCAGAAATCTTTACCACATATCCTGCACCACGTTCAGCCCATTCTTTCTTAATACTTTCGGCTTCTTTTTTATCATTTGCTATATTTTCAAGTTCTTTCGTTGAAGCATTTAACATAGTTGTAAACAATACTTTGTTCTCATCAAGACTTTTCTCATTAAATAACTGTAAGATATCTAAGATTTTTTCGCGTAAAATTTCTTCATTTATATTCGATTTAACATCTTCTATAAATTGTTCTTTCATACTTTTAAGATCATTTTCTTTTATGTGATACTTTCTCTCATACATCATATAATTTTCCTGCCACTGTGTAACATCTTTCATTATAGCTTCTAGGTTTATTTCACTCAAGTAAGCATTTAAAATCTTTCCCTTAGAAGGTTCAATTTTTATTGTCGTAAAGACTTCTTCTTTTAAATCAATAATATTTTGTTGCTTTCCTTTAAGACTTTCAAGCTTTTCTTCAATAAAGTGAATATGATGTTTTAATTGTGTTTTTTCATGAATCAAAGTTTTTTCTATTGCTAATAACGCTTCTTTGAAAACATTGGGTACTTTTCTGTACTTTCTTTCAATTCTACTGCTTCTTTCATGGGCATTTTCTTGACTTGATTCATATTTACCTTTAAGAATGTTTTTATGTTCATTAAGCGCTTCAATCTTTTCTTTATGCCCCTTAAGCTCATTTTCTCTCCTCTGAATCTCTATAGGTATATCCTCTACTATTATATCTATTGTTTCAACAGATTCCCACGCATCATAACTCGTATTCAATTCTTTTTTTAATGCTGTTATTTGTTTTTGACTGTTAACTAAATCTCTTTTTAGTTCCGCTAAACGTACATTGTGAGATTGAATAGACTCTTGAAAATCCTTTCGCTCCTTTAGAAGAGACCAATACTCTAAATACCCTAATGTATATTTCGGTTTATCCTTTAGAACAAAATCATTGTCCGCTACCTGAATGACTAATTTATCCTCAGATATAAATTCTTTTAATGTTTCTCTCTTGTCATCGATGGCTAAACGGTACTGCTTAAATTGATGTCCTGCTTCCATGTCCAGTGTCTTTAAGGATAAAATCTTTTCATCGCATTGATCTATTGACTGATCAAAGGATGTTATTGATTCTTTAAGGTTTTGAATTTTTATTATATTTTCTTCAAAAATTCTTAAGGCTTCAATATACTCATTGACTATAAGCTGTTTTTTACGTAGGCTTTCAAGGGTGTTTTCAAGAGCCTTAGAAACTTCCTTAGACTTCACAATATCTTCTTCTGTTTTATCTGATACTTCTTTGACTTTATTTTTTTCTGATATAAGTTTTTCTCTTTTTTCAACAAGTGCTTCTCTTTGATGGTAAAGGACACTTGAAAATTCTTCTGATTTTAAATCCTTTAGACCTTGAATCGTTTTTCTAGTCCTACTTATTTTATTTTCTAAAACCTTTTTAGTATCCATATAAATATCAAATTGTTGGTCTAAAGAGTTGATCCATTTTTTAAATTCTTTTTTGTCCTTAACAAAACTAATCCCTGAGTTTTTTAACAATTGAAATGTTTCATCCGTACTTTTATGCATGAACTCTCTTATAAAAATTGGCACAGGAAAATGAGATAATTCTTTTTCTAGGTTTTTATCCACTCTTAAATAATGATCAAATTTTTCTATTACCAAACCATAGGGCAGTAATGGATAATCCTCTAATAGCCCCTCTAATATCTTTGAATCATCTATACGCGCTAAGTATTCTGTCCCTGTCATGGCGTGAATATTTTGAGATTGAATGAATTGCTTCAGTTTCAATATTTCTCTATTGGGAATCCAAAATTCCTTCGTATTAATCAACCGGTCTTGATTAACCAACCATACTTTCTCTTGAATGGCTTCTAATTTATCTTTCTTTTCATTTAATAATGTTTCTAAATTCTCTAAAGCCGTCGTTACAAAGCTTTCATCAAGGACCCTATTAATTTTTGATTCTGGTAGTAAACTTAAAATCATACCTTTGACTTCTTTTTCTTTTATTTGTTGTTTTTCATAGCGTTTTTTAATAGTCTCTTCTGTTTTTTCTGCTTCAAAAATTTTAAATTTCAACTCATCTAATTTTTCTTTTAAAGCTACTCTTTTTTCTTTTAATGACAGAATTTTTTCTTCTATTTTTTTCTTTTTTTCCAAACTTTCTTTTTCATCATAAGATAACTCTTCTGAAATCTGTTCAGGAATACTTATCTCTAATAAAGAATAATACTTCAAAAGCCTTTCTTTCTTCTCCTCAAAAGCCTCATTGGATACTTCTAAACGGGACAATTGACCTTGATATACTTTCAATTGTTCTTTTAGGCTACTTTTTTCTGCTTTCTTTTTTGAGTTCTCATCTGATAGAAAGTTTAAATAAGAATAATGGTCTTTGATTTTCTCTTGAATATCTTTTAAAACATCCTCTAAATCCTTTTCTAAAGCCCTCTCAATCCCTTTTATTTTTTCATTAACGGATTTAAACCCATCTTTTTCCATTAATTTTTTTATACGATGGTTTAAAAGATCCACTTCTTTTTCTTCCCTTTTTAAAGGAATCAATAGTTTGTTTAGTTTTAAATATGTTAAATCCAATTCTAATTCATTTTTCTTTTTTAATAAAATTACATGCTTTTCTTCATAGGATTTTATGGTTATACCCTTTGCTTCAATTTTTCTAAGATCTCGCGTGTAATCTAAAGATTCTATTTTAAAAGAATTTTCCTGATAAGAATTGTTATCCCTGGTTAAAGTCTCTTGCCATTTATTTTCTGACTGCTGGGATTGCTCCAAAAGAGCATTCAATGTCTTATAAAAATCCATTCCCTTTAGATGATGATCTGTTAACAACTTATTACGGCGAATCACCACATCTATTGCCTCTATTAAGGGTTCTAACTTGTAAATAAGATTTCTATAATCCCCTTCACGCTTGACGAGTATTGGTAAATTTTTTACAATACTTAAGTTACTTTTAAAAATGTTTTTTAAAATCGCTTCTGTGTCATAATCGCTTTTTAAGTTCTCTTCAATTGCCGGTATGATGAGTTCGTCAAATAGAGACTTGTTGTCTTGAGCTTTTTCAAAGTGTCGACTGACGCCCCCTTCATCAACATTTATTTCTTTCATTATTTCCCATTCGTTTTTATATATACCATATTCAGCCAAGCGTTCATAATAAGTAGAGCGTCGGTTACGCATCTTCGTCATAGAATACTTAACAATAGAAGGTTGATTTTTAATATATTCATTTAAGTCTTCGTAGGAGGTGGCTTTTTTATGCGTATATAAGGGTAAATTTTTTACATATTTCTCTTCAGAAGCATCCCGTTCGGCCACATAGCTAAAATACTGTAATTTAGCTGTTTCATCATCTTCTTCTGAATAATTGCCTTCAGCTGTTAAACATAACCCTGTGACCAACCACTTGCGTGGTTGAACATCTAATTGCCATTCTAATACCACATGAATCGGATAAGAATGAAACTCTTTTTTGTCATCATAAAACATATCTAATACACGATTGCCATTATTTTTGCCCCAATGGGTTTCAGGCAACAATAATTGAGCGATTAATTGAATCATAACCCCTTTACCACAGCCATTGGCTAAGGTCAGTATTGTATGTTCTGCTTCCTGATCCTTTGTTAATTCCATATATGTATCCCCATGTTTATTTTTCATCTGATCATAATGGGCACCAACAATCCGTATTCTGCTAATTTTCGCCATAATTTGCTCCTTCACCAATTAAATTTTGTATTTCTTTGAAACGGTCTCTTCGGTGATACAATAAATCTATTCTTTCATATAAAGCCTCTTTAGGAATAATTCTATATTCAACCATGTGATCAATGACTAAATTTTGATCCTTTAATGGTTTAATGGCCTCATGAATAAAACCTAACTTATTTTCCTTTTTTAACAAACTAATATCCTCTTGGTCATTACCTTTTTTAAGGGGCCAATTGTTCCAAAGGGGATAAATACTCTCAATATCAATTTGCCACTTTTTAGAGAAATCTTCATTTATTTTTGATTGTTTGTACCAGTGGTCCAAAGTCTTTGAAACCAAAGATTCTAACTTGAAATAAGTTATCCCTTCCTCTTCTCGTTGAATGCGCATATTGTTATCATAATCCGTTAAATAAATAAAAATCGAAATAATAATATTTGCTAAATAAAAATATTTTTTTAATTTAAGTGCTGAGTACTTACTTTTCATATGTGTATAGGACGTCGCAAATTTTGAATCAACACCACTGGCCACTAAATGAATACTTTGACTGCCAATCATCACCATTAATCCTGCCGCATCCGCCATAGACTTTAATCCTTGTCTCACCTCTTGCTTTTTATTATAAGTGTTGACCAATTCGTTAGAAAAGGGTAAAACTTGTTGTTCCAATAATGCAAAGAAAAGTGCACTCGCCTCTTGCATACTTTTATTATCCATTTTAAACCTCCTCTAAATACAATTCATAAGGCGAAATCTCTAACACTTCCCAATGAATTGGTTGTCCTGTCAAACGGGCATTGATTCTTTTTCCTATTAATTGATTCAATTTTGGTTCTTCTAGCAATAACGCATTAAAAAGTTTTAATCTAAGATCTGAAGAGTTACCTGCTTTCAAAACCAACGGAGTCATAGCATACATCATCAAAAGTTCGATATTAATCCGTTGAGACAGCCATTTCTTTTTATCCTCTAATGAGATCTCATCTAAAGAACCAACATCATAACATCCCTTTGATAACAAACTAAAAAAGATAGGCAAGAAAAGCGTCTTCATAAGTTCAAAATCTATTGGTGGGACTTGGTAGCCTTCATCAATCTCAAAATGAAGATCATCTAAGCTTGTTTCTATTGTGGACTGTTTTTGTTGGCCTTGCCACGCCCAATCTAAAGGATAAATAAAATCCATTACTGGGGAAAACAAAGGTGCCAGTATTTTTTCAAAAGTATCCATGCTATCTAAACCTCTTTGGTCAATAATACCTTCCCATATATGTTCTTTAAAGGAATAATTTTGTTGCTGCCAAAGTAGGTCTGGGTATTGTGAACGAATTCTTATTTTTAACTCCATATTCTCAATTACTTTCTCTGCAAGTACATCATGTAGCACACGTGCATAGTCTAGCTTTTCAAAAATTTCTTCCCCAGATTTCTTTTTTTCTTCAGATTCACTTTTAAGTAACAACGTCTTCCACTTAAACATTTTTCCGAAAACTTCTGTTTCTTCTTTAAATTGTTGCTTAATTATATTTGAATTAAGACTTCTATGTTTTAAGAAAATATTTCTTGGATTTCTAATAATATTGTCATAAAAAACTTCTTCATCTTTAATTAAATCCTTAACTTTCATAATTAGGTTATCCACTGCCCCCCGGGCATCAGAAAAATTACCATTTTTAATGAGCTGAGAGACATAAAATTGCTCAACGGAAAAGCCGTATTCATCAAGTATTTCCCGTGTCATAAAAATAATTTCTTTTGACAAATCTGTTAATTTATAAATTGTACGCCCACCTTTTTCTAATTGGGAGGCTTCTTTGTCCGTTACTAAATATCTAAAACTAAAGGGTTCTAATTGTCCTGTTTTTTCATTAAACAACTCATGATTAAAACTTTCACCTTTTTCATAAGCACCACAATGAATAATACTTTCAACTATAGTCACCACTTCCCCTTCATCGGACACTAAATTCATCTTAGAAAGAATCTCTCGTGTGTAGTGAATCAAATCTTCTTTTCTGCGTTGGTCATTTTCTAACATTTCATGTTTCATAACATATAGTAATAATTGCAAGGCAATACTTTGACTATGAAGTGATAACTTTCCAAACTGTCGACCAGTGCCTAATGAACTGATGGCTTTTATTATTTTTAAGCGTTCAAAAAGTCCGTTATATATGTCCATTATTCTCACGCCTTTTTATAAATTCTAATGTGATGATCTCTTGAGGGATCCGTTGGTTTTTGTGCCATAAATTTTTTATTATTAAACGGTGCTCTTCATTTTTAAAATACTCTAATATGCCTTTTAAAACCTGTGCATTTTTGTTTTGCTTTTGAGTATAATTGTAAAATCTATTTTCATCTAGTAATACCTCA
>Ga0209414_1001420_pt1 | contig 11364 bp, 11 predicted proteins | sample LakVidmifraction_4_FD_181154 | JGI IMG/M metagenome (GOLD analysis project Ga0209414, IMG submission 181154) | Hypersaline microbial communities from Lake Vida, Antarctica - Brine Hole Two &gt;0.2 micron (SPAdes) (version 2) | ecosystem: Environmental > Aquatic > Non-marine Saline and Alkaline >... | reverse complement strand
CAAAATCTGCACCATCAGGCACAGCAGCTAACTCTTCAGGAGTAGCCTTACCATCTGAGAATATTGACCGCATAGTTCTATCAGTGAGCTCTTTATTAGCAAGAGCAGTTCGCTCTACAGCTTTATCATAAAGCTCACCCGCACCGGCACCTGCAGTACCAAATGCAGAAACAGCAGCAGTCAAAGCAGAGGCTGCACTACCAGTAACAGTATTGGCAACATTTCTAAATGTAATAGGTTGAGCCATGATTAACCCCCCTTCTTACCGTTGCCTGTACCGGAAGTATCAATAGCCCTATCTCCTACCCATTGATCCATACCTTGGAATGATTGTCCTCGGGCCCCGGCGGAGGCATTACGAGCTGTCCAACGATCTTTAAGAGTATTCTCATAATCCTTAGCAGAAGCATTAAAATTCTTATTGAAGGCCCCTTTCTGAAAATTTAGAGTATCCTTGGCTAGGCCTAGACCCTTAAAACCTGCATACATACTAGCTAAGGTGGAGAATGCTCCTGCACCAGTAGCAAATTTTTCAGAACCGAAGAGATTACCCATTTGTGAGAAAAGCCCTTTAGAATCTTGGTTAGGTGATTTCCCCGAACCCCAACCAAAACCCTCAGGGGCCAAATCTAAAGCCCCTGCACCTTGATAAGCACCGCCAGAAAACCCTTGCACCCCGTTACCGTATTGACCCTGTAAAAATGCAAAAGGGTTATTATCATTTGCCATTAGACTATCCTCGTTGTTTCTCGAAATCGTCAATCATCCCACTGATAATTGTCTGTTGCCCTGCTTCCTCTGGGAGCATAACTGCCAACTCAAAGAAATTATAAACTAATTCATACCCTAGTATACCCGGATTAGTATTTAGAGTTCGGTCTAAGTATGCATCGGGCTGTTCAGTAGTACCAACTCTAGTATATATTGTAACTAAGTCTAAAGGATCTAACCAAGCTGGTACTGGGCCAAAGTTAGCCCAAGCATCCTCTAACTCTTGTTGCCGTTCCTTGGCATCTTTCATAAAGTCTCGAAACTCATCTTCATACTTAGCTATAGTATAATCCCTATAGACATCAAAACCCATATTATATAGAGGTTCAACTGATCTAAGTAACGTACCTGCTGTTCCCCAACCTGGGGTATCTAAAGCAGCATTCCAGTTCTTACTTATATCCTTAAAGCCACCAGCATTATAGAAAGCTACTATTGCTACTATAATTAAGAATATCTTACCATAGATGCCGCCTAAGTTAGAAGCAGCCATACCATATATGTAGCCTAAAGCAAATACTAATACAGTATGTATTACAAATATAACTAAAGCACTACCACCTACGAAGCCACCTAACCATGCAGCAAGAGGTGCTGTAAAACCTTGACCACCAGGCCATATAATAGATAATACAATGAGAACTACTGCAATAATAATAACTACCCATTTCCAGAAACCTGTCTGATACCATTTAAGGGTCCGAGTCTCTACAAGAAATACTGTTGCTGTTAAACCCTCAGCTACAGCTTCCTCTCTATGTAATACAGGTACTTGCTCCAAAGCATTCCATAACATGGGTATACGAAACTCTTCAGTTTCCTCCTCTAACCCAAATAGAGTGGGAGTAGCATACCTATATCTATAACCATTCTTACCTTTAGCCACATCTCGGGTATTGATGGTGTACTGCATACTCAGACCCATCACAATCATACGCTCATAACCTGAACCATTTTCAAGGGCTTTGGTTACTATAAAAAAGCTATGGAACCCTTTCTTATCATCCTTCCACTTTGTCTCATCATTGTAATCACCTACCTGAGTACTAGCCCCAAAAAACGAATCTACAATCTCCTGATATTCAGGCTGTAAGAATTGTTCTCTTTCTACTAACTCAGAAGTAACTTCCCTTGGCCTAAGAGGACGCATGAGTTCATCATTCCTAGGATCCTTAATAAGGAACTCCCCTGGGAAGAATTTCTTCTCGATAAATGACCAACGAAAGGATACGTTGTAGCCATTATCCCCAGCTTCCTTAACTGTCAACTCATTAGTAGGTTGAGCCTTACTACCTGAAGCTAAGTAGGAATAGTAATCACCTGAATCCTGGGTAGACCATCCTCGCATTTCTTCAAAGAAATACCATAAGTATTCCCGAGCACCCCTAACCCTAGTATTAAGAGGTACTGCATAATGTACAAAGAAATCCCACTTTTCAGCATTAGATTTCTTATTATCGTTCTCAGCATCATCTATAGCTTCTTGTTCCTGAAAACCTTCCCTGACCTCAGTACCCGAAGTGCCTAACTTTTTCATAAAGCGATTGGTGGACTTAGCTAATTCAGATTCTGGATCCTCATCAAACCAAACCCTATCCTGCATAAGCACAGCAACTGGTAGGAAGGCCTCCTGTCTGGATTCAATAAGCATAGCTGCCTCAAATACGGGGTCAACTCCCGAGCCCACCTTATATGTCCAATAAAATATTTCTTCCCCAATCTTATAAGAAACCATAACCCAGTTCTCACCAGTAATTAAAGGATCTATTGATATAGGGGATAAAACATCCCAAGCTTGTTCTTCGCCGTCCTTGTCTATATAAGGGAGGGAAACTTGATAAGAGGAATTAGGTGTCTCAGCATCTCGTAGAAACCTATAATCATTATTAGAAGTATAGTACGAACCATCTAATGGATTAATTTCAGGTATCTGTATTTCTTCTAGATCAACATTCCAATGTGTATTCAAGGGAGCAGTAACCCAAGGGAAGTATGAAGTATCCAAAAATAAATCTTGTATGGCCTTAGCTAAGAAGAACCCCTCATCCCTTAATCCCTTAGTAGTGGAAAGCATAAGGTCATATGGTCCAACGGCTCTGGTGAGAGCTGCAGCTACCTCTACAGGATCAATAGAGATAAAATCAGCATTACTTGTTGGCAAACCTCTTATATACCCATTCTCTTCTCTAGCAGCATATCGCATTTGAGATTTAGCACGAGCAAATTGGTCGGTATTGATAGTATAGAGGATAGCCCCTGCTTTGGATTCCCCAGTAAAAGATGTCTGTAAGATATTACTTTTAAAGGAACCTGGCAGTTCCTCAAACAAGGGGGATGAAGCAGCATGTGCAATATATGTTTTACTGCTGCTAAAACTCCCCATTTGAGTTTAAATGTCCTTTATGTCTTGAGCCATAGCGGTAGCAAGAGCAAGTTGTTCCCGAGTCTTTAAAGCCAGCTCTACTGCACCGGGAGTTTCCCATACAGATAAGAACACTGTGTCATATTCAGACAATATCTTAGTGGCCTTGATTTGAAGATCACCAGCAAAACCAAGCTTCTGGGCACTTAAAAGATCCATCTGCTTACCAATTAAGCTATTCGCATCAGCGATACCCATAGTAGTATTAGCCTGCTCTGTACGTATCTTAGCTGTAAGGAATTCAATTTCCTTATTAATCTTAGAGATCTGAGCCTCAATAAGAGTGACTTCCGCTGTTGCCTTCAATTCCTGTAAAGGGTATAACTTATCAATTTCAAACCTAAGTTTTTCCCTTTCAAGCTCAAGTAGTTGCTTCTCAATATCTATCTTCTCTTCTTGCTTAGCCGTAAGACTAGTCTCAGCAACAAGCTTGGCTCTCTGCTCTTCAGTGAACATAGTTCCTAATAGATATTGAGTAGCATTCTGCATTGCTCCCTGTATAGAAGCTACATACACTTCACCGTAGGCAGTACCTCGTATACGATCCAACTTAAATTGCTTATCTAATTGGTTATCTACCGCAGTCATCAATTGGTCAAACAAGCCCTCGTTGAGGGCTAAGTTTGTATACTGATTAACTCTGGTTACTGTTTCACCGGAATATGTACTCATAATTTATCCTTACAAGCCCGCATTAGCTAATTGCTGTTTATCAGCTAGTTTCTGCAGCTCAACTTTGGTGAGAGGTGGTAGGTCCACAATTGCATATTCATCGATTAGATGACTCTCTTGAATCTTATCCCCACGTCCATTAGTCACAGTATGAAATCCTGAGCATTTACGCTCTTTCATCACATCGTAAATAATCTGTGGTACATGATAAGGTTCGCCATTAAAAGGAATATACTTTTTAAAGGTTCCTAATTTAGAAGAACCAACTGAAATAAACTCACCAGGCCAGCTCCTCTTACTTTGATTCATGTTTGTAAATTTAATTCTGCGAAGTGCCCCAACCTTTGTTCTAGCATCTTTCTGGGACATTTCTTTATATTGGTCCCCTGTGAGGGGTATATAGTCCAAATTAGGCTTAACTGGGACTGGGGTATCCTTTTCTGGTTCAACGCCCTGTATGGTGCCTTCAGGGAGCAGCAAACCCGCTTTAGCAGGGTTAGCCATAAGGTAGGCTCCGATCTGAGCACTTAATTTATCAACTCCAGTGCGATGATGGTATTCAATACCAAGTACATCTGCTTTAGCTTGTAATTCTTCTAACTGTGTATTTGTGCTCATATGAGCCTCCTATAGATTTATCCGATCTAGTACTATTGTGAAAGTAGCCCCCGAAGGGGCTACCATTTACTAACTACAACCTTACAGGGTTGCTACTGTCTTCAGCAGAGCAATACGCTCAGGACGCTGAATCATGAAACCATACCACCACTTGATGGAATAGAAACCAACCTCACCGAACGGATCATCACGATTCGCCACTTCAGGTCCAGGCTTCTTATGGGTAATGGTGAACTTGTTTGACTTACCACTAGTCTGGAAACCAACAGTAGTAAACGAGCCATCTCCTACAACCAAGAATGGGTAGACATTAACCTTAGCGGCTCCTGCCTCATCTTGACCCCAATGAACTACTTCATCAGCAGTATCACCAACGGCAGCACCAGCGGCATTCCAATGCATCATCTCAGGAACTACAATGACACGGAATGGACCTACTGAGCCAAACTCACCGCGAGCAATATTACCTGCAGAAGCATACTGAGCTACCGGCAAGAATGCTTTCTCATCATGATAATCAGTCATACGCATCAGAGCTGGTTGGAGCTTGGAACCTACGTAAGCATATCGAGCTGCCTGCACAGTCTTAGTATCAACCATACGCGAGCCTGAGATCAACTTAGTATTCTTCGGAGTACGGTTGTCATCCAACTCGATATCCAATTTAACCAAGTCATCATAGACCATAACATCTTCAGCATTTGCAGCAGCAGTAGAACCACCAATAGTGGCAGTGCTTGTTGCATTACCGGCGTAACGAAACACACCAGCAGCATTCAGCAAATCGATCTGCAATTGATCCTCATTCATTTCATTAGCAGCTTTAACTACTTCAGAAGTGATGTGCATCAGCAAATCTGCGTCTGTATCAAAGTCCAAGGATTCCTGGGTATATTCGTCAAAGAAACCGAATTTCTCCAAAGTACCTTCCAGCTGGATACGCTTATGTCCTACACGGTTGACACGGCCACCAAACTCAGAAAGAGTAGGAAGCTTGGCCGCGATAGTACCAACATCTTTGCTGGAACCATACAGATTACCGTAATTAGAGTAAGTATCACCTACGCCAATAACCTCTACTGTCCAGTTAGCTGCAACCAGAATAACTACAGCAGCATCATAATCAAGAGTAGCGGCGGCAACATAACCCTGACTGATTGCCCAGCCAAAGAGGTTACCCTCAGCTACGTTATCAGCAGCAGTTTTGGCAGCAGCCAAGTTAGCACCAGTAGCCTGACCTGTGAAATACAGAGACTGACCACCTTCACTTGCAGGAGCAGTAGCTTTAATTACCTGACTAACAATAGTAGTAGCAGATACGAATCCAGCACCTGTGGATACACCTTGGGCATCAATACCCTGATCATTAACATTACGATCATCCAAAATAGGAAGATAATGATACATCTTAATTGTTTTACCCATATTCTTGGGCATGTAAGTTACATCAGCCATCTGACCAAAGTAAGCTTCACGGGCTGCCTCTACAAGTGCTTTACGCTTGTACAGGTCAGTACGAATCTGACCACCCACATCGGATTGGCTACCGTTAATGGGATCGTTATACGCATGGGGATTTTCAAAAGCCATGATACATTTCCTTTTTAAAGTTCATTAAAAGGAAGATGGATCCAAGGCCAATATAGCATCATCATCTAAATCGGCCAAAACTGGGAGCACCTTCCCACCACTAGCTGGTTTACCCTTAGTTGGGCTCGCAGCACGCTTGCGATTCCGCAAATCAGTTTTAGAGGCATCATTGCCTTTACTCACTGCTGATCCAGAATCCTGTGCTGAACCCTGTGTACCCTTGCCAGAAGTGGATGGTGTATTAGGGGTGGAAGTATCATCAAATACTCCTTCCTTGTACATTGCATCACCTACTTGGTAATAAGCTTGCAGGTCAGACAGGCCCGTAAGTCGCCCATACATTCTCTCATTTTCGACTCGATCAATTACCTTTTGGTAAATTCCCGCTTCGATGTGATTATGTATTTCAGCAATTACCTCGGGACTCTCTTGTAGTTTCTCTCTACTAACCGTGTCCATCTGATTGGAAATAATGTCAACTGTTTTTTCAAAACTTGGGCTATCCTTAATATTATCCAGGACATCCCTAACAGCTAACTCCTTATCCCCAGGAGTATGGTCAGTGGGTTCGTAGCTTTCACTACCCTCAAGGTTCAATGTCATCGGATCAATGTCATTGTCCTTAAGGAGCTTCTTGATTGCCTCTGGGTTATTATTACTCAGGTCAATTAAAAAGTTGATCCTTGACGGATCGGTGAGCTTAGCCTTCTCCAGAGTGCGTAGTATCTTCTGATGAGGTTTCATTGCTTGCATCTTTTGCGAGTAATCAACACCCATCTGCATCAACCGGCGAGCATCTTCAATATTATCTAAAGAGACTTCTCGCTTTGCTGCTCTAAAAGGAGCCATAAGCTCTTTATATTTTGCTTCAAAGGTAGCATCATCTGTGTCAGAATTTTCTTCATCAGTATCTGTATCACCTTTATCTTCGGATTGGTCGTCCTCGGAGGTATCCCCAGATTCTGTGGAGGTGGAATCCTCACTATCAGAATCGCCTTGTTCATCTGCAAAGGCATTACCTGCTTCAGTTAAATCTTCAGAGGAACCTTCTTCGGTAGCAGCACCATCTGCCTCTCCATCGGGGTTTTCCTGGTCTGAATCATCTTCAGCAGACTCATTCTTACTATCATCAGCCTTGGTTTTATCCTCAGCTCCCTTAGACTCAGGGGAGCTAAAGCTCCCCGGGTCAATATTCATGATGGCCTCATCATCCATCGATTCAAGGTCAAGAGTATCAGCTTCCATTACTGGAGCTCACTCGCTTCCATCTGTTCACGGAGAAGATCTGTTTCAGTCTCTCTGTGACTAGCTAATGCCATAGCTGCTTGATTACCCTGGGACTGAATCTTAATAAAGTACTGTCTCAGCCCACCAATAGATACAATCATGTTATCCAGCATTTGCATACCAGCTTCATTCATAATCATTGCGGGCTCTGCTCGGGCACCGACTATTCTTTCTGCTTCTAGTTTAAAGTAGTTCTCATTAATGATTAGATTAAAATCTTTATTATCCTTCAAACGTTTCAAAGCTTCATGGGTATCAATAGCTGTCTTAGCTTCTTCCATTGTGATACTTAGTTCTTGTAAATCTTCTTCAACTTGACTCATATTATGCTTCCTTTAGCTTGGGAGGGCTCAACCGGAATTAGTTGAGTTGGCTCCATCTTTGGAATCTTTCACTGCTTCTTTAGTAACTTGCTTCTCACGCTCAAGAGCTATATTGCCCTCAGCCTGTACTCTACCTTTCTGTAGATCCCGTTCTTGGGTAACACCTTCTGAAGTCTCTACAAACTTCAAATCTTCAATATCCTTCTGTGACTGTGCCTTACCTGTCTGAGCCTCATTCAATTTAGCTTCAGCATAATTCTCAGCAGTCTCAGAACGAATCTTCTCAATCTCAGCTTCTTCTCTAGCAACAGAAAGTTCAGCCATCTTCTGCTGTATAGGATCAGGCTCGGGCTTAAACTCTTCAATACGTTTAGCCAATTCTGGCATCTTACGTAAGCGAGCAATCTCTACCATAATCATATAAGAAAACTCAGGAGGCATCGAGTTACCAACTGTCTGTAACATAAATGATAACTCTTGAGCCTTAGCATCATCTGCTTCTGCCGTGCTGATCTTTAACTTAATATCAATACGACCTGCTAAGTCTTCTCGGTCAATTGTAACAAACTCTTCATTAGTTATGCGAACTATTTCTTCTTCTGAAAGAAATACCGCATTCATTGCTATGATTTTACGACCAATTTCTATAATACCACCAGCTAATCTACGAAGTATGCCTAGTTCGCGTTTACCTGCAGCATCAATAGCTGAACGTGCTGCTGTAGCTGATTTACCCAAACCTTCACCAGAGATACCACCATTTGCAAAAGCCTTTATACCAGTCATAGACTCAGCATCATTATTCTGCTGTTCTAATAGAAATGGAGCTGAAGTAGGGATCTCAGGAAATATATGTGTATGAAAAGCATCCCCGGGATTGACACCAGGATTAAATGAATAATCTTTACCTGCCTCGAACTTACGTAAATTAGTTATATCCAAGGCATCTTTACGATAGCCAATCTGACCTGCAGCCGAACGACCCATGATATCAATCATGCCCCTCATTACTGCACCAGCTATCTGCTGATTATCTTCTAACAGAGCCCCATCAGGCTCACCATACACAGCTTTGCGTACAGGTAAGTATTGTACCAATACAAAAGGTAATTGCTTATCAGGGAAAGGGGATTTCTCTAAACGGATCATTGTGTCACCAACCCAAGTAGCTACAAAGGGCTGAGGTATACCTGTACCATCAATATCGTAATAACCCCAATACTCATAAGCATCAAACTTTTTACGAGGATCATCCTTGAAATTAAAGTTAATCTGTTCCTCACCAGTTGAACTCTCTGACACGCTTATAGCATTATTTTCTAAATTGATGTTTTCTAAATTATGGTAACGATCTCCATCTCTTTCTAACTGCCCTAAACTGGTTTCAAATTTCCATATAATAAAATTAGCATTCTTAATAATGCCCTTACAAGTAGGATCAACAATAGAAGACTTATAATCACATACTTCTACAGTAGGTTTATTTACTAGAACCTTCTTCTCTGTGCGAGTAGGCTCATTAGGATCTGGGAGCAATTCAACCATTGCTTCCATCTCAATGGATAACTGTACTGTTTCTAACAACTCTGGAGGTAATTGCTCAGCAGCACCTTCAGGATTCTGCATAACTAATGCAGCACCTTGTTCGATCAATTGTTGCTTAAAGGGGTCTGTGACCTCTGTAGGGATTAGATTAGGAACCTCAATGTCCTCATCCTCATACTCCCAACCCAACCGAACAAGCACTGATCCTTCATCAACAGCAGCTCTCACATAATTATCAATAAAATTTACTTTATCCAGAATAGTATTAAACTGGTTATTTAATACTAAGCCGTTTTGGTAAGCTGCCTTTTTATCTTCAAAGGTAACTGGTTCAGTATTGAACAAATCCTCATGCGATAGGAAGGCTTCAGATAAAGAGGAATACCGCCATTCAGCTTGTTTACGTATAAGCTTAGGTACAATAGATGAACGTCCTGTACGGGCCTTAGGCTTAGCCGCACCCCGGATATGCATATTATCCAGCCAAACATCTACATCCGTCACATGGCTATTATGATGACTTAATGCTTCTGTATAGTCTGCTTTAAGATCTGCAAGCAAAGGAGGATTACTCCAATCTACAGACACTTCAGTTTTATCAGCAGCAACATCTTTATTTTCTTCTGTCATTAAGTTTTATCCAATTGTATTATAAGATTATATAGGGTATTAAACTATATTACCAATTAAGGTTGCAAGTTATCAATAGCCCTTAACTGCCCATTAGCTTGATTAACTCTAACTAAGCACATTTTAAGTGAGGTACCTAGGGCTATAATATCCACTATCTCAGGCTTAGTTATTAAATCAACAGGCTTTGTTAAACTATCTGGTATGCTTATATACACTAGCTTATCTACCGGAACCACCTCATACTTAATTAATGGAGTAGTTGTACACGCTATCAACGAAATCAGTAGGCAACTCATCACCATCCATCTTATAGCATTGATCATCTGCACTCTCCCTAAATTCCTTGGACTGTTTAGCAATATCCAACTCTTGACCCATAATAGTAGTGTTAGCCTTAGCTACCAAATCCATTGCCACCTTTACTTTAGCTTTTAAATCTAACTGAGCTTTAGTGTTAGCAATATTAATATCCTTACATTCAGTAATCTCTACTTGATTAGCTAGCTCGATTACTTCTTTAGCAATTAGAAGTTTTTGTTGGGATACAATTACCTCATCTAATCTATCAATTGTATTATTCTTCCAAGCACCTACTCCAAAAGTAGCAACGCCCATGAGTATTGCTAGCAACCAGCCGTACATCATAACCAGCTAAGGAATAGCACAACGACCAAAGCTGTAATTATAAGAGTTGCCTGTGTCTTCATCTGTAATTCTTTCCACTTCATCCAGAACTGAAGTGCTGCTGTCTTTACTTCTTTTTTCAATTTCGTCCAATTCATTTTTCCATCTCCTAATATAATTAACATAATCCCGAGTTTCTTTGGGAACAAACCATTCTACACCTTTCCAATCTCTTATATCACCTGCTCTTTTTTGAGCCCTTAGCACACACCCTGCACCGCAGTTGTATGATCCTTGTGCCCAAGGTAGTTTCTCTTCTTTAGTACGATCTCTGCCTCGAAATATATACACCATTTGGCTCATATAAACCGCACCATACATGATATTAAGTGACGGTGATGAGAGTTGGCCTCTTTGTCCCGTTCGTCTTGCTAAGTCCCTTCCCGTTGCTGGCATTATTTGCATTAAGCCTACTGCACCTACAGGGCTTACTGCTGCCGGATTGAATCTCGATTCCTGCCATGATTGTGCCTTTACCCATAACCAACTGTACTCGGGTAAGTGTATTCTAACATTAGCTTGAAACAATCTATCGTAGCGGTCATCAGCTAAGGACTTTCCACATGATTGTACCGACCAGACCAAACACAGAGAAAAACACAGTACGGCGGGAATATGCAACCGCCATAGGATCCTTTTGGATAATTTCCCAATAATCATGGGTTCTTCTCCCTGTAGATTTATTCTGTAATTTTATTAACCACCAACATAATGATATAGCTACTATCATCACAACAAAACCTATGGCTAACTTGACCGGCCAAGGTGAACTCATAAATGGAAGCATATAAAACTCTACTGCCCTAGCTGGTATAGGTA
>Ga0209414_1001419_pt1 | contig 11364 bp, 19 predicted proteins | sample LakVidmifraction_4_FD_181154 | JGI IMG/M metagenome (GOLD analysis project Ga0209414, IMG submission 181154) | Hypersaline microbial communities from Lake Vida, Antarctica - Brine Hole Two &gt;0.2 micron (SPAdes) (version 2) | ecosystem: Environmental > Aquatic > Non-marine Saline and Alkaline >... | reverse complement strand
CATACTACCCCGGAAGTCACCCCGGAAGTCACCCCGGAAGTCACCCCGGAAGATAATATCACCCACCCCCTTATATTACCATATACTACCTATACCCATTACCTAGGTATGCCCCATATCCATATGCCTTGCCTATCATTTTATGAGTACGTGCTCTTTTAGCTACTTTAATAGGTAGTTGTTCTGTTTTAAGTTTAGCCAACTGAAACTCTTGAAGCCACAGTTCGGTTATATTATTTATACTATCGATGTTATTATTTACTTCTATTATATATGGTCTATAAATCATTCTACGTCCCACTTTCCATAGACACGCTCAATCTTCCTATCCACGTATTCTTTCATATACTTACCGTTCGAACAAAACCCATCTTCAATAAATGAGTTAATGTGGGAAAACTCTTTTAAATTAGCCCTCATACATGTTTCATAATGCCTACAGTTTTTACTTGTACATAGTGTTGTCAAATATGTCATTATTTCAATCTCCTTATTTTTCTGTTAATTGCCAAATACTCTGAAACCCTTGCGTGTAAGGGGTTTGCGACTGTATTCATTTATTTCAGCACCTTTTTTAATTTGCGAGTTTACGAAGTAAACGAAGCTACTTTTCCTGTCGCACTTCTTGCAATTTATATTAATTATTATTTGTGATAGAGGGAGCTACGCTAACTTGTGGGGGCTTCGCCCATTCCTATTACCACCACCCCGCCCGTCCACCTTAAGTGTAACATATTGCTCAACTTTTTGTCAAGTCTTTTTATAACATTGTCAACAATTTGTAATAATTGTAATGTGTTTGTAACATAAGTACTATTCAAGTGTTCCTTCTATATTAAGAGAGAGTAAGAAAAGTGAAACAAACACTATAAATAATAAATATTAAAATATGCTTGACAACTAAGAATATATGTGGTAAGATAAACGTAATGAAACTAACAACTGACGAAAGGTAGGTAACAAGCTATGAAAATAGAACACTTATTTATTATAAAGATAAAAGGATTACCGTTATTTCTACACAAGTCATCAAATATGTTTACCACCGATGTTAAGCAAGCTCGAAAATATATCAAATATAACTCAGCAGAAAAATGGATAAAAAGTAGAAGTACTGACGGTGGAGAATACAATGAATATAATTATAGGTTCAGTGGAATAGAATTTATAATAACCTATTGACACTTAAAAAAAATAAAATTTATGAAAATGGAGGATAAATAATATGTCAAATAAAACAGTAGAAAAATGCCCTAGTTGTGGGTATGAAACAAACATACCTTTGTACGCCAATATAATATTACCAGATTGCAAGCAATGTGGACAGTCTTTGAGACTTTGCCAAAACTGTACGAAGATGACTGGAACGTGCGAAGAATGTGTGTGTAATAGTAATCTTGTTTTCTATATGGACTAAAAATGCCATATAACAAGAGATTTGTAGACGGACTGAACTTTAACTAGCTGACAGTAGAAGGTATTACCTTCATAGGAGAATAATATGAACTCAGAAAAACTTGCATTTAAAATAGGAGATATTGTAGAATTAAAAAAAGGAAATAGGAAAATAGGTAGTATAGTTCAACTATCTAGAAGTTTTTGTTTGGTAACGGAAAATAAGATAAATACTAGATATAGTTATGATGAAATACAGCATGTAGAACAAAAAATGAATGGGGATTTTAGATGTACATACTCCTCAGTACCAAGCAGAATAAAAAAAGATAGTATTTATACATTTAAAAATGGTAATTGTATTGTTAATAATATACTTTGCTATTCAGGCTATGCAACACTAGAAGATTTCAACAGAGACTGCGAAGGTCGTTGTAGACTCGAAGAAGTTGTACCATTTTTTAAATCTGATTTGGTTATGGGTAAACATGTTGTAGAGTTTGAAGATGGAACTAGAGGTATATATTTAATGAATGGGTTCAATGGTATCGATGGAGGAAGTCTAGGTCATATCAATTCAATCCAAGAGGATTTAAAGACTTCTTTTCCTTTAAGAGGTAATATCGTTAAGGTGTTTCAGATTAAGGAGTATGATAATAGGTCTCTAGAAGACAAAATACGAAGTGCTTCTTTAGTTTGTAAGTGTAATACCTTCTCTGAGTTAGATTGTAAGATTAAAGAATTAGAAGTAAAAAAGATAGAGATTGAACTTGAGATTTGGCGTTTAGAAATAGAAAAAGTGGAAAAAATATATGAAATTGAATAATACCAAAGAAAGGAGAAAAAAATATGAAATCTATTGAATATATTGGCTATTTACAAAATGTCAGAAAAGAATTAAAGGATGCCTATAGAGAAAAAGGACATCCTTGTGAACCAATAATGACACATCTATGGTATCAATATTTAGATGAACATGCTAAGTTAGTACCTGTGTTCATTCATGAGAAGGATAAAAATAGAAACACATTGAAAAGTTTAAGATACTCTTATAGAGAACTATAAGGATAAATATTTAGGATAACTACACAATAAAGGAGAAAGCTATGATAGAAGTAATAAATGCGGCATCGGAATTTTATATATTAGAAGCATTGAGCGTTTTAGTTAAGCCTGTTTTTGGTATTCGCTCACAAGAACTATTGTTAGAGGATATAAAGTCTATGAGAGAAAGGTTTTCTAGTAATACGGCTAATGCGTTGTTTGATTATACTGTAAAGGCTTGTATAGGGGAAGCTAGGCATAGCCGACACAGCCTGAATAGAGACTCTAACTATGATAATCGAAGACGTGAATACGATAATAATACTCGTACTTATACTGAATACGATAAAAATTTTGTATTGTCTAGTGAATCTCATATATGCTATGGAAAAGTTGAAAAGTATGAACCTAAAAGTTTACTAGTTGAGCTTGAGAAGCTTTTTGCAGAGTTTCACTGGTCTTCTGGGTATGGTGGTAAAAAATGGGGTTTAATAGCTAACAGAGTTCAACTTTATGGTAAAATAGATGATGTAGTTTTCTGCGACATGTGTTTTAGTTTATCGCATAACTCATCACCATATTTAGATAAAAAGGGAGTTGATATCTTTAGCGTAGCTTCTGAATATGGTTATATGAAACTATTAAATAGTAAGTTATTAAATGATAGTTTGAAATTAATATTAGAATATGCTTCTAATTGTGGTAAAGAAACTAAAAAGTTATTACAAAGAGCGAATGCTTTAGGATTTTTGAATATTAATGAGAAATACTTTAAAATTATATTGCAGAACAGCGTACTAGGTTCTATTTCTGAAAATGAAGTGCTATCTTATCAACCAGTTAAATGGGGAAGCAAGATAATTAAGTTAAACATAGACAGTAATACCAGAATAGGTAAAAGTAATAGATATAATATAGATAAAATGGTTGAAGCAAACAGCCCACTTCTTAATTTTGTTGACTATGGTATTAAAAAAAATATGCCTGTTTTCATTGAGGTTGAAGGTAAAACTGTAAAAGGTTTGGTTGAGCCATATGTTTTCGCAGATGATAATGTAAAAGATTTGGTTAAACCATTATATCCTTATCCTTCGGCAGTTGCTAGTGTAACACGTTGCAATGTAAAATATAAAGATAAAATCACTGAAAAATTTTGTCCAACACCTTATTATGAGGTAGGTGACCTTGTATTTGTATCTTTTAACTCCTCTCGTACTTCTGACTCTATTTCTCATGTAGAACTAGTGTCAGATATAGACTTAGAAAATAATATGGTAATAACTGAAAATGTAGACGGTAAAATGACTATTCGTGATTTAAATCTTGTACTTAAGATTCCAGTTGAAATAGAAGAAATGTATATAGAGACTGAGATTAAATCTGAATATGACGAACATAAAGATGATAAAAAGAAACTTATTACTGATTGTTTATTAAAAGGTACACTTACTCTAAGCAAAAGATATAGAACTTATAGATTCTCATTAGGAACTCTATTTGCTTTTTGTAATAGAGTATACTCATTGAAAACCTATTTAGGTGACCCAAATATGGTATTCGAGGCAGTTGGAGAGGTTGACACTAAAATGGATTATACTAAATCACTGTTCTCAGAAAAAGGTCATGGTGATATTGTAAATGCAAATAGCGAAATAAGAACCATAACTATAGAAGAGAATTCCTATCGTATTAACAATTATAAAAAAGGCATACTCACATATGAAGTAGGAGATGAACTTGTTTCAATTGACATTCATAAAGAATGTGTAAGATATGTGTATAATAGGAATAATGGTACTAAGTCAATGCTTGTAAGTATGAGTATCGATTGACTTATACGATAACATATTGAAGAAAAAAGCTCTGTAACCCTTGCGGTGATTGGCTTGTAGCTAGCAATTGCGGCAAATAATAGGTGTTAACGGTAATAATAGCTATAGTTATACTTCAATTTCAGACTCTTGATTTGAGACTGTATATTGGAAAGAGGGGTAATAAAAGGGATGAAAATAAGGGAGATTGGGGGGTATAAGGGGGAGATTAGGGTATATAAGGGTATATAAGGGTATATAAGGGGTATGTGAGTAGTGTGTGAGTGGAAATATTGGGAGATATTGGGAAGATAAGGGATTGGGAAGATTGGGAAGATTGAGGGAATAAGGGGGAATAAGGGGGAATAAGGGGGAATGTGGCTCGTCTGTGAGAAGATTGCTGTTATATATGACACCACGTCACCACCCTCAAAGTACCAAACACCTGTTCCCACGAACATTCGTTCCCCCACACACACTATCAAGACCTACCCCCCACACCTAACCTCGCAAACCTGTGCTATCAGCCATTCTTCGGTCATATTGGTTATTTTTCCTTTAAGTTATTATTCAGAACCACTCCCCCACACACGCACACCCTGTTCCTTTCACCTACCCACCTAGCTATTCCTTTCCCTGTTTCTTTCACCACAATATCGTAAAAGGTAATGATTAACTACTCACTACCTCAATAAAAAGGAGATAATATCATGCATAAAATAACATATGAAGAGCTACAACCCATGCTACGAGCCAACCCAACCAACATATTACCAATTGATAGGTCAGACCCTATGTGGGAAAATTGGATGGCGTTGTTTGGTTGCTTGGTTACAGAAGAAGATAAGTCGGTCAACTATTGGATTAAAACACTAGGATTGTCCGAAGGACGTTTAAGTAGAAAAGAATTAAAAAAAGAGTCAAATTTATTATATTTAAAATTTAGAAAGTTGGTTGATGAGTGGGAAGAGTCAGATGATATATCAGAAATGATATCAATGATTGAAAGTTTAAATGTATATAGAGAATTAGGATACGAATTTGGAGAGTTAGAAGATGGCTATTTAATAGTTTATAGAAAAGGTGGTAAAATAAATGGACAATAATATATTAGAATTACCAAGTCAAAAATTTGTAAATATAATTTCAAATCTATGGATAGGGAGTAAGTTTAAAGTTGATAATTTATTGTCGACTCAGGAAATTGATGTTTTGATTCCACTAGATAGTCTAGACGCTTCTGTTTGGCATACATTGTTTGAGGGTATTATTGACTATTGTCCAATAGATGATTTTTCGATATTGCCACAACACATAGAAAATCAATTAGTTAATAGGATTATACGTTATTTAGAAGATGGTAAATCAGTTGCATTGTTTTGTCTTGGCGGTAAAGGGCGTACTGGATATATTGCCTCTTTAGTATTAAAGAGAATGGGGCATCCATATCATAAACATGGGGTTATTGGATATTTGAGGGAGAATTATAACAATAAAGCTGTAGAATCTCCAGAGCAAGCAGTTAGAGTGGCAGAGCCTATACACGCTAAGTATTGGGTAGATACGATAAATATTAATTTTATGTTTGACTATGGATACGGTGGACTAGGATTTAATTCATTTCATAAGCCAGAAATAGACTAAATAATATCCAAATAACGCTTGACAAAAATACTTAGATATGTTACAATAGGGTTATTAAGCAAACGAAGGAGATAAAACTATGAGAGTAAAAGAAAGATTAAATAGGCGGTGGTCAACCACTGTTAAACTATTTATACTAACAGTTATTGTTGTGGCATTGACTTCTTCTTTAACTAGTAAAGTTAAAGAAGAAGTTGTCGAAAAGGATTTGCTTTATAGCGAGAATTTGAGATTGAGTGCACAAGTGAAGCAACAGAGAACAAAAAACATTGAGCTAGTGGAAAATTATGAGGTGTTACTAGTTAAGCATGAGGATACAAGGAATAAGCTCGACGAAACAAGAATTGAACTTAAGAAAAAAGTATTGATTAACCTGTCAATGGCAAAGGAAGATAAAACAGATAGAGTTTTTTCTACATTAGCGGAAGATAAAGATGATATAAAAATATTAGAAAGGATAGTAGAGGCTGAGGCTACTGGAGCTACAATAGAGCAAAAAATAAATGTTTGCTGGACTATTTTTAATCGAGTAGATGTAGATTCTTTTCCAAACTCTATTAAAAAAGTTGTATTTCAAAAAATAGGTGGTAAACATCAGTTCTCTCCAATTAGTGATAAAAGATATTACTCAGTTTCAATTACAGACTCTACTAAAGAAGCCGTACAAAGAGCATTAGACGGTGAGGGAACTCATGAGGGGTTATATTTTATGGCTCGAAAGAGTGCTAAGTCTAGCAATGTAACATGGTTTGATAGAGCATTAAAAAGATTGTTTAATGACGGAATACACGAGTATTATTCAGAAAAGGAATAGAGGTTAGTTCGTAAGTAAGTTATACGTAACATAAAAAAAATAAAAATGGAAATTGCCCTTTAAGGATTTTCATAGGACAAGATGGGAGTAACATTATGGATTTTTTAGTTGTTTTTTTAGGTTTAGTAATATCACTTGGTATTTTAGGGGTTGTAGTTATGGCTCTAATATCAATATCAACTTTTTCACTACCACTTAGTATTTTACTAGGAATGATAATTATTCCTACATTATTAATGAAATTATTTATAGGATACAAAGAGGTTTAAAGAATAAAGTAAAAGTAACAAATAATAAAAATAGTGAATATTTACAGATAGAGAGGGAGAGGGGCATAATAATGAAGAAATTAAGTGAAAAAGAAACCTTGTGCGTCTCTATTAAAATGGAGTATGATAGCATTGAAGAATATTATAGTGATTGTGATAAGATGAAAGAATCTGGATTTCATGAGGTAAAAATAAAAAACATAAAAAAAGCAAAGAGGTATAATGTCACTTATGCAAAATATATAGTAAAACCTCTTGGTTGGTTTTATAGGTAAAATTAAAAAGCATAAAAGTATTGACAAGTGATGAGATATATGTTAAAATTAATCATAAAGTAAAAGAGAAGGAGAATAGTATGGAACAAAAATATGCAAAAATTGGAAATACTGTTAGAATTATAAGGCTATATGGGACAGACGAAAGGGAATGTGCAAAAATTGGAGATATGTTTACTATAACTAGAGTGTCGGAACAGCGAGCCTCAGATGTTTATGGTCATAAATCTGGTACTCATATGGCATTAAGTCAATTAGAACTCGTAAAGCAAGAAACACCATTAGCACAAATACTTAGAGAGAGATACGATTTGTTTGATGGCGATAAATTTAGATTTAAAAATAAAAACACAGTTTGGAAAATAATTGATTATTGTTTTTATATTGTAGATGAGGATAGTTTAATTAAATATGGTAATATGTTTGATAAAGTAATCGTAGAAATTCTTAAAGGTGAAAGGGAAATAGAAAAAATAACAGAGCCTATATTGGTAGAAGTTGTAATTAATGGTAAAAAATTCAAAGTTACAAAAGAAGTTGCGAAAGAAGTAATAGTTTTTATGACTAGTAGAGAAGGAGAATAATATGGAAAAAGAATATGCGAAAATTGGGAATATTGTTAGAATTGTACGTCTATATGATATAGACAAAATGGAGGATATAAAAATTGGAGATATGTTTACTATAACTAGAGTAACGTCAGATGTTTATGGTCATAAATCTGGTACTTCTATGACATTAAGTCAATTAGAACTCGTAAAGCAAGAAACATTATTAGCACAAATGTTTAGAGAGAGATATGATTTAGTTAATGGCGATAGATTTAGACTTAAAAGTAATGATGGCGTTTGGGAAATGATTGATTCTTCTTTTTATGAGGATGGAATATTTACAAATGGCAATAAGATGTTTGACAAAGCTGTTATAGAAATTCTTAATGGTGAAAGGGAAATAGAAAAAATAACAGAGTCTATATTGGTAGAAGTTATAATTAATGGTAAAAAATTCAAAGTTACAAAAGAAGTTGAGAGTAAAATGAAAGCTCTTATGGATTAATAGGAAAATACTCTCTTGAAAGGAGATATTGTGATATCCGAAGAACGACTTGATGAGTACAATAAACGTATCGAAAATATAGAATGGCTTATAAGGTTTGAAGAGCTTAGAAATAAATACAAAGATAAACCAGATGTATTCGTGGAAAAGTTTTTTGGAATTAAATTATTCACGTATCAAAAAATATTGCTTAGACAAATTAATAAAAGGGCTAATATAGAAACACAAGCAGAATTTAGTACTGATTTCGCTCAATTGAGAAGGAGATATTATAAAAAAATGGAGAATAGTCGTTAAAAATATTGAACATCAAAACAGATATGTTGAATGTATCTTAGAAGGAGATAAAATTATTCTTGAGGTAGAGTTATTGAATAGTGAAATTGTGAATCTATTAGTTGATAGTCATAATTCAGCCATATCGGATGCGTACAAGGATGGTCTTTATGAAGGGGCTAAAATTAGAAAAAAAGAGAAGGGGGTATTATGATTACAACAAATATAGAAGTGCCTACTGGAAATATTTGTATCATGCAGGGAGATAAAGGAAAGCTTGAATTTTTATCGATTGGTGATTATGGGAAAGAGGCGAATGTAAAAGCACAGTTTTTAGGATTGAATAAGCCGATAGAAGGTGTTTGTAATGGGAATATTATGCCATTAGAAGAAAAATGGGTTATAACATTATCTACTCAGTATGGTTGTAGTATGAATTGTAAGTTTTGTGATGTTCCTAAAGTAGGTAAAGGGGTAAATGTTACGTTTGACGATTTAAAAAATCAAGTATTAAACGCATTAAAACTGCATCCAGAAGTACTATCTACAAAACGGCTAAATATTCATTATGCTAGAATGGGAGAGCCTACTTGGAATCCTAATGTTTTATTAGCAACATATGAATTAAGAACTATAATTAGACCATTAATCGGAAGGAGCTTAATTCATCCTGTATTGACTACTATGTTACCCAAAAATAATAAATTATTAATTCCATATTTACAAGAATGGACAAACTATATTAAGAATGATATGTTTAGAGGAGACGCTGGGTTGCAATTGAGTATCAATTCAACCAATGATAAGCAAAGAGATAATATGTTTAGCGGTAGTTCTTTGTCTTTGAATGAAATCTCTGAAATTGCTAAAGCATTACCTATGCCATTGGGTAGAAAATATGCATTAAATTTTGCACTAGCAGATACATATGAAGTAGATGCCGTAAAATTAAGAAAGTTGTTTAGCCCAGATAAATTTATGGTAAAAATTACTCCATTACACATCACTACTTCTTGTGAAGAGAATAATATAAAAACAACAGGCGGATATACGTCCTATACTCCATATGAATTAGTTGAGCAATCATTGATAGATAACGGATTTGACGTATTGGTATTTATACCAAGTACCGATGAAGATGAAGGAAGAATAACATGCGGCAATGCAATATTAAGCGGAAGTATGCCAGAATGCGATTATATAATCAAATAAAATAGTTATTTTAAGGGGGAAGAATATGATTAGAAAGTTTTATACGAGTGATTTGCACTTAGGACATCAGAAAATACTACTATTAGACGGCAGACCATTTAAAGACACGCAAGAAATGAATATTGAAATTTTAAAAAGATGGAATTTAAAGGTAAATAAAGAAGATATTGTATATATATTAGGAGATGTTATTTGGCAAAATAATGAAGATAATATTAATACTTTAAAAGGTTTAAATGGTCATAAACATTTAATTAAAGGGAATCACGATAAACCAAATAAAGAAATTATGTCTTGTTTTGAGTCCGTCAGTGATTATAAAGAGATTAAAGATGAAGGAAGGAATATTGTATTATCTCACTATCCAATACCTGTATTTAAAAACCATTACTATAAAAATAATTATATGTTGTACGGTCATGTTCATGCCACCGTAGAATCCATGGTTGTTAATAAGCTAAGGCTAATTATGGAGAACAATGGATTCCCTTGTGAAATGTATAATGTGGGATGTATGATATGGAACTATGAACCAGTTACATTGGATGAAATACTAAGTAAAGAGGAATAAATCTATGATTATAAGATATAATTATAATAGTACTAAAGACCTATAGATTATTTTATTATAAGTGTGATATAATTAACTATAAAGCAAATAATATGAAAAGAAAATTCATTCAGCTAGGAGGAATAATATGAATAAAGAGCAACGAGAATTTGTAGAGTTAATTGAATCTAGCGTTCAGCTTCCATCGAAATACGCAGACGAAATTATAGTTTGGATATCCTTTAGCGACTTGGGTCAACTTATTGATTTAGTTGGATACGATTGGTTTTCTGAGGGCGACCAAACGGTAGCCTTAATGGATGGATGTATCTGTTTTAATTGTAAAGATTTAATTGAATATATGAATATAGACGAAGAAGCAATTAATTATGGAAAGTAAGTCAAGTGTCAATAGAAAAGGAGATTGTATGAAGGTTAGATGTTTGAGAGATGAAGACAATGTATTTACAGCAGGAAGTATATATGATGTATCGGATATGGGCCTCGATGATAATAATGGGCGCATTTACACTCGTTTTCTTAATTTAGAAGGTAGTACTTTTGCTGAAAAACTAAATAACTATTGGATTATGTCAAATTTTGAAGACTATGTAGAAGAGGAGATTATTATGAAAGTTAGATGTTTAAAAGATGATGATAATGAATTTACAGTAGGTGGAGTATATGACATATCAGATAAAGGTATTAAGGATAATAATGGGGAAATTTATACTTATTTTCTTAATTTAGAAGGTGATACTTTTGCTGAAAAACTAAATAATTGTTGGGATATGTCAAGCTTTGAAGATTATGTAGAAGAGGAGAATAATATGAAGGTTAGATGTTTAAAAGATGATGATAATGAATTTACAGTAGGTGAAGTATATGACATATCGGACAAGGGTATCAAGACTAACAGTGGGAAAATTTATACTAATTTTCTTGATTATGAAGGCAATACTTTTGCTGAAAAACTAAATGATTGTTGGTTTATGTCAAATTTTGAAGATTATGTAGA
>Ga0209414_1001418_pt1 | contig 11364 bp, 11 predicted proteins | sample LakVidmifraction_4_FD_181154 | JGI IMG/M metagenome (GOLD analysis project Ga0209414, IMG submission 181154) | Hypersaline microbial communities from Lake Vida, Antarctica - Brine Hole Two &gt;0.2 micron (SPAdes) (version 2) | ecosystem: Environmental > Aquatic > Non-marine Saline and Alkaline >... | reverse complement strand
AGGGCTTCCAACATGTTTTGGTGTTGCTCGATGATATTGCCCAGGACATTCTTCTCAGACAAGGAGAGGAGCCTGATCCTATGGTGGTTACCTCCTTGGGTTTGGATGAGATTCCATATCCTGCTCATGTTGATGGCTGAGAAGATCACGCCATGGAAGGCATCGTCTGTTGTAAAAAAATCGAAGAAGTTCTCTTCCTTCATAGCTTTTTTTTGGAGGAGTATGCTCTCTTCCATCAGGTTCAGGTGCTCTTCAGTATAGATGTTGATGAACTTCCGCACTGCTGACTCTTCGAGGTTCTTTCGGAGGAATCTCTCCTCTTCAACCTGCTTGAGGTCGATGAGGGAGACGCGGGTTCCCCTTTGGGGAAAGATGTCTACCAGATTATCTGTGCTGAGTTTCATCAGAGCATCTCTGACGGGGGAACGGCTGACCTGCAGCTGCTCACTGAGCAACTGCAGATTCAGTTCCTCACCAGGTTTGAATCGAAAAGATAGGATTTCAGAACGAAGAGCCTGATAGATTTCTTCCGAAGCGGTGACTCGGACGATATGTGCCATGTTATTTCCTCGTTTCGTTTTTCACGATAGCCTCATGCAAACCAAGAATATAGGAGGCCCCAAGTGCACGGTCATAGAGTCCATATCCAGGCATTGCAACTTCGTCCCAGATCATTCGGCCATGGTCAGGCCTAACTGGTCCGTCAAAACCGGTCTCATACAGAGCCTTCACGATCTCATAGAGGTCAAAGGATCCTTCGCTTGAGAGGTGGGCTGCTTCTTCAAAGACTCCAGGCTCAATATGACGCAGGTTTCTTACGTGTGCGAAATGGATTCTGCCGGGAAGGGCCCTGATGATGCCGGGAAGGTCGTTCTTAGGGTTGGTACCGAAGGAGCCAGCACAGAAGGTCAGACCGTTGAATGGTGCATCGACAGCCTTCATTACCTTGAGAACCTTCTCCTTGCTGGTGATGATGCGAGGCAGGTTGAATATAGGCCATGCTGGGTCATCGGGGTGGATGGCCATCTTGATGCCATACTGTTCACAGATAGGCTGAATAGCCTTTAGGAAGTAGATGAGGTTGTCAAAGAGCTTGTCTTCGGTCACATCCTTATAGGCTTCAAAGAGATCCTTTATCTTCGCGAGGCGCTCAGGCTCCCAGCCTGGCATGACATAACCACCAAATTTATCGTTGGCTTTGTTGAAAAAGGTATCACGATCGATACCATCTATGATTTTCTGGTCATAGGCGAGCACGGTGGAACCGTCGCTAAGCACCTTGGCAAGATCGGTGCGGAACCAGTCAAATACAGGCATGAAGTTGTAACAGACAGTGGTGATGCCTTCTTTGCCAAGGTTCTCGAGGCTGGTGATGTAGTTTGCAATGTACTTGTCGCGGTCAGGACTGCCGATCTTGATGGAGTCATGGACGTTGACGCTCTCTATGCCGAAGATCTTGAGGTCTGCAGCCTCGACTTCAGCTTTGAGAGCCTGGATTCTGTCCAAAGGCCAGACCTCTCCTGCAGGGATGTCATAAAGCATCGTGATGACGCCTTTGACTCCGGGAATCTGTTTGATCTGCTTGAGGGTGACTGTATCAAATTTAGAGCCGTACCAACGTAGTGTCATATTCATAAGGAAATTCTCCAAAGGGTTTTTGTTTTACTTAGTCTATTCTAACAAACTAATATATTAGATGCAAGGGTGCGACATATCTTAGTCTGCCAATTCCGCCTGCAAACAAAAGGAATTCCTTATCGTCTGTCTCCCATTATAAGCATGGAGGAGGGCCTGTCCAACAGAAGGGTGCAATCTTCCTTGTATCGCAGCATTGCACAGGGTGCAAAGACCGAGATCTGGTCATACATGCACATGGCTACCGATCGTGCTTTCCTCTGGTCTGGAACGGCACACACAATAGTCTTTGCTCTTAGTATCTGTTGTACTGACATGGATATGGCTTGGGTAGGGACCTCTTCTAAGTTGGAGAACCACCCTTCGCGTACCTGCTGTCTCCTATTGCGATTCTCAAGGTCCACTATGATGTATGGCTGTTCTGTCCTTATGTTGGCAGGGGGGTCGTTGAAAGCTATATGCCCGTTCTCGCCAATGGCCAAAAACAACAGATCAATGGTTTTGCTCTCTATCAGGGAGTTGAGCCTCTCTACTTCGGCCTTAAGGTCCTCGCTGTCCCCTTGTATTGGGTTGAAGGTCCCAAGCTTCTGCACTTTGTTGATAAAGTGGGTTTGCAGGTATCCTCTGATGCTCGCTTTGTGTGTCGGTTTGAGGCCGACATACTCATCGAGATGGAAGACTTCGACTTTTTCCCAGGGGATGGAGGCTTCGACAAGGTATTCATACATGATGAACTGGCTTATGCCTGAGGAGAGGACTACCACAGCCTTTCCTTTTTTCTCTAGTGCCGATTGGATTGCCTCGATACCAAGCTTAGCAGCTTGAAGACCCAAATCTTGCTTGTTTTCGCAGATCGTAACTCGCATAGCTCTTTTTTCCTTATACGGTAAGCAGCGATTCTACTTACCATATAAGGATAGCGCATTCCCAAATCTTGTTATAGGGGGCTAGAGAAAGGCACCTTCGCTTGAAGGGTGGCTTTCGTTCCATGCATTGGTGCTCAGCCCTATCTGCTTGGAAATGGGGGTACTGCCTAAGGGGGTGAAGAGCTTCTCCAAGGAGAGTGCTTCCCCAACTAGGCTGACGATGACTGTGGTGTACCCTTTTCTGGCAGCCTGACGGCAGAAGTGGTCAAAGAGGAACCTGAACAGGCCCATGCCACGGTACTCTCTCTTATTGCCAAAGAAGAGGATTTCTACGGTATGCTCTTCGATGACGCTAGAGGAGATGAAGCCTGCAAGTTCGCCGTCTCCTGTTCTGGCATAAAGGACCTGAAGATCTTCCTTGTCCAATAGTTTGGGCTCCAAGAGCAACAGTGCATGCTTTTGTGTTGCGTTTCCTCCACTCATCTCTTCGAGCAGGGAGGCTTGCAAGGCTAGTATCTCAGCAAGGGGGAGCTCATCAACGCGACTGCCGATGACGAAGTCCTCCTGCAGTATATCGTCGGTAAGCTCATCTGGCTCAAGATCGAGGTCAAGCAGTTGCAGAGACCCGTCATGTTCCCTGTACCAGGTATAGACTTCCCGCTTGAGCTGGTCGTCCTTGAAGGCGAACCACTCTCTTTCAAGGGATGGCTGTTCGACAATGGTATCTTTGAACCGTCTGAACACCCCTTTTCCTGCCTGGAGTGCCTGTATTAATTTTTCCTTATAGATGGGGTTGCGCACTTGGTTGGCGAACTTCTCCATGACCAGAAACCCGTCCGATGGTTCCCATTCGGGGATTTCGATGTAGCGTTCATCGTCCGCATCTTGCGCCTCTTCCCCGTCCTCCTCCCAATCGAGCATGAGCCTCTCCTGGTCGGAGACGACGTCGCCCGTACGCAAGTCGAGGTAATAGAGGTCGCTCTGGTCTTCCATAGCGAATATGATGGCATCGAGAAGGAATTCTGTTAGCAAAGGGAGCTGTGGGCGGGTTTTTTCATTGTCCATGGTCCAAATTGTACTATGCAATCATTGATTTGGCTATAGGGGGAAAGCTCCAGTTACCTTGACATTACAGCTAAAAGATACGATATTATTAGAGTAGTCCAGATATCATATTAGGAGTGTATTCATGAGTATTATTGAATTTATCGAAGCCAGGGAAATCCTTGACTCACGTGGTAACCCCACTGTGGAAGTAGACGTTATTCTTGAGGATGGCTCCATGGGTCGTGCAGCAGTACCCTCTGGTGCATCCACAGGTGTACACGAAGCTGTAGAACTTCGTGACGGCGACAAGAAGCGCTTCATGGGCAAAGGTGTACTGAAAGCAGTTGACAACGTCAACGATCTCATTGCTCCCGAACTTGAAGGTATGGATGCTCTTGACCAGGTAGCCATTGACCGCGCAATGATCGCACTCGACGGAACCCCAAACAAGGCAAAGCTTGGTGCTAATGCCATCCTTGGCGTTTCCATGGCAGTAGCCCGTGCAGCAGCCGATTTCCTCGGCCTGCCCCTGTACAAGTATCTTGGTGCTTATCACTCATGTGTCCTGCCCGTTCCGATGGCTAACATCCTCAACGGCGGAGCCCACAGTGACAATAAGGTTGACTTCCAGGAGTTCATGGTAATGCCCATCGGTGCTCCCTCCATCCACGAGGGACTGCGTTGGACCACTGAAGTATTCCATAACCTGAAGGCAGTCCTAAAAAGCAGAAAATATAACACCGGTGTCGGTGATGAAGGCGGGTTCGCTCCCGACCTCCAGTCAAACGAAGAGGCCCTTGAGGTCATCATGGAAGCTATCAAGAACGCTGGGTATTCCACCGGTCGTGATGGTGACTTTATGATCGCCCTTGACCCTGCAGCTTCTGAGCTCTACGATTCCAAGACCAAGACCTATACTCTCAAGTGGACCACTGGCGAGAAGCTTACAAGCGCACAGATGGTAGACATGTGGGAAGACTGGTGTAATCGTTATCCTATCATCTCCATTGAAGATGGCATGGATGAGGATGACTGGGAAGGTTGGAAGATGCTCACCGATCGCATTGGCGACAGGGTGCAGATCGTCGGTGATGACTTGTTTGTCACCAACGTTGAACGCCTGAAGATGGGTCTTGAGAAGAAAGTTGCAAACTCTATTCTCATCAAGGTTAACCAGATTGGTACCCTTACCGAGACCTTTGAGGCAATTGACCTTGCAAAGCGCAACGGTTATACCGCTATTGTTTCCCACCGCTCAGGTGAGACTGAGGACAACTTCATTGCTGACCTCGTAGTTGCACTCGAGACTGGGCAGATCAAGACCGGCAGCATGAGCCGTTCTGACCGCATGTCAAAGTACAACCAGCTGATGCGCATCGAGGATTACCTCGGAGATACCGCTAAGTATGCTGGTCGTGACGCTTTCCGCGTTCTCTAAGCTAGGGACACACTAGTGTCTGGTTAGGTTAGATTCTGCAGATTGCAGTACATGGTTGATTGTTTTAGATTAGATTAAGTTCAGGAGGGCCTTCGCTTGCGAGGGCCCTCCTTCTCTATACTATGGGCCACTGGTGGTTTAGCATGAAGGGTAGACTACAAAGGAGAAGCGCTTGAGCCAAAAGGATGAAAACGTGAACGACACTAAGAGAAAACCAGACAAGGCCCATCATTTGCTGTTCAACACAATTGCCCCTATATATGGCCTGTTCTTCAACAGACAGCGACGGAAGTTCTCCGAAGTGATAGAGCGGGTGAAGCCAGAGTTTGACCTTGCAAGTTGCTCTACAATCCTAGACGTAGGGTGTGGAACAGGAGCTCTCTGCTCAGTCCTTCATCAGAAGGGCCTTGAGGTGACAGGAATCGAGCCAGCTGAGAAGATGTTAGGGATTGCAAAGCGCAAGACGAAAGGCCAGGGTCTCAATCTCTTGCAGGCCAATGTCCTTGAAGGACTTCCTTTTGAAGACAACCTTTTTGATCTCTCCATAGCTTCCTATGTTGCTCATGGGCTGTTGCCCGAAGAGCGTAAACGTCTCTACAAGGAGATGGGTAGGGTAACCAAAAGATATGTCGTCATCTACGACTACAACCAAAAGCGATCAGCTCTGACCTCTTTCGTCGAGTGGATGGAGGGAGGGGATTACTTCCGTTTCATCAAAGGTGCAGAAAAAGAGATGAAAGGGTGTATCACTGAATTGAAGTCCTGCTTCTCTGAAGTGAGAGTGATCAATGTTGATGTGCGTGCTGCTTGGTATATCTGCACGCCATTGAAGGACTAAGGGCCAGTACTTGGTTGCATAAAGAACTTCCCTCCAGCAGGAGTGCTGGATGGAATGTATGACTAGGTTAGATGCTATAGTGCAGTCCCACACTCTATTGGTAGTCTGATACCAATGAATCTGCTTTATTTTCCTTGTTCCCTATAAAAGGCATGTTCAGGTAGCCTGAGATGGTGAAAAACTTTTATAATATAATACAGTAATGAAGTTTCTGCATAATTAACTTGACTTTCAGTATTGTGCTGGTATATATTACAGTAACAGCATTACTACGATATGGAGGTGAACTTGCGTATTAAGCTTTATGAATTGGCGACTGTACAAATGGGTTATTCTTTCAGATCCCGCCTCGAAACATCTGAAGGTGGTAAAGTTACGGTTATTCAGATGAAGGATCTTCTGGATAACAATACAGTTGACTGTGATTGTTTGGATAGAATCGATATGGAGGCCATGAAAGAGCACCACCTTGCGCAAATAGGCGATCTTATATTCAGGTCTCGCGGGTCTCTGAGCGCGGCAGCGATTCTTCTTGAAGATCCAGGCAAGGCAGTTGTCGCCGCTCCTTTACTAAGAATTCGGGTGATGAATTCTAATAAGGTTTTACCCGAGTATCTGAATTGGTACATTAGCCAACGGGATGCGCAGATTTTTTTGACAAGCAGAGCCAAAGGAACAGTGTTGAAAATGATCAGCAAACATGCGGTTGAAAATCTGGAGATACTGTTGCCTAGTATTGATAGACAAAAAAGTATCGTAGAGCTAGCCACACTGACTGCACGTGAACAAACTCTACTACATACCCTAGCAGATAAGCGGAAACACTATGTTGGTGCGGTACTCATGGGAGTTGCCAAAGGAGAAGGCATATGAAAGCGACAATCAATGCCAAAGGTACCGTAATCACCGTTCTCTCGAAGGGCGATGGAAACGATTATCTTTCTCTAACTGATATTGCCAGATTTAAAGAAAAAACCTTGATGAACCAAAGATGTGGTCAAAACTGGATCAGAAATCGAAGCACTATCGAGTTTCTTGGGAATGGGAGCAATTGAGTAACTCGAATTTTAAAGGGGTCGATTTCGACTCCTTAAACAGGAGAACATATATGAACAAGATTGATCAGAAAGACATCAACAACGCGGCATGGGCGGCGTGTGACACTTTCCGGGGTGTTGTTGACCCAGCACAGTACAAAGACTACATACTCGTGATGCTTTTTTTGAAATACATCTCTGATGTATGGCAAGACCATTACGAAGAGTATCAGAAACAATATGGTGATGATGACGTTCGTATCCGGCGTAAGCTCGAGCGTGAACGTTTTGTCCTTCCAGATGTGAAACTCACCGAAAAGAATGACGAAACTGGTGAAGACGCGGTTCTGGATGAATTCCCTGCCACCTATTACAGCCTGTATGAGCGCCGGTTTGCCCCCAACATCGGTGAGCTGATCAACATCGTGCTTGATCATATTGAAGAGTGCAACAGGGGCAAACTCGGAGGAGTGTTCCGCAATATCGACTTTAACAGCGAAGCCAATCTTGGACGAACGAAAGATCGTAATAAGCGCCTTAAAACTTTGCTGGAAGATTTTAACAAACCACAGCTCAGTATGAAGCCCAGCCGCGTTTCTGAGGATGTGATCGGAAATACCTATATCTACTTGATTGAGCGGTTCGCCTCCGACTCCGGGAAAAAGGCCGGAGAGTTCTTTACTCCGCTGCAGGTAACCGAGCTGGTTGCCAAACTGGCTGGTCCGAGACCAGGTGATCGTATTTGTGATCCTGCCTGCGGATCAGGCGGACTTTTGATTCAGGCAGCCAAAGAGGTGGCCCGCCATGCGGAAAGTGAGCAGGAAAAGCGCGACTTTGCCCTTTTTGGACAGGAGTCCAACGGCAGTACATGGGCGCTCTGCCGGATGAACATGTTTCTGCACAGTTTTGACAGCGCCCGTGTGGAATGGTGTGATACCTTGAACAGTCCTTTGCTGGTGGAAAATGACAGGCTCATGAAATTCAACTGTGTGGTGGCAAACCCACCATTCTCACTAGATAAATGGGGAGCTGAGAATGCCGAGAGTGATCAGTACAACCGCTTCTGGCGTGGTGTACCGCCCAAGAGTAAGGGCGACTGGGCATTCATAAGCCATATGGTGGAAACAGCCCTTGAAAAGCAGGGTAGGGTTGCCGTGGTGGTTCCTCATGGTGTGTTGTTCCGCGGTGCAGCGGAAGGCCGTATCCGCCAGAAAATGATCGAAGAAAATTTGCTTGATGTTGTCATCGGGCTTCCAGGTAACCTGTTCCCGACTACCAATATTCCAGTGGCAATTTTGCTTTTTGACCGTTCTCGTGAAAAAGGTGGTATTCGGGAAGATTGTAAAAATGTCTTCTTTGTCGATGCCAGCCGCGACTTTGTTTCAGGGAAAAATATGAATACACTCTCGGAAGCGCATATCGAGAAGGTTATGGAGGCTTGTACCGCTCGGAAAGAAGAAGATAAATACGCTCATGTTGCAGAATTCGCTGAGATCAAGAAAAACGACTTCAATCTTAATATTCCACGCTATGTGGATACTTTTGAGGAGGAAGAAGAGATCGATATTGATGCTGTTCAGGTAGAAATTGACAATTTAGAAATAGAACTCATGGAAGTTCGAAAACAAATGGAAGAAAAATTGCAACAAATACAGAGATAACTAAGAATCTGAATGACTGCATTTGAAATGGTCTTTATGGGAGAATATAAACATGAGCAAAAACAATATTGAGGAACGCCATCACAGTACATTCCATAGACTCAAACACCTTGCTGAAGGTGATGTTGAGTTCTGGTTAGCAAGGGATCTACAAATAGCTCTCGATTATAACAGTTGGGACAAATTCAAGAGGGTTATTTTGAAAGCTATCACAGCTTGTGGGATTGCTGGGCAAGTACCTGAAAACCATTTTTTCCACTTGGGAAAAATGGTCAAAATTGGCTCTGGAAGTCAGCGAAAAATTGAAGATTATCAACTCTCCCGTTATGCCTGTTATCTGATTGTTCAAAATGGTGATCCTGCCAAACCTGTGATTGCCAACGGACAAACTTATTTTGCCATCCAGACTCGTCGGCAAGAGTTGGTTAATGATGAATATTTTCAACGCTTAAAAGAAGATGAAAAGCGCCTTTTTTTGCGTAACGAGCTGAAAGACCACAATAAAAAACTAGTGGAGGTGGCTCAGCAGGCGGGCGTGGAAACCAACCGCGATTTTGCTATTTTTCAGAACCACGGGTACATTGGGCTTTATGGTGGACTGGATGCCATGGGCATACATCGACGAAAAGGGTTTAAAAATAGTCAGCAAATTCTGGATAACATGGGCAGTACGGAACTAGCTGCCAACCTATTCCGAGCCACACAGACTGAGGAGAAACTTCGACGGGAAAAAATTTTTGGCAAAACAAAGGCCAATACAACTCATTTTGAAGTTGGTAAGAAAGTACGACAAACTATTAAAGATCTTGGTGGTACCATGCCAGAAGATCTTACAATACCGGATGAAGATTTGAAGAAGCTGGAGAAACGATCGAAGTTGCAGAAAGCATTGGGAGAGAACACCAATGATCAGTGAAAAGTATATCAATATGAATGAGCTAGTAGCGATGTGGATCAATATGAACGAGAAGGTTGAGGAGATTCATGGATGAAGCAAATGCATAATATTCCTAAAGGATGGCAATACCTAAAACTCAAAAAACTATTAACTCAAGATATTAAAAATGGATACTCTCCAAATTGTCCTGAAGAGCCTAATGGAAGTTGGATTTTAAGTCTAGGAAATCTAACCGAAAATGGTTTTGATCCTTCTCCAGCAAAACCAGCACCTAAAGGTGATAGCAGAATGAAAGATTTTTTGTTGGAGTCCGGTGATTTTTTAATAAGTCGATCTAATACGTTAAATAAAGTAGGAAGAACAATTCTGTTTAGAGGTGAAATCGAAAACTGTTCTTATCCTGACTTGCTTATGAAATTTCGTATTGATGAGACTCAAGTTACAAATGAATATTTAGAAGGTTATTTAAGAAGTACAATAGTTAGGAAGTACATTCAAGAATGCGCATCGGGAACAAGTAACACAATGGTGAAAATCAATAAAAAAATAGTCGAGAAAATACCTGTTGTTTTACCCCCTTTCCCTGAACAAAAAGCCCTTGCCGATCTGCTGTCCACTTGGGATAAAGCCATTGAGAAAACTGAACAGCTAATTCGGGCGAAGGAGCATAAATTTAAGTGTCTCTTAAATGAACTGATTTATATGCCCTCAAAAAAGGGGGAATGGAAGCAGATTCAGACAAAATCGCTATTCAAGGAACGTAAAGAACCTAGAAGAGGAGATTTGCCATTATTGTCAATAACTAATGGCACAGGAGTGATCCCTCATGATGAAACAAATAGAAAAGACACTTCTAACAAGGATAAAACAAAATACCTGAGAATATGCCCCGGAGATATCGGATATAACACAATGCGAATGTGGCAAGGCGTCTCTGCCTTATCTTCTTTGGAGGGAATTGTAAGCCCTGCCTATACAATATGTATTCCGGGAGAGAAACTCTGTCCTTTGTTTGTAGCCTATCTATTCAAGATGCCGTTCATGATTCATAGGTTTTATATGTATTCCCAGGGGCTAACTTCAGATACTTGGAATCTTAAATTTCCTCATTTGGGGGTGAGGACAAATTGCCGAGACTTTATCCTTGGCTCAGCATGAAATCGATCTGTTGAAACAGATCGTAAACAAGTACAAAAAACAAAAACGCGGGCTAATGCAGAAAATGCTCACCGGAAAATGGCGAGTAAAACCAGAAATCATTAACAAATACATGGAGGCTTAGGTATGGCTAAAGGTAAGAATCAACACGTTGTAAAACATTCTGATGGCTGGGCAGTCAAGGGTGAAGGAAACAGCAGGGCAACCAAGGTTGCCCGGACGCAAACCCAGGCTATTGAAATTGCGGAGAATATTGCCCGAAACCAAAAAACAGACACCAAAATTCATGGTGTGAATGGAAAGATTCGAGCTGGCAACAGTTATGGAAACGACCCGTGCCCTCCAAAAGACAAAAAGTGAGGAAGATAATAGATGACTATCCAGATTAAAAACTGTAATAATATTGATTCGGCAACAATTGCTATTACTGAAAGTAAGCTAAATATCAAATTCGCACCCAACGGAACAGGAAAGAGCACAATAGCAAAAGCTATAATGCTCGGTGCATCTAATAATTCAAATTTTGATGAGCTCATGCCGTTCAAGTTTAGACAGGAAAATACTGAGGGTAAGAAACCGGAGATCACTGGGCTGAATGGCATTCAGCACGTTATGTGTTTCAACGAAGATTATGTCAGCCAGTTTGTATTCAAACCAGAAGAATTGCTTAACAATAGTTTCGAAATCTTTATCAGGACCGATGCTTTTAAGAAAACTAAATGTGAAATTGAAGAGTTGGTTTCAGAGATAAAAAACTTATTCATCGATAACAGCGATCTAGAGGCG
>Ga0209414_1001417_pt1 | contig 11368 bp, 13 predicted proteins | sample LakVidmifraction_4_FD_181154 | JGI IMG/M metagenome (GOLD analysis project Ga0209414, IMG submission 181154) | Hypersaline microbial communities from Lake Vida, Antarctica - Brine Hole Two &gt;0.2 micron (SPAdes) (version 2) | ecosystem: Environmental > Aquatic > Non-marine Saline and Alkaline >... | reverse complement strand
TTCTTATACTTCGGTTATATACAAAAATAAGAAATAACCTTGAATTAACTATAGAGTTCCTAGGATTTAGAGAAATCAAGACATGTGGCCATTAAAATAAGCCTCAACATCAATAATTATCTACAGCCTTTCTAAATCCTCTATCATCAGAAACATTTAGCCCTCTGTCTTTCAGCTTGTAAAGTTGTTTGTCAAAAGATAAAAATGTTTTTTTGTACCTCATTTAACGCATTAAATTATTTGGTCATATAAATATATTATATATTTGCAGTAATAATATCTGCCAAGCCTCTTAACAATGCTCACTTGGGCGGATTTTCGATTTTATGGAATCTACGTATATCTTTCTAGTTATCCAAACCAAATATAAATCATCAGACTTTACATTAGTGTTTAAAAAGACTGCTTCTTGTTTTTGTTATACTCTCTTTGTTTGGTTCCTTTAATAGCAATTTTCAGTTTAATTACTTTGGCAGTATCTTCTTAGGCAGCAACATCTTCTATGACGGTGGTTGTTTTTAACCCCTTGACACAATGGTTTAATAATAATTAAATCAACCGCTAAGATTTCACTTAAAACGCATGCGGATATCTAAGCAAAAATTTTCTTTACCACTTACTTATTTATTATTTGCTGTGACTTAACCTTAATCTTTTCAGAGAGTTTCTTTTATCATTCCAGCTCTTTCAAACGCTTACAGATATGAAAAATAATTTTGGAGAAACTCGTTCGTAAGATATAAACTTATATGTTGTATTCTTAAATGAACATAAAAGACAAGTCTATATCCAACTTTTTATCTATTTTTGTTTTAGTTTACACTACTGATACTGTGGCACAGATAGATTACATCCAAAAAATTGCCAAATATGGCTTAGACAATGATAGGGAAAAACTCCTTAAATCATTGTATAACCTTATTGACCACTATAAGGAATCTAAAAAAGTTAATATGGCACTCAGGCTACAATCTACTGTAAAGGTTTCAAACCAAAAACCTGGTAATTTAACTCGGATTGGATCAGATTATTATTTTGATCGTCAAAATGAACGTGAGACTAATGATCTTATCATCGATAAAATTCGATCTGAATATACTTTAGAGAACATTATTGTCAATGAAGAATTAAAAACTGAATTAATTCAATTTATTAAAGAAAATAAATCAATTGAATTACTCCAAAAGTTTGGCTTACCTGTTTCCAATAAATTATTATTACACGGACCTTCAGGATGTGGTAAAACTTTAGCATCATACGTCGTTGCCGGAGAATTGAACAAACCAATGTATGTAATTAATTTAGGTGCAATAGTTTCTTCTAAACTTGGTGAAACCAGTAAAAATTTGACAAAAGTTTTTAAAAATGCTACACAAGAAGAAAGCATTATTTTTATAGATGAATTTGATTCCTTAGGAAAAATCAGAGACTACAATCAGGATCACGGAGAAATGAAAAGAGTAGTGAATACTATTCTTCAACTTTTCGACTACTTACCTGACAAGGCTATTGTTATCGCAGCTACTAATCAAGAAAAAATGATTGATGAAGCTTTAATTCGTCGATTTGACACTAACCTTAAGTTTGCTTTACCGAACAAAAACCAAGTTCTTGATTTAATCAAACTAACCTTAGAAAAAGGGAAATTTAAGATTCCTAATAGTTCTTCATTAGATAGAATTATTGAAAATTGCGAAGGATTAAGCTATTATAGTATTCAAAAAACACTGGTGAATGCAATAAAAAGAACTCTTTTCAATAACATAGAAAATAATAAGTTAAATACACAGATTGAAATAAATATTTGGTTGAATTTAATTGAAATTGAGAAAAAATCATTAAATAAGAATTAACCGATATCCGCTTCAGCTTCTCCTTCTATATCTCCAATGACTTCCAATTCATTAATGGCGACCATTTCGTTGTATAAACTGAATTCAGTCTTATTTTTCAGTTCTTCTTCGATTCTAACTACTATGGAAAATGGATAAGCTTGACCATCGTTATCCTCAACTCCAGACTTTACTAAGCTTCTCACTGCAATTGCAATTTGTCCATCCAGACGTTCTAAATCATTTGGTTGCAATGAATATTTCATATTTTGAGTATTTGAAAATAGACAATTCTCAATACCAAAATTATCTTCACTCCAACCAAAACCATTCTTTATGCGAGTAAACTCTAATTTCTCCATTGCAATGTCTTCAATAGGTAAATTTTGTATTAAAGTAAAAGATATATTTAATGGCAGGTAATCAAGATGGCCCTCCCTTTTTAGGATTAAACTTATAGGCTATAGTAATATTAAAAATCAATTTGTTACCGCAGTTTTTAAGATATTCAGGCAAATAAATAGGCAAAGCCATAATTTCTCCTGATTTGATATTGTCTTCTATGATAAAAGTAATCGAGTTGTCGGTAGATTGAGTTAATAATTCTGCTCTGGGTTTTCCAAACCCAATTAACTTGCGCAATAGAGAAATATTGTGAAAATTAGAGAAGAAATCTTTTTTTTATACCTCAGTTCTTTGTTAGCGTTAGCCATAGTTATTTTATATTTTTGTGTTCTATCCAGTTTTCCATATCAGTCATAAAACTTTCAACGAGTTCTCTATCAGAGTTATATATACTATCTATGTTTTCAATATCAAAAATTAACCACTTATTCCAAAAGTTGGTAACACACTTATTCCAAAAGTTGGTAACAATTGAGAATAGTTCTGATTCTTTTGTTTTTAGCAACTCCAAATGTTCATCATAATTGTTGTCAATATGGTCTGCATAAATTGATATTAAGTAACCGATAAACTTATTTATAGAATCAGATTTATACTTACCCAAAAATTTAAGATGCAACTTTTTTATGTCATTAATAGAACAGTTTTCAGCAAGGCCATTCATAAGGAATTTATCAGGACTATATCCCATTGCGGAATATTCGGGATACATTTTATAATGATCGAAGCAATTCTCAATATAATCGCAAAGACATTTATTGAATATTTTACTTAATTTCCGATCAGATTCGAACACTAAATAAATGTAATTTCCGATAACATAATTAAATTTATTTAGCCAAATATGTAGTAATTCGTGTGCAATAGATTCAGTATCTACAATTTTTGGATTATAAGAGATTGTTGATTTTCCGTTTTGCGTGAAAACTTCACAAAAATTGATATTCTTTTCGACAAAATCAATTTCGCAATCAGCTCTTAATTCAAAAAGCAAATCAGATGTTTTCTTATCTAAAATATATTTTATACTCAAGGTGATTTTTTTCTAAATATGGCTAATTAATACATATCCTCAAAAGTCATCCAACTTTCTTAAAGAGGTATAGTTATACTTTTATACAATTACATAAAAGCTTGTATCTACTTGTTATTTAATTGATTACATATTTTATACGCTACAAATAGCTCCATAATATTTTCATTCCCTTTTTTTATTTGAAGTGGCTTTTTTTAATCTACTCTCGTGAAACTCCAACAAAAGATGAAAATTCCTCCAGAACCTTCTTGCTTGCTGCTTGATGACGTCTGATTTATTTATAGACCTCATCGAATCATTTGCCTTATAGATATAGCTTAAATAATTACCCCAATCATATTTTTTTGTAGCCTCATATTTTTTCGGATCTAACTTTGATGGATGATAAATTAATTTTCGCTTTGCACCTCTATGAGTGAATCTTTTATAAAGTCTTGACTTAAAAATTTTATGGTCAGGATTTTTACTATTAATCGCTAATGATGTGGATTTTTTAAACGAACGCTTCATTGACCTATAATATTTAGAAAAACCAGAATCTTTTACAAGTACACGTTGGCCATCAAATGAAAAACCTAAATATTCAAGAATGCTATTATAATTATGTTTCTTAGTGTTTTCGTCTACCCCAAAACCTTTAAAAGCACCATTAATTTCTTCAAACCTGTAAACTTTGGTTTTTGTAGAATGTATTTCTAATTTGGTTAAATTTTTAATACGATCCCGTATAAATTTTAATATTTCATCTTCATACTCCTGTTTGCAAACTATGATAAGATCATCACTGTATCTCTGATAATAACCGTTTATACTTTCGACTTTATCAAAAACTTGTTGATCAAAATCTAACATATATATATTAGCTAAAGTTGCACTTATAGGACTACCTTGTGGAATACCTATTTTCTTTTTAGCAGAAACAATTAAATTTAAATTATTAGATAAAAACTCCTTTTTAGTACAATAAGCAACAGCATTCTTTTCTTTAAAGTACTTATTGGACTTTATATGAATTCGCTTTGTTTCTTTTGCTTTGGAAGAATTAGGAACTCCTTTTTCAACTAACATTGTTCCGCCGTAACTATTAAACAATTGATCCCCTTCTACGTAATGTAAATTGGTCAAAGCTTTAAAAACATTATAATGATCATCAGGTAGAGTTTTCTCATTCAAAACTTTACACCACTGCTTTTTTAAAATTTTATGATCTAAATTATCGAAGAAAGAGGTTACATCTGCAACGATTGCTGTCAGCTTATCTTTTTCATTGTTTTTAATAAATTCAAATGTACTTTTCGCAAAATCGATATTACACTTATTCTTTTTTGAACCCACAGCAATGGGTACTTTACGATAGGCCACTATTGAATGATTGAAATTTTTGGTTTCAATCAGCTTTTCATATTTATTGAGAATCAATTGACTGTAATATGAGAATATAATTGAGTCTAAATGAGATGCATAATAGATATGCCTTACTTTAGGTTTATCTATAAAACGCGTGCGTTCTCCTTTTTTGTTTCTTTGAAGATTAGTTGTATCTGCTCGGTACTTGCGGGTAACGATACACTTATGAATTAATGGTAAAAAACTATGCTCTTTAATAGACTTAGCATTCTCAACATAGTCTTTGACCCATTTGTAATCCTTTAAGGTTAAAGGTTCACCAATATGAGGGTAGCGTTTTAATTTATACCAATCTTCTGTTTCCATACATAAAAATAGGGCCAGATACTAATAGTAGCAGGTTTAGAATGTACATGCCTTTCGAAGCTTTCACTCTCTCGAGCTATTGCAACGCTACTCTTTTCAGGTATAGAAATTGTTATCATTGTAGAAACACTCTTAAACATCTTTCAAATGCTTAGAACACTTTACAGCAAATGCAACTTCAGGAAGCTAACAGTTATTACACTGTTATCAACCGTCTCCAAGTCTCTCGATTTAACGGGAAATTGTTTGGAGAATGGTATCATCCTTCCCAACTAACATATATCTTAGAAGGTTTAACTGAGTAAAACGTAACATTCCGACCATCTGGCCCATTTTAATTATTATTTTTTCAATTCTTTTCAACTACAACTCCCTCTTTAGCTGCCTGACGGCAAGGCAGGAACGCCTGATCCAACAAGCTTTTTCTTATCTCTCATTGTTGATTGGAAAACTGTTTGTCTATCTACTATCTCCGGTTTTACAAACACTCTTATCTGTGAGCCTAAATTAAAGAGGAAAAGTATTGTTTTTCACCTCATTTTTTCCAGTTTCTAAATCTTTTCCACGCAGAATACTATAAATATATTGAAGTCTCGCACGCCTAAAAGCTAAACCGACGCCAGCCCGAAGCATTTGATCGGGACTGGGTTCTATGATATAATTAAATGGCCAAGCTTCTGATTTTGAAGGTAATTTAGATTCTTTAGCAAAGTTTTCTAAATCGTTTCTCCCTTCACCCAAAAACGCTCAAATTTTTAATAATCATTCAATGCTTAATTTCTTTTCCTAACCAAACCCCATAAATCTTCCATTGCTCATACCAAATAATCCATTCACTTATCCAAGGGATCATCCTGTATAGCGGCATAATTTGAAAATACGGCTTATCAATCAAAGGGTGGTACAAACACAAAGAATTATCCCAATATAAATGATTGTTTGGTTCATATTGAATGCTTCTGTCATTTATAAAAATTCTATCGTACCTATAATTTGAAAAAGGTGAATAAGAAATCAACAGCTCATATTTTTTACCTTTGATATCAATCTTACCTCTTCCCTTAATAGCTTTAGATTTAGAACAAATATTTAATTTTATCCAGTCAAAATTTTTCTCTACTAAATACTTTTGAACTTGAAGAAAGGTAAACCAGTGTTTTCGATTATTAATATGTGCCACCATAGCTGTGATGTTTTTGATTTTTCATACCCCTTTTTGCATTAATACGACCATGTGAATCCGTATTAGCTGTATTACTTAAAATTATTCCACTGGCCTTAATTAATTCATTATCCGAAGTATCAGAAAATTTTTTGATTTGCTTTTGTAATGATTCTTTATATAAACCTTCTCCGAAGAGTCCGATATAGTCTTCCCCACTTTCTTCAAATGAACTTTTAAGATTTTCCCACTTCTTATAAAAATCTTTTATAAAGTTGAAAAAACTACGATAATGTTCTTCAGTCCAAGAATCAGTAAAATCTTCTTCATTATTAACTGGATTTAAGATTTTGAATTTACTTCCTTTATTGATGGCTTCTGTATAGTTTATTTTTATTCTTGAAAGAATATTGTCTATTGTTTCATAGATAGAATTTTCTCCCTGATAATATTGAGCGCATAATGTCGTAATAACAATGCTTGACACGCTGTTTTTTTCGCCTTCAAAGTAAATATCCCGATATCTTTTAACCAACTGAACAGCCCTTTGTAGAGGTGTTTTTGTATAAAGTTCATTAGGTAAATCTTCTGTTTCTACTTCTGCTTTAATTAACAAATTTGAAAATCTCTTAAGCATTGAATCCTTGCCGGATTTTGCTATTATCTTAAACCATTCGGCAAAACCTTTAGGATTTCCCGATGACCAAAATTTTAACGCTTTTTCAGGAATTTTAATTGCTTGTTTTTCAGTTTTATCTGGCATACACGCTGGTAAAATATCCATATGGAAATCACTTTTGTAATTTAATCTTACACAACGTTTTTTTAATTCCATTATCGGCTTATAAGTATCATTTTTTGAAATAACACTAATCAGAGCATTATAAATTTCTTCAGGTGTATGTCGATAATATGGGTCGTAAATGTGTAGAACAATGTCCAAGTCAAAATCGTCTCCATTAATTGGCCGAACAGTTGTTCCAATCCGTTTGGAACCTTGAGCATATACCTCTATTTTTAAATCTTTAAAAAAATCATCGTCAGCCTTCAAAACATCCGAAATAGCTTTATAGGCTGTTTCCATTCGGTTGATTCTATCTCGGTTCAGTTGTAATTCTTGAGCTATACGTGCTAATAATTCCTCTCTTTGTAAATCGTAATTTTTAAATAAATCCATAACTTAAAATTTTTGATTAATTAATAATTTTGAATGCTTTCCAATTGGGGCCACTTGTTCATCATTTACCATATACCTCTCTTGTTCTATGTTGTCACAACTAACTATGGCATAGCCTTTAGAGAGGTCACTCCCTCTTTCTGCTAAATTTATTAAGGCCTGCTTCTGTTCATAATTAGGAATTAGCTCGAAAACATCATAGATTAATATTTCATAACAGCTAAAATGTGTACTCCAATTCAGATTTTTAGAAAACCTACGTATATGTTTATGATTAATGTTTCTAAAATTTTTAGAATCCAATATCCCGGGTTCTATCAATTCCTCGTTGAACTCTCTTCTTGGATCAGACTCTCGTTCCTGATTTTTATCAAACCAATTAAGAACCTCGATACAATACTTGCCTTGGATCATAAATCTTAGATCATCATTACTTTTTTTATCTATACCTAAACCATTATCCCTATTATCTGGTTTATAATTCCATTTATTAAACAGGCTATCATCTCCCATTCGTTTATACGCTCCACCAACAGGCTGAAGCTGATTCTTTATTCTTCGGTTTAGAACTAAAAGATAATTGTTGGTATTAGGAATTTGGATTTTATATAAACCACTAATAGAGAACCGAATATTCTTATCTTTGAATTTTCCATACTTACTTTTTAACCATAAATTTAAATACTTTCTATTCTCCCAGGTAACCTTGGCACCTTTTGAAATGAAAGAGGGTACCACTTGTAGTAATAAATTTGACATAATTTGAATTCAATCTCCTTTCTAACTTTCGGCATAGAAAGATTGCCATAAAAAAAAGCCCTTTATTATTATAAATAGGAAACCGTGACATTTAGATTTTTTTTGTAAATTGTAACGGATTTACATTTATTACTTATAAAGATGACCATTGAGGAAATAGAAGATATTTTATTAATCATTTCAGAACAAGAAGAAAATGAGAAGGATGCAAGCAAAGCTTTTACTTGTCTATATAGAGGATATAGTAGGTACTTAGGAAAAGTAGTTGCCAATGCTCTGAAAGAAAGGGGAATTTATGATGAACACCTTTTTAATGCAGTGATTAATAACACATTTCATAAATTATATCTTGATCCTTTAAGTTTCTCATTTAAGCAAAGCGCTAAAGATGATAAAAGTTTTAAGGGTTGGCTTGCAGTCGTAGCCAAGAACGAATTAAAAAAACTTATAAATGAATACTATGATGAAAGGTTTACATCTGAGCTAGTAGGAGATGAGGCAGTAATTGAAAGTATAGATGTTCCTGAGGAATTTCAAAGAAGTATAAACCAAAAAACTTTATATAAAGCATTAAAAATCTTATCAGAAAGAGATAAGCATATCTTACGGACTTTATATTTGTATTATGAAGAAGGGAAAAAGACTCCTTCCACAGTTTTAGATAGGTTGTGTAGGATGCACGACACAACAAAAGATAACATTAGACAAATTAAAAGAAGAAGCGAAAGTAAAATAATAGAGTATTTCGCTAAAAACACTGAATTAAAGCCTTTAAAAAATGCCAAATAGAAAAAAACTTATTGACTTTTTTCAAAATGAAGGCTTACTCTTTCCCGAAACGGAAGAAGAAGTTGAAAAATTTGAAAAATCTCATATAGATTATAATGAGGAACAGGAACCTATGGATTGGGATGCTCCAAACCAAATAATTAAACGAGGGCGTCAAAAATTAAAAAGTTTTAAACCGGAAACGGATAATTCTATAAAATCAGAAATCCAAGATTTAAAAATGGTTGCGCGTAAAGGAAATGAACTTTCAGAAGATATCATCAAAAAAATGAAAGAGAACCAACGAAAGAATGAAAAAGGTGAATAACACTTCCTTAATTCAAATTAAGGAGCTCGCTGAATTCATTGCTTTAAAGTATAACTCCTTTAAAGTCCCAATTGAAGAAATTGTGCAAAATGAAGGAATAAGATTAATTTATGCTGAATACGGTTCTAATTCTTTTGATGGAATGACAGTTTATGACAATAATAACTTCTATATACATTTAAATACGGATAAGGGAAACAAGCGAAACTCAACGCGTGGTAGGTTTACATTAGCACACGAGTTGGGACATTATTTTTTAGACTCCCATAGAACTGGCCTAAAAATGGGGCTTTTATCTTCCCATCCTTCCTTTTTAAATCGAAAGTCACACAATAAAATAGAAAGAGAAGCTGATTATTTTGCCTCTTGTTTATTAATGCCAGAGCAAATGGTTTGTAGTGAACTTCATCGAAAAAAATTTTCATTTGATCTTATTCAAAAATTATCCGAAAAACACTCAGTTAGTATAACTGCCTGTGCAATCAGATTCGTTCAAATAGGCCACCATCCAATAATGATTATTTATGCAGAAAATGGACTTGTGAAATGGAAAATTACGAGCAATGATTTCCCTTTCAAATGGCTCTTATTAGATGACAACCGAATTCCAGAAAACACCGTGACTGGAGAGTATTTCCAAAAGAACAACACGGAAGATGTCAGAAGACCAGAAAAGGTATGGGCAGTTGACTGGTTCAAATATGTAAAAGATTCTGATATCGAAAGAACCTTTTACGAATACTGCTTGCCTTATAAAAATAAAGCCACAAGTATTATTTGGGAAGATTAAGACGAAAAATTTAAATTAACTTAAAGCTCCCCCTTAAAAGCCTGATCCAACAAACTGCTCTTTAAGGCTTTTAAATGATTGAGCTTTTGGGTTTGAATTTCAATTATTTTATTTTTAATTATAATAGTTATTTATTATTAAGCCAAATATTGATGCAATTAATGTTGCTATTATGAACATCATAAAAGCTACAATCCAATTATCTTTAGCAGCATAAAACAATCCAGCCGGAGTAATGCCATAAACCTGAAAAATGTTACTTTTTGTTTTCAAATCATTTTCAATTGCTAATGAAATTATATCATGCATATTGTTAACTTTTCGAAGCGTTGATTGATGAAGAGCCACATAGTTTTTGTTATTGAAAGAATCAGCTTCTTGTTTTCCGTTTAGAAAGCTTGTCATTGTTATTTTATTAAGCTTGTAAAGTGATTCCATTCTTGGATGAGGAGAATACTGCTTTCCATATATATCAATAAGAAGTCTGGCTAAATCAATTTTTTGATTGTCATTGATTTGAATAGGTGTTCCTCCAAGAATTTTGTATCGATGATTTATAGCTTCAAAACCGAAATTAATATTTCGCATATTTATATGTATCCAATTGTGATTCGGATGCTTTCTAACAAAATCAAAATACTCATCCAGCATATCTTTTTCTAATTTGTTATAATGTTCATGAATTTGATTCAGATGAATATCATTTAATTCAGCCATTTTATGAATAGAGAAAGAGTGTGTTTGGGCATTTCGAACATACCGTACTGCAATTGAAGTAATTCTTGGAGTGTTTCCTTCAGGTAAATCAAAAAAGCTCTCACACGAATAATGAATAATTAGAAAGTCAGACAGACTGTCGCTTATATTTCGGAGTACTTCTCTCCCTTTCCTTCTTTTTTTATTTCTTTGTAATGCTTTTGACATTCTTATATTTTAATTACTTCTAGATAGCATACATCCTCAAAAGATATAACCTCCCCAACTTCAATTCTCTCCAACTACAACTCCCCCTTAAACGCCTGATCCAATAAACTGCTCTTCAAGGCTTTTAAATGATTGAGCTTTTGAGTTTGGGTTTCAACTATTGAATTAATTCCATTTTGATAATCAAAAAACTTTTTGGAAAGTACTTTTTGAGTTTCTATATTTGGTAAAGGAATTTCTAATTTATCAATATAGCCTTTACTGATATTGGGTTGAGCTCCACCTGAACTTTCTCTTATAATTCTATCTCTTTGTGATAATAAAAAGAAATAAACATAAATCTCATCAAAAAGTCCTTTATCATTTTGAATGGAACAAACCGCTTGATTAGTACAAGCGTCCATTCCTAGAATTCCTAATTTTCCAGCGGTAGCACCATACATAGCCATTAACAAAGTGCCATTTTCAAAAAGA
>Ga0209414_1001415_pt1 | contig 11373 bp, 9 predicted proteins | sample LakVidmifraction_4_FD_181154 | JGI IMG/M metagenome (GOLD analysis project Ga0209414, IMG submission 181154) | Hypersaline microbial communities from Lake Vida, Antarctica - Brine Hole Two &gt;0.2 micron (SPAdes) (version 2) | ecosystem: Environmental > Aquatic > Non-marine Saline and Alkaline >... | reverse complement strand
TTATACGCATTTGCAGATTGCGATGCCTTCATCTTTTGGATTGTGGTTTTCTGCCTTTGCCGAAAGTTTAATCGACGATCTACATTTTGTAAATGCCGCTTACAGGGTTGTCGATCAGAATCCTCTTGGAAGTGCTGCCGGATATGGGAGCTCTTTCCCAATAGACAGGGATTTTACCACTGCTGAAATGGGTTTTGCAGCCTTGAAATACAATGTAGTGGCCGCCCAAATGAGCCGCGGAAAAGCTGAAAAAAGCACCGCTTTTGCCCTGAGCAGCGTCGCGTCTACCCTGGCAAAAATGGCGATGGATATTTGCCTGTATATGAGCCAGAATTTCAGTTTTATCTCGTTTCCGGATGAATTAACAACCGGATCCAGCATTATGCCTCACAAGAAAAATCCGGATGTTTTTGAACTTATCCGTGGAAAATGCAATAAGATCCAGGCAGTTCCAAATCAATTGGCACTATTGACAACCAACCTGCCAAGCGGATATCACCGGGAATTGCAGCTCACCAAGGAAATTATTGTTCCGGCAATTCAGGAATTAAAATCCTGTCTGGAGATGATGATGTTTTCTATAAAAAGTATCCAAGTAAAACCCGACATCCTCGACGATAAAAAGTACGATTATCTGTTTAGTGTAGATACCTTAAACGATCTGGTTTTAAGCGGGGTGCCTTTCAGGGATGCGTACAAACAAATTGGTCAGCAAATTGCAGATGGGACTTTCAAACCTAAAAGGGAGATAAATCACACCCACGCAGGCAGTTTAGGGAATTTGTGTCTGGAGGAGATCCGGAGGAAAATGGAAGCTGTTTTATAAAATGAGGTAATGACAATTCAGGAAAATTTGCCTGCTGCTTTTACCTCCCGTTCTTCATTCATCAGCATTTAGCCTTGCCATGTTTCTATATTGATTGGGAGTGATCCTTTCCAGGCGTTTGAATTGTCGGTTGAAATAACTGGTATTATTAAATCCGGCTTTAACTGCGATATCCGAAAATCTGCCGGAGGTATTCTGAATGAGATTTTTCGCAAATTGGATACGTTCTCCATTTAAAAAATCAATCGGGCTCTCACCCAGCGTGTTTTTGAAGGTTCTGTGAAAATTGGAAGTACTCATACAGGCTTTATCTGCCAGTTTGTTAACGTTGATATTTTCTGTTAAATGTTCGCGCATATATTTGACCACAAATGCCATCCTGTTATTGTCAAAAAGAATTGATTTGTCAACCAATATCGATTTTGCCCTTGTTTGCAATAATCTTATAATTAATTCTTTAACCATAAGATCCACCAAAGCATCTTTGGACTTATTGCTTCCTAAAAATGTAGTAAAGATCCTGTCTAAAATAAATTGAACCTGTTCATTGTTGTTTAAATGAATGGAACTCTCATCAAAATTATAGGTGTCATTTTCAAATTCTATGCGGGTATTTTCATTAAAAAGTTCAATTGTTTCCCTTATTTTATCGGGAGATATTCCCAGAGCTAAACAACGTGTCGGGCTATTGGCAGAGGCAATCGGAAAATCAATGGTCATCTTTTCATTTGACTGAAGCACCACAGATTCCCCCGGAAAAAATTCGAAAGCTTCTTTGTCTCTCAGGTGCATTATTTTTTTGCCGGAAAGCATGCTTGCTATTACAGGAAAACCAAATTGCAGCTCTATTTTTTCGGCGACGGTATGAGTTTCAAAAACGTTTAATTCGGCAAAATCTGCGCCGTAAATCGTTCTGTTCTCAATAAGAGTATTGAGTTTGCGGCTATTTTTGTGTTTTAATAAATTAGCATTCAAAGTATAAAATATTTATTAATTAGGTAGATATGTCATAGTAAAATGTAGGAATGTTCAAGTTTTTGTATGATTAAATATAGTAGTTTACATTCAATTATTTTAAAAAAAACACTATGAATTATTCAAAACCAAAATTTAAGGAGAAATATGGCAATTTTATAAATGGGAAATTTGTGGATCCGGTTGACGGCCAATACTTCGACAATCATTCCCCTATAGACAATAAACTGCTTGCAAAGTACCCGCGTTCCAACGAAAAGGATGTGAAACTTGTGCTTGAGGCTGCAAACAAGGCAAAGGATGGCTGGGGCAAGACATCTGTTGCTGAAAGAGCTTCAATTTTACAGAAAATAGCCGATGTCATTGAGGAGAATGCAAAGGAATTTGCTGAAATGGAAACGGCAGATAACGGAAAAGGGATCCGGGAAACCGTGAATGCCGATGTGCCTTTGGCGATTGATCATTTCAGGTATTTCGCATCTGTAATTCGGGCTGAAGAAGGCTCTGCCACAGAACTTAATGAAAACACCCTTTCACTTATCATCCGGGAACCTCTTGGAGTTGTTGCACAGATAATCCCCTGGAATTTTCCATTGCTTATGTTGGCCTGGAAAGTTGCGGGCGCACTTGCAGCCGGAAACTGTGTTGTCCTAAAACCGGCGGAACAAACCCCGGCTTCGGCGACATTTTTAGCCGAAAAGATCGCTCATCTATTGCCTCCAGGAGTATTTAATGTGATTCACGGCTTTGGCCCTGAAGCGGGAAAACCTCTTGCATCAAGCCCTCTTGTGGACAAAGTTGCCTTTACCGGCGAAACCACCACCGGACAATTAATTATGCAATACGCATCAAAAAACCTGAATCCGGTGACTATGGAATTGGGCGGAAAATCCCCGAATATATTTTTTAACAGCATTATGGATCACGATGATGCCTTTCTGGATAAATGTATTGAAGGTGCTGTGCTTTTTGCTTTCAATCAGGGCGAAGTTTGTACCGCTCCATCCCGATTGTTGATTCAGGAGGATATTTACGATGCATTTATAAAACGGGTTATTGAAAGGACAGAAGCTATTGTTATGGGAGATCCATTTGAAATGACTACAATGATGGGCGCCCAGGCCTCTAACGATCAATTGGAAAAGATCCTTTCCTATATTAAGATCGGGAAAGAAGAAGGAGCCGAGGTTTTGACCGGGGGCGGAGCCAAAAAATTAAAGGGAGATCTGGAAAATGGTTTCTATGTTCAGCCAACTATTTTTAAAGGAAATAATAAAATGCGGATCTTCCAGGAAGAGATCTTTGGGCCGGTATTGTCAGTTTGTACTTTTAAAGATGAAGCAGAAGCTATAGAAATTGCAAACGATACTATGTATGGTTTGGGTGCCGGGGTTTGGACAAGAGATGCGCATCAGTTATATCAAATTCCAAGAGCCATTAAGGCAGGACGGGTTTGGGTGAACTGCTATCACGATTATCCTGCTCATGCTCCCTTTGGAGGATATAAAAAATCAGGTTTCGGAAGAGAAAACCATTTGATGATGTTAAATCATTACCGACAAACAAAAAATATGCTGATCTCTTATGATAAAAATAAATTAGGATTCTTTTAAAAATAACGATGGCTTACAAAAGAGTAGAAATAACAAAGGAAGCTGAAGAAATTGTCCGGCAACTGAAGCAACAGCATGGAGAAGTTATTTTCCATTTGAGCGGAGGTTGCTGCGATGGTTCTTCCCCTATGCTGTTGCCTAAAGACGATTTTTATATAGACGATAATGATATTTTTTTAGGAGAGGTAGCCGGAGTGCCGTTTTATATGAGCCGTGACCAGTTTGAGTATTGGAAACACACGCATCTCACGGTAGATTTAACCAATGGAAGAGGTTCCAGCTTTTCGCTTGAAATTCCTTTGGGAAAGCGATTTCTTATCCAATCCAGGTTACTCACAGAAGAAGAAAGCGAGCATTTTAATAAATAAGTTTTTTTGATTAGTCAAAAAAATCTGTCCGGGAAGCAATTCCATGGCGGATTTTTTTTGCTTAAAATTAAAAATCAGATTCCGGTTTCCGGGAATAAGCTCTGCGGGAAAAATAAAAGGTTTCCCGGCAGGTTTTTAAAGATTGAAATATCTGCCAAGCTTAAAACTTGAGTCCTTAACCCGGATTTTTTAACCTGAAATATTAAACCACTTATAAATTTCAGAAGAAAAATAACATTCCTCACATTTTGAGAACATCCACAAACAATCTATAAAATCTGTGAGCATATGGAATAAGAGACCTATAAATATCAGCCTGAAAATTTTATGCCTCACAAATGCAACTCCAAGAATGTAAACTGCTATAGCAAATTCAGAATGTAAAGGATGAAAACCTATCCCGCAACGATTGGGATCAAATATTGGGGTTGCGAAGATATGATCAGCGTCCACCAACATTGTAGCCAGTAAAATAAGCCAATTCCTTTTCCAATGCTCCTTATCATACCAGTACGCAATTGCCCCAATAGCAATAAAATGAAGAAAGTAATGGACTATGGTTTGCAGCACGACACTTATTTTTTATCGGGGGTTTTCTTTCTTTTTTTCTTCTGTGACCGGGTTTTCGTATGGTCGCAATAAATTTTTCATTTTCCCTCTGAGGGAGAGATAGCGCCAAATTCCTATTATGAAGAACAAACCTGAGAAAACCAGAGCCAGATACCCAATGTACCTCAATTCTGCATATTCCTTAAGTTGGAGTAAAGCGAGACCACCCAGCAAAAAATAAAGAGCAGCCTGCGTATAGGAAAGCAGGGTACGTTCATTGGCCAGTTTTGTGCGTTCCAGCGCCAGATGTTCCCTTATACGCTGTTCATCAATTGGCCTTGATTTAAAAGGATTTTTAATTTTCATTTGTAATACTTATTAACCCCATTTTTTGATAAAAGGTTCATTTTATTGTTAAGCCAATTTAAAAAAATATTTTCGCTCATTCCTGAAAACCCTATTGTTTTAAGTTGATCAAGACCTGGAAAATTCGGGTAACCAATTCCGGTATTCTGTGCTTCCTGTTATTAATTATGACCTACCTGGCAGGAACAACCCGGAGCGGTAAAACTCTGAGTGCTTTCATGCCACGGGAATGATACGTTGGTTTTATTGTTTTCCCAGTAAAATTTGCCCCGTTCTTTTGGATGATTTCCAATTTCATTCATAGTTTCAGAATCATATAATCTGCCGTTCACCATGGTATAAATAATCGTGTTCGAATTATGGATATCTTCCAAAGGATTTTTTTCCAGCACGATCAGGTCGGCAAGTTTTCCTGTTTCCAGGGATCCTATTTCCTTGTCCATTCCCAAATAATGAGCGCCGTTAATGGTTGCCGCCTGCAGGGCTTCCATATTGCTCATTCCGCCCATTTGCAGCAGCCATAACTCCCAATGTGCCCCAAGGCCTTGCAATTGTCCGTGAGCACCCAGGTTGACCTTTACTCCGGCATCTGAAAGCACTTTTGCAGTTTTTGAAACAAGTACAGGTCCATTCTGATATTCTTCTTCCGGAATCATAGTTCTGTGTCTGGATCGGGAATCTATAATAAATCTGGGGGTGAAATTCAGCAATTTTTCATTTTCCCAGACATTGGATCTTTCATACCAGTAATATTCCCCGTTAATTCCGCCGTAATTCACGATTAGGGTAGGAGTATAGCCGGAATTACTGTTTCCCCATAAGGTGAGAACATCTTTGTAAACCGGGGCAACGGGAATGTTATGCTCAATTCCGGTATGCCCGTCCATGATCATGCTCATATTGTGAAAAAAGGTACTTCCGCCTTCGGGCACCACATTCATATCGAGTTCCTTGGCGGCCTGCATAATTTGTTGACGTTGCTCACGACGCGGCTGATTATAGCTCTTCACCGAATTTGCTCCGAATGCTTTTGTCCTTCTTAAAGCAGATCTCGCATCTTCCAGATTATTGATCTCCGCTTTAAAATCCCCTTCGGCTCCGTATAAAATAATCCCTGTTGAAAACAGTCGGGGCCCAACCATTTCTCCACTCTTTATCAGTTCTGCCATTCCAAAAACGGTTTCGCTCAAAGCAGAAGGGTCATGGGAAGTTGTTACCCCAAAAGCCAGATTGGCATAAAATGGCCAGTGTTTTTTTGGGGTTAATCCAGAACGGAAAGCGCCAACATGAGCGTGAACATCTATTATTCCCGGCATAATTGTTTTACCTGTAAGATCATAAACCATGGCTTTTTCAGGAATGTTCACATCTCCGGATGCACCAAGTGTGACAATTTTATTTCCATCTATAATCAGAGTTCCGTTTTCTATCACTTTATCGCCATCCATGGTGATGATCCTTGCATTTGTAAATGCAATTTGACCCTTTGGAACATCTGTTTTTGCCTCCAGGCCTATTTTGATCCCTTTTTCGGTAATTGCCGCGATCGAATCCGGCGAGTTTGCTAAAAAGGTAAAACGTTCTGCCACTTTATTGGTAAAATATTCCTCGCCCAAAGTCCAGTGAACATTTTCGCTGTTATTGGACCAATGCAGGTTCATTCCCGCATCTTTGGTAATTTGCGTCACGGGAAAAGTCTTGCTTTTCGTATCCAGATCTATGGCTTTTCCGGTTATTGTAAAAGGCGTGAGATATGCTTCGTGCAAATTGGTGAACACGATCCATTTGTTATCCGGGCTTGGCACCAGCCTGTTGGCGTATTTTGAATTGTAATGGGTGCGTTCATCTTTCCCGTTTAAATCGATGCTTTTCAGGCTTTTTGTAAGATCTCCGAAAAATGTCCCGCCGGTTTGATAAATAATCCTGGTATCGTTTTTATTGAAAACGGGGAATGTCCCTTCCTTATTGATCTTATTGATATTTTTTCCGTCGGAATTCATCAGATAAATTCCGGGCTCTTTGGTGAAATTCAGACCCAGATCTGAGTTTCCATCTTCCTTAGAAAATACGATGCGCTCCCCATTATTTGAAAAGGACGGATTGCGGTAAATTCCTTTTTCCGAGGTTAATTTGCTCGCATTGCCGCCGGAGACATCAATTTTCCTGATGGCACCTTTATCTTGATCGTTCCAGGTAACATACACTATTTCTTTTCCATTCGGGGAAAAGTTGGGTTCAGACTCAAAATCGGAGTCTTTGGTAATTCGTTGAGGTTTGCCATCGGGTAAATTCTTTTTCCACAAATACCCGATCGCGTGAAATACCAATATTTTTCCATCGGGAGAAGTCACCGCATCGCGAATGGTTTTTGGGTTAAAAGTTTCAGAAAAAACCTGCGGGCTGGCGTGTTGGGCTTCAGCGATCTTTATAGTAGTATTTACGCTGAAAGGAATTTCACTCAGGGTTAAGTCTTCAATATTGATCTTTTTGATCTTTCCTTCGCTCCAAAACACTAAATTTTTGTTATCCGGCATCCAACTAAATCCGGGATATACTCCAAAGATCGCCCAGGTTTCCTGTTGGTCTTTGTCCAGTTTATCGTACACAGGCCATTCTTCGCCGGTTTTCAGATCGTGAATAAAAAGCACTGTTTTTGTCCTGACGCGTTTTACAAACGCCAGTTTAGTTCCGTCCCTTGAGATTTGAGGCCTTGCAGCTCCTCCCGGGCCACCTGTAATTGTTATGGTTTCGCCGGTTTCAAAATCGTAGCGTTTAATCACATAGATCTGTTTGTTGGGATCTTTGTTATACTGAAAATTTCCGCCCGGGTACATATCTTCGCTGTAATACAAATAGCGGCCATCTGGGGAAGTACTCGGTTCATTCACGTCCTGCTGATCATTTTTGCGTTCGGTGAGCTGAAGCCCGCCGCTGCCGGCAAGATGATATTGCCACATTTCACCCGCGCCTAAAGATCTTTCCGAAGAGAAATGTTTCCTGGCAATAATGGAATTTCCATCGGCAGTCCAAACCGCATTATTGAGCAAACGAAAATCTTCTTTTGTAATTTGTTTTGCATCGCTTCCATCGGGATTCATCACCCAAATATTGTCTCCTCCGCCTGCATCGCTGGTAAAGGAAATTCTTTTGCCGTCCGGGCTAAACCGCGGCTGAACTTCATAAGGCATTCCGCTTCTTAAAGCAGTGGCTTCCCCACCGGAAATGGGCATAATATAGATATCGCCCAAAAGGTCGAAGGCTATTTTTGAACCATCGGGACTCACATCCAGGCTCATCCAGGTTCCTTCATCTGTATTTAAAGGAACTTCATTTATTTTCCAGCCGGCGGTGTATGGATTGGAAACATCCCATTTGGGTTTTTCGTCTTTTTTGTCTTTTTCCTGAGAAAACAGGGCGGTAGAGGACATTACAACAAGCAATGTCAGTATTAATTTGTGGAGCATAAACTGATGGTTTTTTAAGAAGGCTAAATATAAGAAATGTTTTGATCTTGTAGAGACCGCTTTTTCCCGACGGAATTAAGCGGCCCGGCTTTGATTGCGCAATTCTTTTTGTAAATTCAAAATAAATCCTGTCTATTCTGATAAAGAAAGGAATGAAAGATGTTCAAAATAAGCGGTGTCAAAGCATTAAAGAAATGGCAGAAGTTGTTGTTCTTTTTGTTAAGGAATTGGGAGGAGAGGAAATTTAGCAAATCTTTAAAAAACGAGAATAACTTGCATTTATCCTGTAATAATTTGGCTTAAAAAGACTAAATTGCTATCGATATAACTCGTTACCTATAATTGAAAATTAGAAAAAATGCATAAAAAAAAAGATTGGTTTGTTGACAAGGCGAATGATTATGACACAAATAAACATAGAACACAAAATGTCAATAATATTGCCCAAGGAATTTTAGGGGAAGTATCATTTTCCAAAAGAATGAAAATTATGGATTTTGGCTCTGGTACAGGACTACTATTATCAGAAATTGCTCCATATGTGGGAGAAATTACAGCCATTGACATATCCACATCAATGAATAATGTACTTAAAACAAAAAAAATAGATTGCAAAATTCAAATAGTCGAAATGGACTTGACAGCAGAAAAATTAGACAAAAAATTTGATTCCATTATCTCTTCTATGACACTTCATCATATAGATGATGTCAAAGGATTATTTAAAAAATTCTATACCCTACTAAATGATAAAGGCACAATAGCGATAGCAGACCTTGATAAAGAAGATGGTTCGTTTCATACAACAAATACTGGCGTGTTTCATCACGGGTTTGATAGAGAGGAATTTAAGAGTTTTGCTGAGAGTGTAGGATTTCGAAATTTAAAAATTCAGTCAATTAGTACTGCAGAGAAACCAACAGGTAATTACTCAGTCTTTTTATTAACAGGTGAAAAGTAATTATAACATTGGAATTTGATAAATAATGTGATAATGAAATAATAGAACTATAGGTAACACCTTGTATAGTTCATTGCGGCTGGATTTCCCAGGCAGAAATTCACGCAGATTTATTAACTTAGTGCACAGCGGAAAGAATCCTGTGGATTTTTCCGCAACGAATCTATATACGTATTCCAAGGTCAAATCCTAATTATTTGAAAACTATTTTCTAAGCTGCAAATTTTTGTAATTCTACATAAGGTGTTCCTCTTTTTACTACTGCAAAGGCTCTTGATAAAATCTTATTTCTAACATTATTTAAAGCGACCATTTTTGGTTTTCCTTCTGCTAGTTTCTTCTTGTAATACTGTTTTAATTCTTTGTCACATTGTATAGCGCTAACGCTGGCCAGTGTTAAGAGTGTTTTCATCTTTCTGTCCCCAATGTGATGTATTCTATTCTTTCGTCGTATACTGGTTCCAGAACTGTGTTCAAAAGGCGCTACGCCACAATAACTTGAAAACTGTCGCCAGCTGTCAAATCGTTTAAAGTTGCTCGTGTGATATAAGATTTGGCAAGACAGTATTAGTCCAACTCCTTTTAAGGTATTTAATAGCTCATAATTCTTTTGCAATGATTCATCGTTTTTCATTAGTTTTTTAATACGCTGCTCTAGTGCTTCAATTTGTTTTGTGAGATAATGAATCGTCTTTTTAATAATCTTACAGCAATCATCAGTCGATGGGCTACTAAGTAGAGTCTGCATTTCTTTAAGACTGCTCATTTTACCCGTACGATCTCTTACTAGCTGTTCTCTAAAGGATAATAGTCGCCCCAGTTCTTGAATATCCTGTTCTTTTGGACTACTAAGTATTAGTTCTTCTTTATGCAACCAAGCATATCTAGCAATCATTCCTGCATCGAGTCTATCTGTTTTTCCTCGTACAATCCCTGCAGATCTTTTAATGGCTAAAGGACTTTCCTCAACATAATCTACATCGTTCTCTGATAGATAAACACTCAGTTTTGTAGAATAATGTCCTGTATTCTCAAAACAGAAAAAATAGGGGTGTTCTTCTAGATACGTTTCTGTCCAAGACAAAAGTGCTTTAAAACCTTTGGGAGTATTAGAAAATACTCGGTGTACTGCTCTGTGATGAATATGTGCATCGATTGTTAATTTAGACACATCGATACCAATCACATCTACATAATTTTTCATATTTTTAAATATTGTTCCTTTTTAAAAAGGAATGATTAATAAATGTTGCAATGACTATTACCTTTAATAGGAAGAGATTCCTGGTATTCCAAATGGTCCTAAAGCAACCTAAGAGAGACAAGAGGACTCATACGTATAAAGGAACTGCTATTCCAAAAACCGTTATAGTTCTCCTCTTGTTTCTTAGTAAAAATAATAACTACTTTAATAGAAGGAATAAAGTAAAGAAAAACCGTTAGCCAAAAGCTTCAAAATCGGTCATTTAAAAGAAGATAATTAACTTCACGAACAAACCAGGTCTAACCTGCCTGCATTCAGGGCAGGCAAGTCCGCATCCTTACTCCAGGGACTGGTGTTTACCGAGACTGTTAGCAACAAATATTAAGATTGAAATAATTTTCACATAAAAGACATTTGTCCTATCTTTGCGGACAAATGTCATAATTATGGTTGAGTCAGCAGAAGATAGCGATGTTGAAATTAACAAAGCTTTAAACATTTATCTGAGGAAAATTGGACAAAGTGGAAAAATAAGAGTTCCTAGTAAGAACATTACGTACAAAAACTTCTTTACAAACAGAATGTTAATCGTGAAATTGATTCGATCCGGAATTCCTTATTCACTTTTCAAACATATTAAAGATATTACACCATTCACGGAAAATGACTGGGCTATATTTCTTGATATATCTACGAAATCGCTACAACGATATAAAAAAGACAGTGAATACGTTTTTAAACCAATTCACTCTGAAAAAATTATAGAACTTGCTGAAGTAACTAATTTAGGCAGGGATGTTTTTGACTCAAATGAACAATTCTATACTTGGCTAAATTCTCCTTCATTAGCTTTAGGCAACTTGAAACCAATCGAGTTATTAAAAGACTCGTATGGAAAGGAAATGGTTTTAAATGAATTAAATAGAATTGATCAAGGAATATTTGTCTAATGAAAGTTTATAGATTATCCAGGAAAAAATATTCAAAAGAATTATCCGGAAAAGGAACGTCACTTTCCGGGAATAGATGGAACTCCAAAGGAACAGA
>Ga0209414_1001414_pt1 | contig 11375 bp, 12 predicted proteins | sample LakVidmifraction_4_FD_181154 | JGI IMG/M metagenome (GOLD analysis project Ga0209414, IMG submission 181154) | Hypersaline microbial communities from Lake Vida, Antarctica - Brine Hole Two &gt;0.2 micron (SPAdes) (version 2) | ecosystem: Environmental > Aquatic > Non-marine Saline and Alkaline >... | reverse complement strand
AAGTGGGGCGACATCTCTGTAGCCTAGGGTTTTAACCCTAGGACAATACAATAAAAAAATGAATCCCACAGGGATGACATCTGGATAAATTTATGTCACTCCCGCCCTCATTTTGCCTAATAATATCAGGCAAAATGAGGGCGGGATTCAGCATATTGCTATACATTAACCTCGGGTTAAAACCCGAGGCTACAGAGATATCATCTCTACGAGATTCACTTGTTGCTATTGGGGTGACATGTCAACAAAGATACTTACTTGTTTGCATATTTATGACTCATTCACACAAACCGAGACTGAGCCATGAAAACTAGAAAGTAGGTAGTTGATTGTTTGTTTTACAACATTTAAGTTCCACTTTTAAAGGCTCAAAAGAGTGTGTGTGTTGTAAGCAAAAAATTTAGTATTATCGATTAACAATGAAACCCTTAAATAGTTTAATATAGTCAGAGCCGATGTTAATGCTCATCTTTGTATTAGCGTTGTCCATGAATTCTGATTCAAGCACAACACCCTTGGCGTGGGCAAGGGCAATAAGGTCTGAACGTGCAGGCGGAATGATTAATTCTATTATACTGGCCTTCTTTGAGACAAAATCAATTAGTCTGTTCTGTAGTTCTTCAATACCTGTGCCATCATAAGTAGAAACGAATATTTTGTCTTCAAACTCTTCATCAAGTTGCTCAAGCAATTCCTGGTCTTTCTGCAAATCAATTTTGTTAAAAACAGCAAGCATCGGCTTGTCTTTTGCACCAAGTTTTTTGAGTACGGATGTTGTTGTATTCCAGTGATCATATATATGAGAACTACTAACATCAATAACAATAATTAAGAAGTCTGCTAATACAGCTTCTTCAAGTGTTGAATTAAATGACTCAACCAGATTATGGGGAAGTTTACGCACAAAACCAACTGTATCAGTAAGAAGCAGAGGTAATTTGTTTGGTAAAATAATTTTTCTTGTTGTAGGGTCCAGAGTCGCAAAAAGCTTATTTTTAGCAACCACATCTGAGTCAGCAAGTTTATTTAACAATGACGATTTGCCTGCATTGGTATAACCAACAATTGCAGCATGAGGAACTTCATTACGCTCTCTGCTTTTTCTCTGTGTTGCACGACGCTTGCCCACTTCAAGTATCTCTTTTTTTAATGATGTAATCTTGTGCTGAACAAGACGGCGGTCAATTTCAATCTGTTTTTCACCTTCGCCACGGGTACCTTTTGCGCCGCCTTGCTGACGCCCAAGGTGTGTCCAGGCTCTTGTAAGCCTCGGCAATGAATATTGCATTCTTGCAAGTTGAACCTGCAAGTTTGCTTCTTTGGTCGTGGCACGATTTGCAAAAATGTCTAAAATAACTTCCTGGCGGTCAATCACACAAATTTTTGTTAATGCTTCCCAGTTTCTCTGTTGAGATGGAGAGAGATCTGTATCAAAAATAAGACAGTCAGCCTCCATTGTCTGAGCCAGGTCTGCAATCTCCTGTGCTTTACCTGTTCCAACAATATATCTGGTGTTATGTTTACGCAATTTGATGACTTTTTCGGCAATTATAGGAATATGAAGATTCTTCACAAGTTCTGATAACTCTTCAAGGTGTTCATCAATCTCGTTTTCAAAGACCTTCTTATTGTCATATATTCCAATAAGGATTGCCCGTTCAACTAATTTTCTGTTGTCTTTTTCTGTATCGATCATTTAATTGTTTATCGTTTATTGTTGTTCGTTTGGCAAAAAAAAAATCATCTCGCACAAAGGCACGAAGAGCACGAAGAAGATACTATTCAATATGCCCATTTAAGAGCCGCGCTATACCGTCTTTCATAAGCACTTGTCCAAAGTTTAAAACATACCCAAGTTTCATTTTCGATAATTTCAAATATGTTATTAACTGCTTTTTGTGAACACGAGCATTTTGTTCTACAGACTTCAATTCAATTATTACCTTGTCTTCAACAAGTATATCAGCCGCAAAACCCTCATCAAAAATCTTTCCCATATGTTGTATGGGAATAGGAACTTGACGCTCAGCCTTAAGACCTCTATCCCTGAGCATATCCGTTAATAAAACCTCATAAACATGTTCAAACAACCCAGGGCCAAGATCCATATGTAACTTAATAGCACAATCAACAATTATCTTTCCTATTTCTTCTTCTGTCATACAATCCTTCTTTGTACTACAACCCTTCATTTTCTTGCCCAGCTATTAACAATATAAGAGATTGTTAGTAGCTGGGTTATGGTCGATTATTATTTGTAACATTTCTAACAATATATTATCAATAACTTATAAACCAATTTCACACCTATCAACTTTTCATGATAATGAGGACATTCTCGCTCCCGGTCTCCCTCCAAACCGCAACATCTGTAATATTTTTTGTGTCTTTTGTGCCTTCTTGCCGTGTCGGGCATAGCTCGTAGAGCGACGCCTGATGGCTAAATATTCTTGTTTTTTCTTCTTTGTGCTCTTCGTGCCTTCGTGCGAGAATTTCTTCTCTTTTTTATTTTAATAATCTGCGAAGACCCGACCAACGGGAGAGAGGCTAGAGTCTACGACAGCAATGAGTGCAACGAATGGCCTATCTGCGGATAACTTCTTTTGGTTGCCTGCCTGTTCGTGTACTCACGCCTGCGTGCGAGCATCGCACAGGCAGGCAGACAGGCGACTCGTCCGCCCTATGCTCTTCGTGCCTTCGTGCGATATCTCTGGCAACGAGTGGCTTAATTATTTATTGATTCAATTAACTTTCAATATTTCTGTCTTTCCAAAAAAAAAGCTCGCCTAAGCGAGCTTCTTTATATTGCTTAAGACTATAGAGCTTTAAATGCCAGACATGCATTATGTCCACCAAAACCAAGCGAATTGTTCAAACAAGCTTTAACATCGATTTCACGAGCAACATTTGGAACATAATCTAAGTCACATACCGGGTCTGGTGTTGTATAGTTAATTGTTGGAGGTACAATTCCGTGCTTAATTGCAAGACAACATACAATTGATTCCAAACCAGCAGCAGCACCTAAAAGATGCCCTGTCATTGATTTTGTTGAACTTACCGCAGTCTTATATGCTGCATCTCCCAATGCACCCTTAATACCAGCTGTCTCTGTCTTATCGTTAAGAGGTGTACTTGTGCCATGTGCATTGATGTAATCAATATCCAATGGATTAAAACTAGAATCAGACATTGCCTTAACCATTGCTCTTCGGCAACCATCTCCAGATTCCATTGGAGCAGTAATGTGATAAGCATCACATGTCATACCGAAGCCTGTAACTTCACAATAAATGTCTGCACCACGAGCTTTTGCGTGTTCATACTCTTCAAGTATAACAATTGCACCACCTTCACTCATAATAAAACCATCACGATCAAGATCAAAAGGACGACTTGCTGTTTCAGGACTATCATTACGAGTACTCAAAGCTTTCATTGAACAAAAACCAGCCATACCAAGTTCTGTTATTGCGGCTTCTGAGCCACCAGCAAACATAACATTAGTTTCGCCTCTTTCAATGATTCTATATGCTTCACCAATTGAGTGAGCTGCTGTTGCACATGCTGTTACAATTGAGAAGTTTGGTCCTTGTAGGTTATACTCAATAGCAACCATACCTGGAACAATATTAGGAATCATCATTGGAATCAAAAATGGAGATGCTCTACCTGGACCTTTTTCAGCCATCATTCTGTCTTGTGTTTGAAGTAGTTGAATTCCACCAATTCCTGCACCAATTACAGCACCCATCATTGTTGGATCTTCTGCAGAGAAATCAATTCCAGAATCTTCTGCCGCCATTTTTGAAGCAGCAATTGCATACTGGCAAAACTCGTCCATACGACGACGTTCTTTTCGACTTGGAATATATTTTTCAATATCCAAACCTTGAACTTCTCCACCAATTTGTGCTGTCAATGCTGAAGCATCAAATTTGGTGATTTTAGTGATACCTGATTTACCCGCAATCAAGTTATCCCAAAAAACTTCTTTTGAGGAACCTACTGGAGAAACGATTCCAACACCTGTTACTACTACTCTTTTCATATTAAATTCTTTTTTTTATTTTTTATTTGCTTAAGGAAAAACACTCACTAAAAAATATTTATGGATTAAAAGGGGCCTCCAATGAGAGCCCCTGCTTTTTTCTACTTCGCAGAATTAAGCGTCAAGACCTTTACCTTTTAGGTATTCGATGATGCCACCAACTGTTGCCAGTTTTTCAGCGTCTTCATCAGGGATTTCAGCGCCGAATTCTTCTTCAAAAGCCATTACTAGTTCAACTGTATCCAGTGAATCAGCACCCAAATCTTCGATTAGGGAAGCTTCTGGAGTTACTTGTTCAGCATTAACTTCAAGTTGCTCAACAATTATTTCTTTAACTTTATCTTCAAGAGCCATAATATTACTCCTTTAATTTATTTTTTTAATTACATCACCATTCCACCACTGACAGTAAGAACCTGCCCGGTCATGTATGATGAGTCACTACCTGCGAGAAATGCAACAACGTTAGCAATATCTTCAGGTTGACCAAGTTTTTTCATAGGAATTACAGCAAGCATTTTTTCTTTAACTTCTTCAGGTAAGTCTTTAGTCATCGCGGTATCAATAAATCCCGGAGCAACTGCATTTGCTCTGACATTTCTTGAAGCTAATTCCTTAGCAACAGATTTTGTCAAAGCAATCACACCACCTTTAGATGCAGCATAGTTTGCCTGTCCTGCATTACCAATAAGTCCAATTATAGAAGCAATATTAACTATTGCCCCAGAACGCTGTTTCATCATAGGTCTTGATACTGCTTTAGTAAACAAGAAAGTACCTTTGAGATTTACATTCAAAACAGCATCCCAGTCATCTTCTGACATTCGAGACAACAATGTGTCCTTTGTAATGCCAGCATTATTAACCAAAATATCAATTTTACCACAAGTCTTTGCAACATCAGTCACAACAGCTTTTACAGCTTCGCCATCTGTAACATTAACAGAGTATGTCAAAACATCAACACCGTGTTCTTTTACAAGAGCAACAGTTTCTTCCAACCACTCTTCTTTCAAGTCACATAAAACAATGTTTGCACCACATGATGCAAGCTTAACAGCAATCGCTTGTCCAATACCACGTGCAGCACCTGTAACAATAGCTACTTTGTCTTTCAAATCAGTCATTAAATTTTTCCTTAACTAATAATTTTTAAATAATACTATTTTTCCAAATATATTTCAAGAGATTTAATGTCTTGAATGTTATCAATCTCTAGAGATCCATCAATCTTGCCAATCAGACCTGACAATACTTTTCCAGGACCAAGTTCCAGAACTGATGTAATTCCGTCAGCAACTAGACCATTTACACAATCAACCCAGCGAACAGTTTTGTTCACTTGAGCAATCATTGCAGCCTTAATTTCTGTTGGAGTTGTGTGCAGCTTACCTGTTGCATTTGAATATACCGGGATTTTTGGCTCTGAAAATTCAATATCAGCAATGGCGGCTTCCAGCTTTTCTGCCGCACTATCCATTAGTCTGGAATGATATGCCCCAGCAACTTTAAGAATAATTGCTCTTTTGGCTCCAGCCGCTTTTGCAAGTTCAGCAGCCTTTTCAATTCCAGGTACTGTACCTGAAAGAACTGTCTGTTGTGCTGAGTTCAAGTTTGAAACATCAACGCCCGCCTCATCTGCAACAGCCTGAATCTGCTCTGCGCTTAAAGTTCCCATAACACTTACCATTGAACCTTCGGTGGCATCACAGGCTTCCTGCATAAAGCGACCTCTTGCCTCTAAAATTTTCAAAGTATCTTCAAAAGAGAGAACACTAGCAACATAAAGAGCAGACCATTCGCCTAAGCTCAAGCCGGCAAGCGCATCAATCTGCAAATCACTTTTATTAGCTTTTAGTGCTTCATAGCAGACAGCACTCATAACAAAAATACCAGGTTGGCAATTATTTGTCTTTGTTAATTCCTCTACAGGACCATTAAAACAGATATCCGAAATACTGTAACCCAGAATTTCATCTGCTTTATCAAATAGTGCAGCACATGATGGATATGCGTCATAAAAATCTTTACCCATACCAACAAATTGTGACCCTTGCCCTGAAAATACAAATGCTTTTTTTGACATAATATATTATTCCTTAATTATTTTTTATATCTCAACAACCATTCCGCCCCAAGTCAAACCACCACCAAATGCAACAAAAAGAAGCTTGTCACCCTTTTTGATATGTCCTTTTGCCATTCCGTCTGCCAAAGCAAGAGGAATTGACACACCAGATGTGTTTCCTACTTCAGGCAAATTATTATATAAATCTTTTTCTACATCCAACTTTAATCTTGATGCAATTGCGGAAATAATTCGCATGTTTGCCTGATGGGGAATTACATACTTTATATCATCAAGACCAACACCAGCTTGTTCTAAGGCTTCCTTACCAACTGCTGTCATTCGGGAAACAGCCAACTTAAAAACTTCTCTGCCAGACATTGTTATCTTATGCATCATCTCTTCAACATTATTTACTGTCAAAGGAGTATTACTTCCGCCATTCTTGATTTCAAGCAGATGAGTATAAGCGCCATCTGATTTAAGAATAGATGACATAATTCCCTTTTCGCCATCTTCAGCCTGCTGAAGAACAACCGCACTTGCTCCATCTCCAAACAATACACATGTTTCTCGGTCTGCCCAATTAGTTACAGAACTAAGTTTCTCGGTGTTAACAACAAGTGCTGTTTTTACTGTTCCAGCCTTAATATATTGTTCAGCAATAGACGTACAGTATATAAAACCACTACATGCTGACTGTACATCAAATGCAAAAGCATTTTTTGCTCCAATTTTTTCTTGAACAAAACATGCAGTAGAAGGCAACAACTGATCAGGAGTGATTGTTCCAAGCACAACCATATCGATATCCTCAGCTGTAACGCCCGCATCTTGCATAGCAATCTCAGCAGCAGCAGCTCCCATATCTGAAGCATTTTCACCTTCAGCGGCAATATGACGTTGTTTAATGCCAGTTCTTGTAGTAATCCACTCATCAGAAGTATCAACCAGCTTCTCTAAATCATGGTTTGTTAAAATTTTCTCAGGTAGGTAAGTTCCTAGACCTTTTATTGCAACATTCATCTGTTTTTCCCTATAGTTTATTAATAGCAATTTCTTTTTCAATTGCTTCATTTAAATGACTGTGAATTGACTCGGATGCCACTCTTATTGCATTAACAATTCCGCGACTGGTTGTTGAACCGTGAGTAATAATGGAAACACCATTAATTCCAAGCAAGGGTGCCCCGCCATGAAGCTCTGGATCAACATGTCTTTTTACAGCTCCAAATGCTCCACGCATCATCAAAGCACCCATAATTCTCATTGGAGACTTCTTTGTCTCAAGTTTTATCCAATCTGTTACTGCTTTTGCTGTACTCTCACAAGTCTTTAACACAACATTTCCAACAAAACCATCACACACAATTACATCAATGTCACCATGAAACAAATCATGCCCTTCAACATTGCCCTTAAAATTTAAATTAGAATGAGAGAGCATAGCAAATGCCTCTTTGGTAGTCTCATTACCTTTAGAATCCTCACCACCAATACTCAACAATCCAACAACAGGATTTTCCTTGCCAAGAATCAGTGTTGAATATTGTGCTCCCATAACGGCAAACTGAAACAGCTGTTTTGCCGAACAGTCCATATTGGCACCTGCGTCAATTAACACCATAGGATCCTGCAAAGTAGGAAAAGCTGTTGCAATTGCAGGACGTTCTATTCCTTTTAAAGCCCTAAGTTTTAGAGTGGAAGCAACCATTGCAGCACCAGTATTACCGGCGGACAAAACAGCATCAGCTTCGCCATTTTTCACCAGATCAACAGCGCGGCATATTGAGGAATCTTTTTTTGAACGGACAGCTTTTGCGGGAGCCTCTTCCATTCCAATAACTTCAGAAGCATGGTAAATTTCTAATTTACTTAAAGCCTTACTTTTTATATGTGACAACTCCTGCTTAATTGCAGTCTCATCACCAACCAGTATAATCTTGCTAACAGACTTTAGTGTTTCTGCTGCCTTAACAGCACCAATCACTATCTCTTTAGGAGCAAAATCTCCACCCATTGCATCAAGAGCTATCTTCATTTGTTATCCTAAGTTATTTTTCAGTACGTCTATTTTGACAAAATATGAAATTTTGTCAGATTGTTTTTACAAAAAACCTAGACTACACTAATTTTTGACAAAAAAAATAATAAAGTCGCCCAAAAATCTTATATATTAAAGAATAATTCTGGTGGTTTCAAAATCTATTAGATTCAAAACAATAACCTTATTTTTTTTAAGTTAAACAGCCTCAACATTAATAACTTGCTTACCTTTATAGTAACCACAAGCTTTACATGCTCTATGTAGTTCTTTGAAAGCACCACACTCAGGACACGCTGATGTTCCTGTAACTTTAGCCTTAATTGTTCTCTTACGAGTACGAACCACCGATTTAGATGATTTTCTCTTTGGTACTGCCATATCTGACTCCTTACTTTATATCTAAGTTATCTAACTCACTCCATCTGTTTTCAGACTCATGTGAGCAATTACATTCATATTTATTTAAATCTTTTCCGCAAATTGTACATACTCCTTTGCACTCCTCTGAACAGAGAGGGTGCAAAGAAAAAGCGAGTATAATATCTTCTCTAAGCTCAAAGGTCAAGTCAAGTTCTTCATTTTTTATCTCTTTTCTTTCATAAGATTTGCAAAATTTAGGTATTTCAATAGTTTCTTCAAACCTACAATCACATCTAACACATTGCGTTGCAACATCTAACGAAATTTTTCCCTGAACAAGAAGCTCAGTATCAAATTTTTGGACCTTTAAGTCATATTTTAGACCTGAGAGTAACTCAATGTCTTTATCATCGGCCAGATCAAGCTCCTCTGGAGGAATTTCGCCAACGAATTTCGTGCTGCCGGATTCCGGCAACTTAAACAGATATATAATCATCTTTCCCATCCAATAAATTTATTTTTTAACTCTGACACATGACGCATGGTTACATTTATCTATAAACACCGCTAACTATTATTTTTTTTAATTTGGGAGCGGCAATGTCCTCATTGCCATAAACTTACAACATACCTTTGTTTTGTTGCATAATCACTGTAGCCGAGTCGCCACGGCTCGGAGAAATATTATTAATTTTCTTTTTTTGAATCAATCATTTTCTGCACGGCTTCCGGCACAAATTCACTTGTATCGCCTCCTGCCGTCGCAATTTCTCTGACAATACTCGAACTAACATAACTATGAATCTCTTTCGGCATCATAAACATAGTCTCAATCTCCGGCTTCAATTTTCGATTCGTCAACGCCATCTGAAACTCATACTCGAAATCAGAATAAGCTCTCAACCCACGAATCAGAAGCCTTACACCCTTCTTCACGGCATAATCAACAAGCATACCTTCAAGAACGTCAACTTCAACATTACCCAGACTCTCAGTGGCAACTCTTGCCATATCAACACGCTCTTCAAGTGAAAACATACAATTCTTAGGAGTACTCTTGGCAACGGCCAAAATAACATGCCCAAAAATTTCAACCGACCGCTCAATCAAATCATAATGCCCCAAAGTCAAAGGATCAAATGTTCCTGCATATATTACACTATCATTCATAACTAGGGCTTCCTGTTCAATTCATAAACTGCCTATTGACAATTTGTTATACTATGGTTAATACGTTGAAAATACAAGGGTTTTAACATGTTTTGCCAAAAAAACTTGCAGATGAACCTTAATATAAAGTTCATACAATTTATGACTTTGTAATGCAATAATGCATAACCTTTTGCCATGCAACACTGTACCTTTAGCGAGCTAAAGGCGAAAGTGTCTTACGTCAAAATCTCACGCATTCTAGCATTAAACAGGAAACCCTAACTATTATCCCGATAAATTTAAATACCACAATACTAGTATAAAACCGCAAAAAAAGCAAGCACACAAAAAATCAGATTAAATTAACCTTGTTTTCCTGATTGAACCACTTTATGAGAACGAGGACGTTCTCGCTCCCGACTTGCAAATCAATATTGTCTTGCAAGTTTCTCCCTTCTAAAAAATACCGCCAGAGGCATTCCAACGTTTACCTTTTACCATTTACCATTTACACTTTTTATGTCCTCATCGTCATTAAAAATTAATTTTCAGGCGGTCAACGCCCGCCGCTACAATTTAGTGTTAGCATCTCTTATAGTACACTGTAGCGTCGGGCGTTGACCGACGAAAATATATTATTCATGTTTATCACCAAAAAAGATAGAAAACAGAAACTCACTACTTGATTTTATTGATTGAATTGCATGTTTGACGCTTCCCTGAAATCTAAGGAATTAAGGCTTTTTCTGTGTTTTGTTTTCAGAATGTATTAAAGCTTTTGGTAAAGTGTTAGAACCAAAGTACTCCTGCCCTGTTTAGGGGAGGTGGCAGGCGCAGCCTGACGGAGGGGTAATCCTGTCGTTTCCATTTTTTAATCTTTTGATTTACCCATAAAAAACCACCTAACACTGGTGCTAAGTGGTTTCTTATAATTCGGTTAATTCGGTAGTTTTATAATAAAGTCTGGTATAAAATTTTCTATTTACTGTGAGATTATTAGATAGTTGGATTTCCAAATGAAATTCCAGCAATTATTCCAAATCCGCCAAAATCAACGTTATCAAACTCTAAAAAGCGGTATTTAGCTTCACCAAACAGTTCAACACCGTTAGATATTCTAAATTTTAGTCCACCATGTATATTTCCGCCAAACTCTGAGTCAGCATCATCGATATCTTGTAAAGGTATATAATATCCAATACCTGCACCAACATATGGTATCAATTGATCACTCACAGGAATATTCCAATTTAAACTAAATACAATTGGTACTATAGCAACATCCACCTTTCCATGATGCCTGTCATATAAGTAGTAATCCACCTCAGCCATTTCATAACTAATTCTAAAGTCAATACTAAACCGTGGACTAATATCAGATTCTATTTTCCCACCAATTCCAATCAAGGTTTCGTTTAGGTCAGAGGCATCATTAAATGAGCCAAATGCACCAAAATTTATATTGGCGAAACTTGATGAAGTAATAATAAATATTACCACTAACGTTGTTTTAATAATTATGTTTTTCATAATGTCCTTTTTTAATTATGTTTAGGCCACCAGACTTTATGGGTGTTACTCCTATAGAAGAACATCCACTATATTAATCCCTGTTTTTCTGGTTGCAGGTTATTTTCGGCGGTCACCGCCCGCCGCTACAGGTGGTTATTTTCGGCGGTCACCGCCCGCCGCTACAG
>Ga0209414_1001411_pt1 | contig 11385 bp, 6 predicted proteins | sample LakVidmifraction_4_FD_181154 | JGI IMG/M metagenome (GOLD analysis project Ga0209414, IMG submission 181154) | Hypersaline microbial communities from Lake Vida, Antarctica - Brine Hole Two &gt;0.2 micron (SPAdes) (version 2) | ecosystem: Environmental > Aquatic > Non-marine Saline and Alkaline >... | reverse complement strand
ATCACCGACATCAAACCCTCCACCATATGACCCATAACCGGGGTTATCCGGTGAATTATATTTCATTAAGTAATTGCCGTCAATATCAAACACAGATATAAAGTTTGTAGATGTGACAAATACTAAGTTTTCTTGAATGCCTACATTAGTTCCCGCTCTTGAAGTATTTTCAATATCTACTAGTTCAGAAATCAGGTTCCCGTCTAAATCATACAAGAACGCTCTTCCGCTAAATGTAGATGTGCCGTCACTAATTGACGCACCAACAACTATTCTACTATCTGACACCGCAACTGCACTTCCAAAGTCCCTGGAGGTCTCACTAGTAATTGGAGTTCCGATAGAAGTTATTAAGCTTAGATTAGAATCATATATATAAACTCTTTGGTAATTTTCACCCGACGCTCCAACAACTATTCTAGTTGGTCCGATACTACAACTTTTACCAAATGCGTCAGTGGATCTTGTTGAACCTGAATTTACCATGCGAGTAGTGATTATATTGCCACTTAGTGAATACACATATAATTGTCCGTGATTGCTTAATCCAGCGTTATTGACTCCGCTTTTAGTATAACCTAATAGAATTTTTTCATAGCCTATTTTAATACTTGCAAGCGACCGGAACTGGTTGCTATTCGGATTTAATTCTGCAATAAACACCCCATTTAGATCGTATATATAAACTTGAGGACGTGCTCCACTACTAATTACAATAATTCCTTCGCCAACTGCAACTAGTCTGCCGAAGTTCCAAGCATAATTAGCATCGCTTCGTATTATTTTTATTATAAGATTGCCCTGCAGGTCATAAACATAAGCGCTGCCGGCTGCGTTAACAGGTGTATCATCTAGGTTTGCCCCAATTACAATCCGATTATCACTTGTGCTTATTGATATACTAAATCTGCCAAAATTATCATTTACTGCGTTGTCGGCCGGATGAATTCTAATTTGCGGAAACTGAGGATATCCTCCGACTACAATACTAATAGCCTTGGCCAATCCGTTTATTCTAAATCCGCCCAAAGGCATAGCTACTCCTTATTGAAAGTCGGTGCTGATATTAGTCCAGTAGATAGTTCCGTCATACAACACGGAAACCACACTGAAATTGGTTAGGTCAACTGCGCCTCCAGCAAATTTATAACCTGTTGCCCCTGTTGCTGTGCCAGTGCCTGTGACCAGCAGTGTAACGCTTTGTCCTGCTGTAGCTGAGGTGAATGCGGGCAAGGCCAGCCCGCTGCTAATGGTCACGCTTTGCACGTTTCCGTTGGTCACGAGAATGCTAGGAGCGTCTGTGCTTCCCAAGGCGTGTATTGTTTCTTTGTAGCCCGTGAGAGTGCCGCTGTTCTTTTCTAGCTTGTCGCTGTTTAGGTTGGTAAAGTTAGCATCGCCTTCTTCAAACGTGAGCTCGCTTCCTTTGCCTATTCTTGTTACTATGGTAGACATTCTATCTCCTGGTTGTTCTAGGGTGAGCCGTGACCCACCCTAGTTGTTGTTTTACGCCAGTGCGATAGAAAGGTTACCGTTGCTTATTTGGAAGGTGTCACCGTTAAGTATCTGCTTGGCAGTGGTCACAGTGCCGTAGAATAGAACGTTGCCGCCAGTAACTGCATCCATAATGGCCACGTGGCTAATAGTGCCTTGGTTGCCGGTTGCAGTAGGGAAAGTAACTGTGGCGTCGTTAAAGGCTGTTCCGTTTGTGCTAGTGCCAAAGCTGATTGATTGGCGTGCGTAACCGGTGCCACTAACTTCGTCTGTGAGTGTGCCTGCTTCTAGGTTGGCAGTTGTGTTGGTTGAAGCATTGGTAAACAATGCAATGCGCACTGTTGGTTGTGTAAATGCTGTGTTGCCCAACGTGTGGTCTAATAGTTTATTCTCTAGGTAATCACTTGCTGCTGACATGGGTTGCTCCTTGGTTGTCTGCTTTGTTTTCGTATTGTATTTATATCTTTTCTTTCAAACGTGATTAATAGTGTTTGAAAGTTTTCTTATGGGCATGTGCCCCATACTGGTCTGCTGTTGGGCAAGGTCCAACTGCTTGCTCCTGTATCAAAACTGTTAGGCTTGCTAGCAATAGTCGGAACACACCAGCCACTAAGATTTTGATTAAATGTCTCAGCATCTCGAAACATATTGCCCATAAAATTTACATTAGCTGTATTCCAGTTAGATATATTACGGTTAAATGCAGAGGCATTGCTAAACATGTTACTCATGTCAGTTACACTTCTAAGATTCCAGTTAGATATATCACCGTTAAATACTAGTGCAACTCCAAACATGTTACTCATGTCAGTTACAATAGATGTATCCCAGTTAGATATATTACCGTTAAATGACTGAGCAGAGAAGAACATTCGATGCATGTCAGTTACATTAAATGTATTCCAGTAGGGCATATCGCCGTTAAATGCTGCCGCGAACTGAAACATTAAGCTCATGTCAGTTACATTAGCTGTATTCCAGAAGGATATATCACCGTTAAAATTAAGTGCACGCCTAAACATGTTACTCATGTTAGTTACATTGCCGGTATCCCACCAGGATATATCACCGTTGAATGACTCAGCAGAGATGAACATCTGCTCCATGTCAGTTACATTAAATGTATTCCAGTAGGGCATATCGCCGTTAAATGATTGAGCAGCTGAAAACATGGAGCTCATGTCGGTTACATTAGATGTATTCCAGTTGTATATATCACCGTTAAAATTAAGTGCACGCCTAAACATGTAACTCATGTTAGTTACACTACTAGTATTCCAGTTAGATATATCACCGTTGAATATAGTTGCATCATTAAACATAAAGTTCATACCAGTTACACTCTTTTCAACATGGTTATCAACTTTGGTTAAATTTGAACATCCACTAAGTGATAAACTAGTTGAATTATGTGTGCCCCACGCTTTTATTTCAGTTATTCCTTCAAGCATTGTGCTACCATATTGAATTCGGTCAAAATTGCCGTCAACTGTAATTTCGTAAATTCCTAAATTAACATATTCGTGGGTTTCTCGAGGCGATTGATCGAGATTTGTGGTCACGGTGGAAGTATTTCCGTCACCCCAATCAATGGTGGCAGTATCTTCCAATGCAAGTAAGGTAATTGCAGCAAACCTATTGTTAGATTGATTGCTATCTAATATAATTCTTGTGTAATCAACAGTTTGTAATGAACTATCTGTGTTCATAACTGCAACTGAATCTCGAATAGTAACCACATTAGCTGTTAATGCCGTATTACAATTAACTTCAGAGCTGAACTGAACGAGAAATCCTGGTTGTATAACAGCAGAAGATGCAGTGAATAAAGATGCTTCTAGTGTTGGAAAATTAAAAGGCTCTGCCTGGAGATTAGTAAGTGATGAAATGTTAGCATTAAATTCCGTAAGATAAATTTCATTTACATCTATAATAAACAAAGAATTCATATTAACTTTAGCAACACGAGCACGTTCATTTAAAGCCAAAAGATCAAACGCCGCAGTTTGTTCACTTTCAAAAGTTCTTAGGAATCCTGTTACGCCGCTGAATGACGCAGTTGCCTCAAGCAGTGACGGCGTTAACTCTGTAGTGTAGTTGGCTTGTGTATCAATTAATGCAACAGCTTCTAGGTTACTAACAAAGCCACGCGTCTTAAAGCGTTCGGCAGCATTGGTTAAGGATACAAAAGAACTAAGTGTGCTGCTGGCCTGTCGACGACGTTCTGTTACCTCTAGGTCAATATTAAATTGTGGTTTTAGTCGACTTTGAAAATTTGTGGCTGTTTTAAAAGTAAACAGCTCTTTGGCAGGCAAGCCAAAAGGCTCAAAGCCCACCGTAGCGTCTCTAATAAAGTCATTTTCCAAAGCAAAAGTGTATGCTACTCCTTCTGCTAGAGGCAGGTTCAAGTCTTCCAAGTCAAAGCTGATGTAAGTGGGCAAACGAACTGTAAGTGAAGATGTTAGTTTAATTGGATCTAGGTCGGGGTCTGTTGGTGCGTATATTGCTTTTGTATTGGCAGTTGATACCGTGGCACCACTTTGGGATTCAAAGTCTCTCAGTCTGCTTAGGTCAGCGGTAACAATAGCTGAGCTTGCTGTTAAGGCAGCGTTGCCAAAATATAGGTCCTCTTGGTCAATAAGAGTTAACTTTTTATCAATTTTAAAACTAGTGAATAATCTTGCTTGTGCTTGTTGTGTTGCCATCTATCTTTTTTCCTTAAACCGTGTCGCTGTATTTTATTGCTGGATTGTCTGAATCAACCTGTCCAACTAGGCTTCCGTTGCTGTCAATTATATTTAACTTACCTGCACCTTTTGTTATTGCAGGACGATCTATTTCAAAGCTAAGAGTTTGTCCACCGTCCGGACGAAACTTTCTTGGTGGGGGTGATGCTGGTCCGCCCTCGCCCGCAACAAGTCCAACTGTTCTAAAGCTGGATAGGCCTGTGTCTGCAATGGTCGTATTACGATCATACTGGTCTTTGAGTGCACCCGACTCAGTTGTAATAAAATAGTCAGTGTTGGGATCCAACATGTTGGTGGGTGTTACTTTTATTGTCTTAGTGCCACCACTATAGCCCAAGTCTCTCATATCAAACGTTTCGTGAATGTAACCTTTTCGACTGTGAATATTAAGAATAGCGGGGGCGTCAGTCTGTATGAACACAGGTTCAAGAAAGTTTAATTGCACATCACTAAGCACACTGACCTTGTCAAGAACGTTGTTACCCCATGGTCTAGAACAAATTTCACATTGTTCAATAAGAGGTGCGTCACCAAGCGGTGGTGGTGTGTTGACCGCAGTGTTAATGGCCAAGCTTAATGATTGATTAGGATAATAGGTGTTTATGACGTCACAAATAGTTTCGTCTTGGGGTTGTCTATCTGTAACAAATGCACCCGCTGGCACTTCAACACGATAGTTACCACCTTCTGGTAGTCCACTTGAGTTGCCCAAAGTAGCTACGTTGCTAGCAATTGTAGCCCCTGCTACTGCTAAGGTCTTGACCACTGTATCGGTAGCAACGTTAAAGATCTGTATGGTGCCAGTGCCCTTGACTACTGGTTCACTAAAGGTCATTACAATATTTTGTCCTGCTAATGCAGTGGTCGTAAAGTCCGGAGTCATAGTTGCTGTCAAACGTGAATAAGTAGGTGACGTAAAATTAGGCACACTTAATGATATTTTAGCAGGCACAGTGTATTCATCAACCGGAGTTGGATTGGTTGTGAAGGTCCACGTGTTCTTGCCAGCAATGGCCACGCTTTCACAATCACAATTGCTTACAATACCTTGGTCCACAAGTATGTAGTAGGTAGAGCCCGAACGTCGAGTGCCAAATGGTATTGATAACACATTGTTGTATACTGTGCAACTGGTTGCAAGTATGCTTTGTTGCAACACATCGTCCGCAGTGTAAAGTGAGATACTTCCTGGACCTAAAATAAGCTGTGAATAATAAGGAATGTCCGGTTGCAGTTCACCATCTATAATCCCACCATCAATAGCTCCAAACTCAATAAAGTAAGGACCTGTTGTGGGAACGCCGCTGGGATCACAGTTTTTAATGGCTTTGTTGGGTGTGCTTAGGGGCAGCAACGCACCAATGCCAATGCTGCACACAATTGGGTCACCGCCTGCTTCACCTGGCTCTGGATCTGGGTCAGGTGGTGGTGGAAAGTCACAAGTGATACAATCGCTAATTACCTGCCACTCGCTAGCTTCAGCATTCCATGCCACGATGTCTTTGTTGTTGACTCCAACAGGCAGCGCTGCAAAATTACTAAAGTCGATGACCACGTTGTTGTCTTCGTCTGTGCTTAGTTCAAAACCACTACCAACAAAGTCAAAACTGTTGCTGTTATTTGTAACTATGGTGCCATTAACCAACGTGGCCAGTTCCGCACTTACTACTAGAGTTCCCTCTGACGCATCACCCACAAGGTCTACGCCCGTAACATCTTTAAAGGTGTCAAATATTACATCAAATAGGCCTGCACCGTCGTTTGCTCCAGCAAACAAGCTGTCAAGACTGCTAAGCAGAGTAAGCACACCCAACGCTGTTGCCAATGCGCCTGTGTTATCCGTTAGCGCTGTGTTTGGGCCAATGGCATCTGTAGTTTGTTGTGGAACAAATACCACTGTTACACTGGGTTCCGAGTAGGGCCCAGTAAGCACATTGTTGATGCCGCGACTTTTAATTACAAATTCGCTTGAAGATATGCTGTCTACTTGAGTTGTAACATTGGTGCCGGGAACATAGGTTTCGTTACCTGTTGGACGCTGTGTGGTTAACAGGGTGTAACTACGTGAACTTTCTGTAGTGTTTACATCATTGCTGATCCAAAATTCAAGTGCTTCCACAACTCCAATTGGGCTAATTGATTCTAGCTGCACTCTTGGACGTGAGTTGCTTTCAAACTTGGTTATTTGTGGTTGACTTGGTGTGCCAATTTGGCCAATGGTTATGATACCGTCCGCATTACTTCTGGTAAAACGTGTGATGTCCTGCACACTGTAAACATCCGCATCATATTCTAGTGCGTTAATGCTTAGACTAATACCGTCGTCGCTTTGGCTTTCGCTTACACTTATAATACGGAATTTTTTGAAACTAAACGCAAGTCTTGCATTGGTTAAAGTTACAATGTCGCCAGCTTTCAATCCCAAGTAACTGTAGTCTACTTGAAACTCAACAACAAGATCCACACGGCTCTGCTTTAGTTCTATAAAGCCTAACAGTTCTGCTTGCACTGGTTCGTTAATAATGTCGTAAGTGATTACCAGTGTGTTGTCTGGTTCGTTTGGGTTGCGTTGGTCTTCTGGTATTTCTATCTTAATAAAGTCGCCACTGTCACGCAGTTCACGATGAGGGAACTCTACCTTAACACTGTTGTAAAGATCAGTTAGACCAGTGCTGCCCACGCTTACGTTGCCTAACACATTTGTGTCATTAAAGCTGGCTCTTGAAAAACCATCTTTGTTAATTATAACACTCCACACACCGGCTTGGGTATCATAACTCAACCATGATGCTGCTGCGCTGCAAATGTTTTCAACATTGCTTAATGAGTTTTCATCAGTGTCAACCAGTCCGTTAATTTGATATCTACTGGGTAAGGTCTGCGCACCTGTGCCTTCGTCATTGTAGGCCACATCGGAGTTGCTGTAGGTATTAAGTGCCAACAGGCTTGCAGTGTCAATGCTGCTGTCGTCAATACCCAACCCATATCTGTTGTTGCTTAGGTAATCGTAAACAACATCGCCGGGTGTGTGCATTTTGTTGGTCACTTGGAATAGTATGTCGCCCAACTCCGTAACGTTCTTGTCACGGCTGTATCTGACCCTAATAATAGCAAATATTAGATCAGTTGCAGGATGTGTTTCTTGTGTCCATTCAGGAAACAATGAGTAGGCGTCGGGAACAACACTTGAATAACCTTGAGGTGTTTGACCAGCAGTGCTATCACCTGCGTAGAGGTAAATTTGGAATAGTCCAGCAATGCTGTTGTCAATTGTTCCGTTGGTGTCTACACTGTAGGCACTGGTGATGCCGTCGCTTTGGAATACAATGCGTTGGTTGTTGCGATAGACATCATTAAATACGTAGCCGCCTGCGCTAGCGCTAAGACTGCCGCCGCTCTTTTCACTAAGTGCAAGTGCATACCACATGGTCTTGTTGTCGTCGCTCATTCGTGCGTCGAATATGTTACCACCAAAGTAAGCTTGCCCATACAACACTGGTATTTTAGCTTGGCTGTCTGGTCTTATTTGCAGTCGAACACCTTGGTCAATGTTGCGTGTGCCGCTTCTATTGCTTTTTATTGCGTTGCTGCTCAGCTTGCTTAGGATAAGTCCAAGGCCTACTGTTCTAATAGCACTGCCAAGAAATCCATCATCGGTAACCACACCAAATGCTGCCTTGCCAAAGCTGGCCAATCCACTAAGAAAACTCATTTAGGTGCTCCAAAGTTAAAGTTAGACTTGGCCAATGCGCTTACTCTACTCATGAGCAGCTGATTTGGGAAGTCAATGTAGTTTGTTCTTCTTCCGTTAACTTTGTTATTTAACAATTCTACAATATTGGTCACGTTGAGTGTGATGGTCACGCTGCCAGTGTCGTCGCCCATGTTGAGGTCATCGTCTATTGAAAAGTTGTTGACAATGCCTTCAAACTTGCCACTTGGATTGCCACTGATGTCTAGCAGGTTGCCTGTGTCCACATCAAACAGTCCACGCTTGATAACAACTTCACTGCCCTTGATACGGTTGTTTAATATTTCAGTTATGTTGTTTACACTGATGCCGCTGATGCTGATGGTTACTTCTTTTGGTGTTGCTCTAAGGTCATCACTTGTGCTGGTAACGTTAAGCAGTCGACCAAGACTCTGATAGGTAACGCCTTCAATTGCAAAGTCCTTATGGTAGTCACTAAAGCTGAGCACTTCATAGTTGGGCACGTCCATCTTGACAAATAGGTTTGATTGAATGCTGGTGTAGCTGCTAAGAAACATACGCATTATAGAGCCTCCGCAAACACAAAGCTTCCGCTCCAAGACACTTGGTTATAACCAAATATGGTCCAGTTTGGTAAGCTTACGCAAATTATACTGAATGTTACATCTGTGCCTATTTTAAGTGTGTAGGTGCCAGCGTTTTCACGAACAGGACGATGCACTGTTATGGTGTTGCTGTTGGCAGGCACATCCTCAATTACTGTGTAGACGCTAGCATTGCCCAACTGGATGTAATCACCTGCCCTAAACTTGAATCCACTGTTGACATTAGCCCCACTGTTAATAGTTAGAGTGTTGCCGCTGGTGTAGACCACTATCACCGTAGAAGTGTTGATAATGTTACCTTGGTAACCAATTACGTAATCCATTCCGGGGTTGTTGATCTTAACAGTGCCCACGGTGGTGCGATCCATGGCTTCAACCTTTTCAATTAGGCCTCGGTTGTCGCTCCATTTAGGACCGTTGGGCAGGGTAACTACAAATTCATAGTTGGCACCGCCTAGACTGGTTGCACGGACAACCCCACTGCGACTAACTGTTTGGGATACCTTCTTGCGCTTGCTGATGCTAATATCTGTTGCGTTGTCAAATACATATTGAAACGACATCTGTTTATCTCCTTGTCTGTGGCATGCTGCGCTTACCACGTTCTGTTACTGCATACAGAAACTCTGGATCACGAGCAATCATTTGTTTAAAGCTGCTTGCATCCACTGCATTAATGTGATAGGTTACGTTGGATCCGCTTGCGCCTGGTGTTACATAAGCAGGACCTTTAACCATTTCCGGACCGCGTTCACCCACAATACCAAACTGTCCTGCAGGAATAGTTCCGCCGTTGCCAAACATACCAGCAAATGCATTAAAGCCAGCCGATATTGCACCACCAATACCACCACCGCCACCAATACCACCTATTACGCCAAATGTGTTAGCAATTAATTGTTGTAGTTGAGCTCGCAGCAGTTGTTCAAGTATGGTGTCTACCAAGTCACCAAATTCAAACTTGCCTGTCTTGACAAATCCTACAATAGCATCTTCTATACCTTGGGTTGAAGTTTCAAATAGTCGTTGGGCAGTTTTAGCAGCATCGCTAGCATTGTCTTTGTATTCATCAAATGCATTCTTCCAACCAGTGCTGAATGCTCTTGCATTTTCATATGATTGCTGTGCCAAAGTTTGTTGAACACGTATGCTTTCGCTAGTTGCAGCATCAATTTCTTTTAAGGCATTGCGTAACGCAGTGGTGTCTGCGCCACTAAACTGTTCTTTTAAACGCGCCTTGGCTGCTTCTGCTGCACGGTTCTCTTGGAGTTCAATTTCCTTAAGTTCTCTGCGTATTCCAGTTAAGCCTTCAAGCTGGGTGTTTTCCTTTGCAGTTTTGCTTCTACCTTGTATTTCAGCTATTTGTTGAGCAAGCCCTTTTCTTAAATCTTCAGTTGCAAGCAGTTGTTCTTGAATATCTAGTTCTGCTTGACGCGCTTCTACCATGCCACGTATGCCTGGAATTGCAATGTTAAATTGTTCTTTAAGAGCAGCAATGGTTTGGTTAAGAATGACCAGTTGCGCCTTGGCTACCTCACCGTTATCTTTTTCCAGTTCACCGCGTCTTGCTATTAGTGGTGCCAGCATTGTTTCAAGGCCAAGTCTTGCTTGGGCAATGGTTTCTTGAATATCTCTTTCGTCTTCGCTTAGTCCAAGCAGTCTAGTTTTTTCTCTATACTGCGCTATGAAAGCATCAGTTGCTAAGTTAAGTGAACTCAGCTGGGCTTTCTGAATTCCCAGCTCTTGACTGCTTATTGAAGCAATGTCTTCCAATAACTTCTTTTTCTTTGCAAGACGATCTAGTTCACGCTCTGCAGCCGCTTCGCCGAGGTTGGCCATCATCCCGTCGACAATATTAGTAAGATCAAAATCCTTAGCTGCGGTTGCTGCATCGCCGTATACCCTTATAAGGTTTTCCACACCGTCTCTAATTGCGTCGGATGCCACAGCAAAGTTATCTGTGGCCATAATGCCTTCCCAATCAATTGAACTTTGTCCGCCTATCTTGGCTACTTCTTTTTCAAACACATCCCCAAGATTAGCAAATGTGTTTTCAAATGCATCATCACCTGCGCTAGCAATAAAATCCCAAATCTCACCAAAGACGCCAACAACACTATCGCCAAATGCCGAAATAAGGTTAAAGCTTGCTACTAGCGATTGGAGCCATATTTTAGGAAGGTCAGTTATACCTACAGTGATCTGCATGAACAACGCACGAAACACGTTAATGGTTTCGTTAATATTGTCTTTGACAACACTCGCAATGTCTCTAAATGTTGGTCCCCATTCCTCCTTAAATTCTTGAAGTTTTAAGACTACAAAATCAAATGCGTCGCCTAATCCTTCTTTAATTGCAACACCTGCTTTGCCAGCAAAGTCAACAATTATACGACCAGTTGCTCTAGTTAGTTCACCAACGGTGGTGGTAGTGTCACCCACTTGAACTAATTCATCTTGAAACACAACTAGGGCTACGCTGGCACCAATAAGAGCGGCCGCAACCGTTAATCCAATGGGACCAAGCGCGGCTAGACCAGCAACTACTCTACCAATAAGAGGAATGCCTCTTCCTATGTCTAACAGCAACACCCCAAATGCTCTAAGAGGAGCAACGGAAGTAAGAAGTGCTATAATTACAAGACGGATGGAAATAGCTATTCCTCTTATATAAGGAATTAAAGCTGTTGACGCCAGCGCAATAAGTAGCACTCTGAAGTCGGAAATAAACTCTGTAACTGTTTTAATACTTTCGGACAAACTTAGTATGGCGTCGCCTGTATCGCCACCCAAACTTCTAGCAAGTTCTTCATTGGCCAACAACACTTCA
>Ga0209414_1001409_pt1 | contig 11397 bp, 6 predicted proteins | sample LakVidmifraction_4_FD_181154 | JGI IMG/M metagenome (GOLD analysis project Ga0209414, IMG submission 181154) | Hypersaline microbial communities from Lake Vida, Antarctica - Brine Hole Two &gt;0.2 micron (SPAdes) (version 2) | ecosystem: Environmental > Aquatic > Non-marine Saline and Alkaline >... | reverse complement strand
ACCGTCGAAAAGATATATATTCATGTTTATCACCCAATAGGTAATAAAACAATCATTCAAACCTTAATTATACTATTCCAAAAGAATGTTTATACCCTCAACCAGAAATCTAAGGATCAAGGCACAAAAAAAGCGGTATGAATTCTCATACCGCTTTTCGTAAAGTAAGTTCTTTACTTTAACTCCTTAAGGAGCTTAGTCTGTAGCATTAAGCTTGTAATAAGTCTTAGTTGCATCTATAACTTCATTTGTAGTATATGTAGATGGTCTAGCTACTAACTCAATGGTTGTCCAAACATTATTAGTCAGGTCATCTGTACCTAACACGTCAAATGGTGGTAGATTTGTTGGTGTCTTACCTTCAGAAATCCACTTAATGATATTTGTACCACCTACAACTTCTGCTGAGATGATTTCAAATGATGAACCATTAGTTGGGTTAATATCTGCAAGGTAAGCTTCCCAATACAGATCTGCATTTACTAATGTAAAGTCAAGTCCATAATCTAGCAACCATTGTGAAGAAATGTCAACACCATTTGTTGAAGGAACATAACCAAGTGCAAAGTCAACAAGTACTACATGATTTTCTTGAATATCTATTAAAGAACCATCTATTGCAGATGATCCATCAACCGTGTATTCTGCAACATAACCAGTATTTGGTGTGGCAATTACATCTAGATCTGTACCAACTACTACATTTGTATCTGTACCAGGAACAACACTACCAAGTGTGTCATTTAGGTTTGTGATAGCAATTGTGTAATAAATCATAGTAGCATTTGTGAATGTTGCAGCAACTGTAACATCACTATAAACAGCAAAATCAACAACTTGAACTGAACTGTTTGTCAAAGTAATAGCAACGCTGTTTGTTGTGATTGCTTCAATTAATTTGTTCATATCGGCTGTAACTGTAGCAGAGAAAGTATCACCTTCATTAACCAATCCTCCAGCAGTAATTGAACCACCAGCGCCAGCTGTTGTTGTTACTGTCCACGGAGCTACAAATGGTGTATGATCTCCATTGGTTACAACAAAGTCATCAAGTGTACCAGAACCCTTAGCTGTGAATGAGTTGATCTTCGTGGAACCTCCACCGTCTAGAGCATCTGCATTTAAGAAGTAAGCTCCGTTTGTAGTTGCAGGAATACCCATTGTCCAATTACTACTAGCGTCAGGATAAGCAAACTTGTTTGTTACTAATGATCCATTAATATATAGATTAAAGAATGTGTATCCTATAGTTGCACTCTGTGCATAATCCATTTTATATGTAACACGTACCCAAGCTCCCGTTGCAACTGGATCTAAAGTGTTGATTAGCGTCCAAAGATTTGTTGTTTCGGCAGCTGTACTCATATACCCATGATAAACATTAGCATAACCATTTGTATCGAAATACATAGCTAATTGAACATTATCAAGACCATCTTTAGGTTCCGTATCCAAGCGAACTGGTTGTACTAAGAAGTCAACGTAAACGTCTTCTTCAGCAACACCAGCTATTGAGTTAGAGACTGTACCATCAAATGCCATTGTGACATTATGTGTATAGTTTGTAATTGGATAACCAGCATAATAACCAGTTGGATTATTACTAGTAGTCGCTGTCGCAACGCCTACATCTGAATACCATCCGGTAGCACCATTATTAGTGCCGATATTATCTCCTTCAGAATAACTTTCAAAGTCATCTGAAAGTGGCACTGAAAGAGCAGCAAAAGTTGTTGAAGCTAGAGCCACAACAGCAACGCCCGCCAATAATATCTTAAACATTTTAGAATGTTTCATTTTATTTAAACCTCCCATATTGAGGATTGATTTTAATTATAAAAACGTAGCCTAATAAAAAAAAATTAGCCTACAGTAATCGCCTATTATTAGTAATCTATTAAAAAATCCAAATTTAGTCAACATTTTTTCTCTGTTTTCTTCAATTAATTTCTTATATTAAAAATATTATACTTTTTTCCGCCCCTTATCCTTTTATTTAACGATTTAACAAGAAAAAATAATTTATTTTTTCTTGTTCTTGTTGAAATTTTACTGAAAGTAGCTGTCAATAATTGCACGGAAAACATGTAAGTAGAGATTTAGTTAGATTGTTGGGTCATCATTTTAAAATTCAGCCCAGAGTCACTTGGTCGTTGAGTCAATGAAATCATGGGATGAGTTTTTGTTTTGTGCCTTTTTGGGTTATAAACATGAACATTGATTTATTATGATTCCGATCACAGATCGGACGCTACATTACTTGCAAATAACGTTGTTTGGAAAGAATGTAGAGTCGGTTCTATGAACCGAGAAAAAAAATAGCCACCAACCGTAAAATTAAGGAGTTAAAACCTTAGATTTATGGTTGAGAGCAAGGACTTCGGTTTAAACCAATAAAATTAAGATTCAGATTTTGATTTTTATCTTTTTGGGTGATAAACACGAAAAATATATTTTCGACGGTCAACCCAGCTACTACCTTCTGGACTTTAATTTGTAATTTCAGATTGAATTGTTTTAGTATTAGCTGGGCTACAGTAAGGTGTAAGAAGTACAGAAGTTAAGCTGTAGCGGCGATGGCTCATCGCCGAACACTATAAGGTCTCAACCAGAAGGTACTGTCAAAAATTCTATGAAAGATATGAAAACGCCCTGAAAGGGCAAATTATACTAGCCCTAGGCAACGCCTAGGGTAAATAAGAATATTGATTTGCGCCCTGAAAGGGCAGGTTAATAAAAATAGGGTTAGCTGCCCTTACAGGGCGAAGATGTATGGTGTTCTTTAACCCAGGGCGTTGCCCTGGGCTAGTATAATTTGCCCTTTCAGGGCGTTAAACAAGGGGCTAGCTTTGCTAGTCCCGCAAAGCGGGAACAAAAATATCTGTATCCCTAATTGTCCTGCATAGCCTTTGGGCGGAGCGGGATTGATTTAAAACACAATAGGGCTGAAAAGAAGGTGAAACTTTTAACAGTACCAACCAGAAAAACAGGGGTTAAAATTATGATAGGCAAATAATGATTGTTTGCAACTTTGTAATAATATATAATGTATTCATATTAACTAAAAGATGTAAGGAAAGATTTTTTTATGAGTCGTGAATTTAAATATATACAAGATGATTTTAAGCCCCGTGATTTCAAGTTGATGCATATGGACTTAAGTCTTGATTTTATTGATGATAAAGTTTTGTGTCAAAATGAGTTAACTATGATAGCTCAAAAACTGACTAGTCAGGTTGTGTTTGATTGCAAAGTCGCCGATGTGCTTGAGGTTGTAACGGTAAAAGAACAAACATTTGACTTTGTTGAATGGGAGTATGACAGAGATAATGACAAATTAATTATTAATCTTAAGCATGAACACGAAGCGGGTTCACAGATTAAAGTAAAAACAAAAACAGTCTGTTATCCAAGTGACTCTGTGTTGGAAGGTATATATAAAGATAAAACTTATAAAGGTCCACAACAATATATTTCACAATGTCAGCAGTGGGGCTTTCAAAGGATTTTTCCGGTATTTGATGATTGCACTGCAAAATGTACTATGAAAACAACAATTGAAGCGGATGCAGAATATACACACTTAATATCAAATGGTAATGTATGTCGAGAAACAAATCCGGATGGTATTCCTGTTGTTTCTAATGAGGGCACTCGACAAAAAATTACTTATGAATTAAATCTACCTATGGTGCCTTATCTTTTTATTGTTGCAGTTGGAACTTGGGATGTGCTGGAAGATGACGTCGTTTATCCTTCTGGTCACAAGGTCAAACTGGAATATCTTGTGCCTTCAGGGAGGTTGTCCGGAGCGAAAGAAGCTATGCAAATCCTCAAAGACTCTATAATATGGCAGAGTGAAACACAGAATTATGAGTATCCTTTTGAAGTTTATCGTACAATCTGTATGGAAAAATCAAATTGGGGTGGAATGGAAAATCTTGGTAATACAACAATTGTTACCGAGGCTGCCTTAATTGATGAATTTACTGGAGACTCTAGAATTGAGTATGCACATGCTGTTATTATTCATGAGTTTGAGCACAATCAGTGTGGTAGCGAGGTTACAATGGAAACCCCTTTTGATGTTTGGTTGAATGAAGCGTTTACTGTTGATGTAGAAAGACAGTATATGCACTGTCGATTTGATTCATGCTGGCAGAGACTGTCAGAGGTGCAGTCTATGCGTGAACCTATTGGTGGACCTCTTGCTATCGAAGATGGTGGACATCTGGGAAAGATTGTCAGAGATGGGTTTAATGATCCTGATGAGCTGATTGATGGTTTAACATATGTCAAGTCTGCAGAAGTTATAAGAATGCTAAGACTAATAATTGGTAATGATAATTTTGTTAAAGCAAAAGATCTATACTTCAGCCGATACAGAGGAGGTAACGCTAATAGCGACCAGTTCTTAGAATGCTTTGAAGAGATAAGCGGGATTAGCTTGTCTCAGTTTAAGACTGCATGGCTCTATCAGATTGGATATCCTGTAGTCTCGGTCAAATATCAATATGATGAATTTAACAAAACTTTACAAATCAATATTCATCAAAAGCATTCTCAGGGTGGTGACGGAAATTTTGTTATTCCATTAGGTTTTGCAGTGGTTGATGATAAAGGACAAGATGCTATAACTGATTTGATTACTATAACAAAAAGTTCTGAAAGTTTTACCTATAATAATGTAGAACCTTTTGCGTTCCTCTCGTGGAATAGAGATTGCTGTTTTTATGGTGTTTTTGACCATAACTCGATTTCTCATGAAGAACTTTTTTTGCAAGCATGTTTTGATTCTTCTATATATAATAGAGTTGAAGCTATGCAGATTTTAACAGATATTGAGCGAATTAAATTAATTAATGATATTAATGCTGAAATTTCCAAGGAGTGGTTGGATTTATATGGTAAACTAATCAAGGATGTGAACATCTCTGATATGGTAAAAAGCTATATGTTGAATATTGGAGACCAACCGTTGTCTAGGGAGTACATACCTTTGTATAAAGAGCGGGTTCTTGCCAAGAAAAAACTTGCAAGATCTGTCTGTGTCAGTCATTTTGGGGCAATGTTGCAGCTGTTCAACAGTATAGATACATATAGCAGCTTTGAAAATTATAATGTTAATATCGGAAGAAGACGACTGAAGTTTGTTGTTTTAAAGATTATTACAAAAGCTAATGCACCTAAAGCATGCATGATGGCTGAGGAACATTTTAACGCAGCAACAGATATAACTGATAAGTTGAATGCATTGACTTGCATTAATATGAGTATGCACCCGGATAAAGAGAGTTTGATTGAACAAGCTTATCAACTATATGTGGAAAGCAATAGTGGTTACCGACAATTCCTTGCCGCTGTTGCATCTGCACAGGGTGATGAGTTAAAGCTTTTAAAACACGAGGAACAACGCTCGTCTTTTGACCCTAGTCACCCCGGACATGTGTCAGGTCTGTATCTTGCTGCGGTCGCAAATAATGGATTAATATGGACTGACGAAGGCCTAAAATGGATTGGTGAAAAAATTGTTCAACTAACTGATAAAAACGAATATCTGGCAAATAGAATGGTTGGGGCCTTTAGGTTTGTATCTAAAATGAAGCCTGAACTAAAAATGAAGGTTACTCAAACATTAGAAGAGGCGCTCAAGCAGCTTGACTCAAAATCTTATGTGGCAAAGAGTATAAAATCATTTCTGACTTAATAATGACCTATAAATTTCTGGTTGAGGATGTAAACATGAATAATATATTTTCGTCGGTCAACGCCCGACGCTACAGTGTACTATAAGAGATACTAACACTAAACTGTAGCGGCGATGGCTCATCGCCGAACACTATAAGGTCTCAACCAGAAAAACAAGGATAATAATCCTTAGATTTCTGGTTGATGGTATTAACATGAGTTCCGGTCAATAGAATTAAGGAATGAGTTTCTGTTTTTTGCCTTTTTGGGTGATAATTGCAGAAATAATTTATTATGATTCCGATCACCAGCCTTCGCTCTTCGAGACTACGGCTCGACAGGCAGATCGGATGCTACATTACTTGCAAATAATGCTGTTTGAAAAAAATGTAGAGTCGCCCAGCCACTAAAGTTGTAAATAATGTATAAGTCTTAACATGCTCATGTTGTTTTTAGTAGCTGGGCTGTGAGCCGAGAAATAAATCAACCGTAAAATTAAGGTAAAGAGTAATTATTTATATATATAGTGTTGACAATTAATGTTTCTGTTTGATATTCTTCCCGCAGTTATAAGAAAACAGGAGGTTTTCTTTTTTCGCAAACAATGTGATTGTTTGTGGTTGTGAATGTGTGGTAATTGGAGAGATATGAAGTATAGAATTTTAGTTGCAGAAGATAACGATGTTAATTACGCAGTTTTAAAGGGTATGATAGGTGAAAAACACCAGTTATACAGAGCCGTTGACGGCGTTGAGGCTGTTAGTCTTTTTGACTATATTGACCCTGTATTGATTTTTATGGATCTAAATATGCCAAAGTTAGATGGTATAGATGCCATTACTTTTTTGCGTACCAAAACAAAAAGCACTCCAATTGTCGTATTAACAGCATACTCTGATGATGAATATCGTCAACGTGCCGTCGAAAGTGGTTGCGATGAGTATATTATCAAACCATTTCGAAAAGAACAAATCGATCGTATCTGTGAAAAGTATATCAAAACTCCCGACCTAAGCGAATAATATTAACAAAATCAAATGGTTCTTCGTAGATTGTTGTGGATCATTTATATTTGTTCGACCCATTCAGGGTCGTATTGCTTATTATAACTAACCCCGCATTGCATACGGGGCTAATAAAATTAGACTACTTCGTAGTCTTAGAACTGCGACCGTGTCCTGCGTAGCTCGCAGAGCGAAGCACGGAAGCTGTTCAATATTAATAGCCATGTATGAAATGTATGGTTAATTCATTCATTATTAGTAACGACTGCAACGCAGTCGAATATGAAAGATGTATGTATCCACAATAATGTATGAAGAACCAATAAAATTCACTTTATCTTTTCTAAAACTTTATTGCAAAGAATGATATTGCATTAATATCTTTTGCAATCTGAGATATTGTATCTTTATCTGGTAAGTCTGCAACCTTTAATACTGCTAAAGATCTCTCTGAATCAGCGCAGTGAGGATTTCGTATATCTTCTATATTAATACCTTTTTCAGCTAACTTTGAGCTGATGGTTGCAATAACACCAGGTCGGTCATCATATATGAAGAAAACTGCATTACCAATTGGTTCAAGATATAGTTTGTCGAACTCTTCTATTCTAGAAATCATAATTGTACCCTCTGTGACGGTACCTCTTATACTCACTGTCTTTAATGTTGTATTGTCAACCCGACTTGTAAGATCTAGAGTTATTGAGTTATCAAAACCCTTATCAAGGTCTGTTTTTCTGTTGGTGTATTCAACTCCCATTTCTTCCAAAAATGACAAGGCTGTTGTATTATCCATTGTTTTATCAAAATCGCGTTCAACTCCAGCAACAATTTGTGTTAACAACCACTCTTCATATGGCTCAAGTTTTCCATAAAAACTTGTTGCAATACTCTTTGTTGTATTGTTTTCTCCATTAATCTCTGCCGCCAGCCTTGCTATAATATATGATAATTCGCAATATTTTTCATCAAGCCCTTCTGGTATGTCTCTGTTAACAATAAAACTTGTTATGCCTTTCTCATCTAAATCAATTAGTTGTTCTGCTGCTCTAACTGCAGCCTTTATATTAGCCTCTTCTGTACTTGCTCCAAGATGTGGCAGCATAATGTCGGCAATATCCGCAATTGGCTTGTCGCCAGCTTCATCTTTAGGATAGACATCTGTCAAAAGTTTAATGTTTTTTTCTTTCTTAATTGTACGTAGATCATCTTCGTCAATTACACCTGCTCGTGCGCAATTAACAATAACTGCTCCATCCTTCATTAAGGAGAATAGCTTGTTGTTAATGCTCTTTCTTGTCTCGTCATTTTCAGGAATATGAAGCGTGACGTAGTCTGATTTTGAGAAAATATCTTCTAAGGATGCAAGCTTTACACCACATTCCTTTGCTTTTTCCGTGGATATAAATGGATCAAACCCCATTATTGTACACTCAAATCCTTTTGCCCTTTTTGCAACTAATTGACCAATATTCCCCAAACCTATGATTCCAATTGTTTTGCCGGTTAATTCTGATCCCATGAATTTCTTCTTTTCCCATTTGCCTGCACGGGTTGAAATATCTGCAGAAATAATGTTTCTTGCAGAGGCAAGCATCATGGCAATCACCTCTTCGGCTACGGCATTTGAGTTCGCTCCAGGTGTATTCATCACATCAATATGCTTTGCTCTTGCGTACTTTGTGTCAATTGTATTAAACCCAGCTCCAGCACGAATTATAACTTTTAAATTGGGAAATGAATCTATTATCTCTTTGGTAACTTTTTCGCTTCTTACAATAATTGCATACGCATCACTGTTCGCTTTTGATAACTCTTCTAAAGATACCTCTGAATTCTGAATTACCTCATATTTTCCGTTTTCTTTGAGCATCTCGGCCGCAATTGAATTTAAACTTGTTGGTATTAAAACTTTCTTCATCTTCTTTCCTTAATTTAGACGTTGAACAAAAACTCAATTATGTCTCCATCCTGAACAACATAATCCTTCCCTTCGGTAGAAATTAAACCCTTGTTTTTACAAGGCTGTTCGCCACCATTTTCTATAAAATCGTTATATTTTATGACTTGGGCTCTAATAAACCCTCTCTCAAAATCTGTATGAATTACTCCCGCTGCCTTTGGAGCCTTCCAACCTTGGTGTATGGTCCATGCTTTAACCTCCTTTTTCCCTGCTGTCAGATAACTGCACAAACCAAGTGTTGCATAACCTTTCGTTATAATCTTGTCAAGTCCACTCTTGGTTATACCAAATGAAGCTAGAAATTCATCTCGCTCATCATCATCCATATCTATTAACTCTTCTTCCATATGTGCAGAAATCTTTACTGTTTCACAACCTCGCTCTTGGGCATAGTTTTCAATATCTTTGATATGCTGGTTCTCTTCAGTGAATGCTTCTTCATCAACATTTGCACAGTATATAACCTTTTTGGCACTTAAAAATTGACACTCTTTGAACAAACTAATTGTTACATCATCATGCTTTTGGGTAAAAGTTGAAGCAGGGTTCCCGTCGCTTAAATGATTTAACAACTTTTCCGCAACTGGAATCATTGCTGCTGTTGCCTTGTCTGCCCTTGCTTGTTTCCTTAGTTTTTGCATCCTGTTCTCAAGAGTCTGTAAGTCTGCAAGAATAAGTTCTGTTTCAATAATTTCGATATCACGGGTTGGATCAATCGAACCTTCAACATGTACAACATTTTCATCTGGAAAACATCTGATCACATGCAGTATGGCATCAGCCTCTCTTATGTTGGCAAGAAACTTGTTTCCAAGTCCCTCACCTCTACTTGCACCCTTGACTAAACCGGCAATATCAACAAAATCTACTGTGGCATGTACAATCCTGTCTGGATTAACAATAATTCGGGCAATTTCTTCCAGTCGTGCATCTGGTACTGCAACTACTGCCTTGTTTGGTTCTATGGTACAGAATGGGTAGTTTGCAGCTTCTGCATTCTGTGTTTTTGTTAAAGCATTAAATATTGTGGATTTGCCAACATTTGGCAACCCGACTATTCCTATTTGAAGACTCATTATCTATTGTTCTCTTTATCTCTCTTGTACAAGTTTCAACTTGTTCTTTTAAATATCCAGCGTATCGTACTTCAAATATCGATAAAAATCAATACTAATTGAGCAGTTTTTTTATTTGACGAAGATAGCTTTCTGTTGCAGGACTGCTGTCAAATATCATTGCATTTTCAAGATAACTCACGGCTGCCTGAAAATTTCTGCGTTCAAGTTCTATATCTGTTAGCAAAAGTAGTGCAGTTACTTCATAACCGGTCAACCTTGTTACCGGAGTGATTGTTGTAATTGCCTGATCATACAATTGCTGTTCTTTTAAATATGTGGCATATGCAATCAGTGTTTCTGCTTCAATTGGATTGTCTTCAAGAATCTCTTTATAGATCTTAACGGCTTCCTCCTGCTGGTTTTTAGCAACACGTAAAGAAGCCTGCAGCTTCAAGTCATCTTCCTTGCCGATAATGGTTTTCCCCTTTAAACTATTATAAAGGTTTTCGGCCAAATCAATTTTATTCATTGCAATGAGGGCATTTATGATCTTTTTAAGCTGTTCTGCTTTAAATTTGTCAGGATTTTCCTTTAAAAGTTTAATATAGATATTAACAGCATTTTGTGATAGATTTTCATTTAGGTAGATGTTTGCCAAGGTCATCTCCATGTCAGGGCTTATGCATTTCAGACGTTTAGCTGTTTCAAGCGAATATAAGGCATCGGATATGTTACCTTCTGCAATTTGTACGTTTGCAAGCAACATCCAGTAAACTTGACTCTCCGCATCCAAATCAAGCAACTCTTTTGCCATTGGAATAACATCTTTATATTTATCCTGGTTTAACAACGACCTACATAAACCTAGCTTGGCTCCATTGTTGGTTGGATCAATCATTAAGCATTGTCTAAAAGCTGTTTCTGCAGATGTATCAAGATTACTCAGCATATATGCATTGCCTAAAAAAAGAAAGTAATCAGGATTTGTTGGATCAGAATTAATTAGCTCCAGCATAACTTCTTTTGCCTTATCAAATTTCTCTGTTGTCAAATAAAGGCGAGCTAAATTCTTCTTTACCTCAACATAGTCAGGTGTCTTTTTGAGTGTGTCAAGGTATAGAGTCTGGGCTGCTTTATACTCCTCGGCCTTAAAATAAAAATTTGCGCCTGCAAAGAGCATTGGTGAACTTGAGTTCTGAGTTAACTTTGATGATAGAAACGTTGCTGCATTCAAATAATTAGTTGATGCAATATTATTAGCCTTTTCAAGAACTATAGCCTCATCAGGGGTGATACTATGCTTAAATTGCGTATTGCTACCGTCTGCATATATATGCGCCACCATCAAATATACAATTGTTAATATTAAAATCTTCATCTTTTAATCATGTAAGTTTGTACTATAACCATTCATTTTCTTGTCTGCGTTGCATAAATACCGCCGGCTTTGTCGCGCCGTAGTCCGGAACGGCGGAGGCGGAAGCTATTCCCAAATTCTTAATTCTTAATCTTTAATTGATTCAATCCTGCGGAGCTTTTCCAACATTCGTAATTTGTAATTTGTCATTAGTAATTGTCTTAGCCTATCTAACTAATTTTATTCCTGCGGCTCGTCCGCCCTAGGTTCTTCATATTGCTTCTTGTTTGGAGATTCCGCAATTAGCTGTTCTGCAATTTCTAGAGA
>Ga0209414_1001407_pt1 | contig 11398 bp, 8 predicted proteins | sample LakVidmifraction_4_FD_181154 | JGI IMG/M metagenome (GOLD analysis project Ga0209414, IMG submission 181154) | Hypersaline microbial communities from Lake Vida, Antarctica - Brine Hole Two &gt;0.2 micron (SPAdes) (version 2) | ecosystem: Environmental > Aquatic > Non-marine Saline and Alkaline >... | reverse complement strand
AGGCGAGCAATCTTCCCGTGCCCGCCCACAATGGCAATGCGTTCTGGTGTAGTGATCATGTTGGCTACAACAAGGCTCGCGCCAACTCCCTTCCCGGAGACCACCCCGGATTTTCCCTGCACGCAAAAGCGGCCGGACCGTGGTGGGGTCCAGCCGCCTTGACGAGTCTTTGCCGCGCTACGTTATGGTGCGGGCGGTGCGGGCGGTGCGGGCGGTGCGGGCGGCTGCGCGCCCGGAGGAGCAGCGGGTGGCGGCGCTTGTGGAGAGGGCGCAGCGGGTGGCGGGGCCGCCGCATACCCCTGTGCGGGATAGGCCAGTTGTTGATAGCCCGGCCCACCAGGCGACGACGAAAATTGCCCGGCCTCGTTCGCCTTCGGGTCCGCGCCCCACTGATTAGTAAACCGCTGGCTATCGAGGAGCGCCATGATGAACGGCACGATTCCGAGCGAAACGAGGCTCAGCAGCAGCCACCAGCCTGACTGGCCCATGTCGTGGAGCCGACGTGCCCACACTGCGTAGGTGGGGAGCGCGAGTGCCAGAGCTGCGATTACGTAGATGATGCCTCCCACGGCTACCGGCGCCCAGTTAATGAGCGAGGTGTCGACCGATCCGTCAACGGTGGTGGAGGAGAATAGGGCCGCAAACGAGATGAAGTAGGTGACCATGAAGATGATGCCGAAGGATAGTAGCACCAAGACCGAGAACAAGTACCACCACCAGAACTCGCTGCGTCGTGCTCGCCCGCTAAACGTGGCGTAGTTACTAAAGCCTGACCTCACTGCTGCGCCGAAGCCCATCCTGATCCCTGTCTCTTTGTCGTTTACGAAGTGTGGTGTAAAGGCGGTCAGGCTATCGTTCGAGTTCCTTGGGGTCCGGACCGTATTTGTTCGGCTGCGCGTCGCCATCGAGAACAGCGAAGATCCACACCACGATGGGCAGGAACAGCAGGAACAGGGACCACCAACCGGAGTGACCCGTGTCGTGGAGCCGGCGCACCGCGACTGCAAAGTGGGGCACCACCAGTGCGAGCGACGCGACGATGGCTGCGCCGTAGAAGATCCATGCCGACAGGTTCATTTGGCTGACGTCAAACTTGCCGTCTGCCAATGCGCCTTCCTGCGCCGCCATCACCGCGAACATGGCGAGGAGGAACGCGATCACGAACCACTCGATAAACACAAACCACCAGAACTCCCGGCGCCGCGCACGACTATGAAAATCCGAGTACTGCGTCAGGGACTTCATAAACCAACCGATAGTCATTGCTTAGGCTCCACTCGTAGGCATGTGTCGAGACAGAACGTACCGCGTGTGCACGCTAGGCACAATTGATGCGGCCACCAGTACTCCTTGGGGCGCACCCCGTACGTTCCAATATATGGCACACATGTGTCCGCGGCAGGGAATCACGCCTAGTCTGTGAGCCATGTCATTGCCACGGGACCTGCGCGCGCTCTGGCACTCGCGCGGCTTCCGTCGGCTGACCTATACGCGCGTGCTTTCGCAAAGCGGCGATGGCATGTTCCAAGTGGGCATCGCCACCGCGTTTTTCTTTGATCCCACCCAGGCGGGAACCGCGCGGGACATCGCGATCGGCTTCGTCATTTTGCTGGCGCCATTCACGCTCGTCGGCCCGTTCGTCGGCCCACTGATCGACCGCTGGCAGCGACAACGAATCCTCGTCGTCGGGAACCTCATCCGGGTGGTGATGGTCGCCGCGATCTGCGCAGTATTGGTGGTGGACTCGGGTAGCGCAAAGTGGGCGCTGTACACGCTCGCCCTCCTCGCCCTGTCTGTGAACCGCTTCCTCAACGCGGCCATGACCGCGGGAATCCCCAAGGTCGTCGAGCCACACCAACTGCTCGCCGCCAACGCGATCATGCCCACGCTCGGCACCATCGCCGCCGCCATGGGTGGCGCCGTCGGGGGAATCGCCACCTTTCTCGCACCCACCACGTCCGATGCCAGCCTTGCCCTAACCGCACTGGTCGGCTCCGGCATCGGCTTCGGAACGGCGGCGTGGGCCACCACTGGGCTTGGGCGTCGCGAACTAGGACCCGAGCACCCGCTGGAGTCCATGCACTTTGCCCAACAACTGCGCAGCCTCGGCCACGAACTGCGCGACGGGATCGTCTACCTGCGCGCTCGCGTCACCCCGTTTCAGGCGCTCGGCGTGATGGCCGCGCAGCGACTGCTGTACGGGGTGATGTTCGTCGCGGCCATCCTGATGGCGCGCAACATCCTGGGGGACCCCGCTCATCCGGAGCAGGCCATCCAGAAATTTACGATCGTGCTGGGATTCGCCGCGGTGGGCTTTGGGCTGGCCGCGGTTATCACGCCGGCGATTGTGGACCGCATCCCGCCAAAGAACTGGATCGTGCTGTCGCTACTGATCGGCGCCGCCGGCCAGGCAGTTCTCGCGGCATCGTCGCAGGCCTGGGCGCTGTTCACGGCCACGATCGTGGTCAGCTACGCGGTGCAGGCCGCAAAGATTGCGGTCGACACGATCGTGCAACGCGACACGGACGATGCCGTGCGCGGCCGCGCGTTCACTCTGTACGACATGGCGTTCAACGTCGCGTTCATCCTCAGCGCGGTGGTGGGCGCACTGGTTCTCCCCGACTCCGGCTATTCGCGCGGCGCGATGGCCGTGCTGGTGGTGGCGTACGTCGTGGTGGCCGCCGTCTACTCACGAGCGCCCAAGGAGCCGATGCCGGCAAGAGTTCCCGCTCAGCGCAAGGGTTACGCGGAGGGCGTGGGGGGCGACGGAGGCAACGGGGTCGATGCCTGAGCATCGGCCGGGACCGCGCTGATGAAGAAAAATCCGTACAAAGCCTCGAACATGACTCAGCCCCTTTCGGCCCACCACGCGCGCAATTCGGCCTTGGCTCGATCTTCGCCGAGCGGACCGTGCTCCATCCGCAGCTCGAGCATGTGCTGGTAAGCCTGACCCACCTCGCGGCCCGGTGCAATCCCCAGTATTTCCATGATCTGCGTTCCGTCCAGGTCCGGACGGATGGCGTCGACTTCCTCGCGCTCGCGTAGATCGGCGATCCGCGCCTCCAGATCGTCGTACGCGAACGACAGCCGGTCCGCCTTGCGGCGGTTGCGCGTAGTGACGTCGGCGCGGGTGAGGCGATGCAGCCGCTCGAGCTGACCCCCGGCATCGGTCACGTACCGGCGTACCGCCGAGTCTGACCAGCGCGCCTCGCCGTAGCCATGAAACCGCAGGTGCAACTCGACTAGACGGGTGACGGCCTTAGTGGTGTCCTTGTCGAACCTCAGCGCCTTCATGCGCTTGGACGCCAGCTTGGCGCCCACCACCTCGTGGTGATGGAAGCTCACGCCGCCAGCAGGCTCGTGGCGCCGGGTCGCTGGCTTGCCGATGTCGTGGAGCAAGGCGGCCAGGCGCAGGATCAGGTCAGGTGCCGGCACCGGGCCTGCTACATCTGTCTCCAAGTCGATCGCCTGGGCCACCACCGTGAGGGTGTGTTCGTATACGTCCTTGTGATGGTGGTGCTCGTCGATTTCGAGCTTGAGCGCGGGTAACTCTGGCAGCACTATCGCGGCGAGTCCGCAGTCCGTGAGCGCCGTCAACCCCTCACTGGGGTAAGCGCCCAACATGAGCTTGCACAGCTCATCGCGGACGCGTTCCGCCGACACTATGCCGATGCGGTCGGGCATCGCACTCATCGCGGCGAACGTCGCGGGCTCGATGTCGAACCCGAGTTGCGACACGAATCGCGCGCCCCGCATCATGCGCAGCGGGTCGTCGCCAAAAGATACGGCAGGGTCGATGGGTGTGCGCAACAGGCCACCCGCGAGATCCTCAAGCCCGCCGTGCAGGTCCACAAACTCGAGGCTCGGAACCCGCACCGCCATCGCGTTGACCGTGAAGTCACGGCGCGCAAGGTCCCCGGCGAGGGAGTTGCCGAACGCCACCACGGGCTTTCGCGTCTCTCCGTCGTAGGTGTCGGCCCGGTAGGTGGTGACCTCTACATCGGTGTCGCCGCGGCGCCCCCCAATGGTCCCAAACTCACGTCCCATATCCCACGTCGCACGCGTCCACTTTTTGAGGATGGCCTCGGTCTGGTCCGGCCGTGCCGACGTGGCGAAGTCAAGGTCCGCGCTCGACCGGCCCAGGAACGCGTCGCGGACCGGGCCGCCAACGAGCGCCAACTCGTGACCATCGGCATCGAACAGCCGCGCGAGTTCGAGCACCTCTGCGGGCAGCGCAGCCCACAGGCTCGCCGCGCGTTGGCGCAAGACGTCAAGGCTCACGCGCGGCGTGCGGAAGCCGGAGGGCTGGAGTGGGGGGATTGTCACGGGACAAGTCTCCCAGAAAGGCGCGGCCGTCACCGGCATCGGGCACGTATGCCATGTCCAACTGCTCACGCTAGTTAGAGTGGGGCCATGTCGATGCGCCCGGTCCCGCGCCCCAGCGGGACACCCATGCCGCCCGGGGGCGCATCCTTGCGGCGACGCCGCGACAACACAGTCGGACGCGCCTCGCACCTTCCCGTGAGCAACGAAACCTCCTCGGGTGGAATCGCCGTGCGCATCGAAGACGGCGTCGCCGAGGCAGCCTGCATCGGACGCCGTAACCGGGCGGGGCGCCTGGAGTGGTGCCTACCCAAGGGCCACATTGAGGCCGGAGAGACTCCCGAAATCGCTGCCGTCCGCGAGATCGCTGAGGAGACCGGCATCGACGCAGAGATCATCCAACCACTCGGAACCATCGACTATTGGTTTACGGGCGACGACCGCCGGGTTCACAAAGTGGTGCATCACTTTCTGCTCGAGGCCCGCGGCGGCACCATCTCCGTGGAAAATGACCCCGACCACGAGGCCGAGGTCGCAAAGTGGATTCCAGTGCACTCCCTCGCGAGCGAGCTCGCCTTCCCCAACGAGCGCAAGATGGCGGAGGCTGCCGCCGCCCTGCTCGACGTAGCGGTGTGATGACCAGCAAGCCGAGCGGGCGCGGCCGCGCGCGCCGGACCCCTCGCCTATTGACGATCGCCGTCGTAGCAATCCTCGCGCTTGGGGGAGCATCGGCAGCAATGGCTGCCCCGACGGCCAAGGATCCGGACCCGACTCCCACTCCGACTCCGAGCACACCTCCCCCCGCTGGCTCCGTCGAGGATGTGTCAGCGAGCCTAGACAGCTACGGACCCTTCGTGATAGCCGACGGCCAGTCAGCGGCGGCCAGCCTCACTCTCACCAACGCCTCGGGGCTGCCCGTCCCCGAGACATCCGCCTCGCTACTCATCACCAAACAGCCCTTCGATTCGCGTGCCGATCTCGCAGCATTCTTCGACGAGCCGAACTCGGCGCCGATGCGCCTGTTGGCGTCCGCCCCCGCCGGTCAGCCGGACGTGGACAAGGACGGCGAGCCACTCGAAACAGGGACCCTATCAGGGCGCTCCTCCGAGCAGGTGCGGATTGCCGCATCGGCCAAAGACCTATCCCTGCCGGCGGGAACCGCGGGCGTTTACGGCATCACCGTAGCGTTCAAAGTGGGCACATCCAGGGTGTTCGTCGACTCGATGGCGCTCACGTGGCAAGACAGGGACATCGACCCGCTGCCCGTCACCGCGATCGCGACGGTCGCGGGCCCACCGTCGCGGGCGGCCGCCCTTCTCGCTGGCGCGGACATCGACGGCGTCGCTCTGCTCGTGGACCCCACGGCGCTCACGGCCGCTGCCTCACTCAACGCACTGGACGACCGCGAGCTTTACATGCTGCCCGCGACCAACCCTGACGTGGCGTCGCTTGCGCATGCCGGCGACACCGCCCTGATTGAGTTCGCACTCGAAGTGTCGCGGTCGCGAAAGTGGACCGCCATCGCGGATCAGCCGTGGTTAGCACTGAGCGCGGTGTCAGACAAGTCCGTCGTGGGTTGGGCGGACAAGTCCGGCGCACTCGCGACGCTCTTCGAGGATCACCGAGCAGCCACCTCGCCGGACACAGTGGGCGAAAACGGTCAGCCTCCCGCGGTGACGCGCGTCGCCCTCGCGGACAGCAACAAAGCTCCCCTCATCACGCCCGATGCGACGCTCAGCGACCTCGTGGCGACCTTTAGACCCGGCGATCCCACGGGGCCGTCGCGCATCGTGGCCGAGTCTGCCCTGATCGCGATGGAAGGCGATGGCACGCGGTCTGTCGTGGTGTCACCGGGGCTCGACTGGATTGTGGACAGCGACGGTCCCTCCGCCAACCTCGCGGCACTTATGGCGGCGCCGTGGGTGACGCCGCGCACGCTTACCGAAGCGCTCGCAGACGCGCAACCGGGTGAGAGTGGCCTGCCCGCGGCCGACGGCGTTGCCCAAGATGTTCCCGTCGACCAGGTCAACGCACTGTCTGGGCGGTTGTTTAGTCTGACCCGGCTGGCCCAGACGGCCCAGGATCCCAACTCGGTCCTAGTGCCCGGCGGTCTCTCGCTGCTCAGTGCAGTCTCATCGACCGCGCGCGGCAATGCCGACCTCCAGGGTGCGGCGTACGACGCCGCCACGGCGACCGTGGATGCCGCGCTCGACGGAGTGGACATTGTGCGCAACTCGGACGTCAACCTGATCGCAACCAGCGGGGAGGTTCCTATCACCGTTCGCAACGGCCTCGCGGTCGACTCCACGGTGACGGTGGTGATGAGGTCGACTTCTCCCAACCTGCAGGTGCGCGACCGGCCGTCGGTGACGGTGCCCGCGGGCGGCGAGGCCACGGCAATGATTCCCGTCGAGGCGGTGTCTAGCGCGAACGTGAACTTAAGCGTCTGGCTGATCAATTCTGATGGAGACCCCGTGTCGGAACCACAGGATTTCACGATGCGCGTGCGCGCCGACTGGGGCAGCGCCGCCACCGCGGCGTTTACCGGGTTGTTGGTTTTGGTCCTGATCGGCGGAATCATCCGCACCATCCGTCGCGGCCGCAAGGACACGCGCACCGGACCCGGAGCTGCCGCGGAGGGCGCAAAAATTGTGGACAGTGAGGGCCATGTCTGACGCATCGGCCGAACAACCGACGCCCGACGTGGGCCCTCCGGACGCACAGGGCCCACGCGCCCGGTCACTGGGCAAGAACACCGCGATCATGGCCTCAGGCACGTTGGTGTCGCGTCTGCTCGGCTTTATCCGCAACGGAATGCTGGTCGCCGCGATAGGCGTGAACTTTGGCGTGGCGAACGCCTACGACATTGCCAATAAGTTGCCCAATGCTCTCTACGCGGTGGTTGCGGCGGGCGTCATCAACGCGGCATTGGTCCCACAGATCGTCAAGGCTTTCCAGCGGCCCGATGGAACCCGCACCGTCGATCGGATTCTGACTGTCGGAACCGTGATCTCGCTCGGACTCACCGTCGTGCTCACCGTGGCGGCCCCAGTGCTAGTGCTCCTATACGCACCATCCAACTGGCCGCCCGAGTTGATGGCGCTGTCCGTCGCCTTCGCGCTGTGGTGCATCCCGCAACTGTTCTTTTACGGGATGTACACGCTGTTCGGCCAGGTGCTCAACGCCAAGGAGCAGTTTGGTCCGTTCATGTGGGCGCCAGCAGTCAACAACGTCATTGGGATAGCGGGACTCGCCGCATACCTGGTCATCTTCGGTGCGCGGGTCGATGGCGTAGCCGAGCTCACGGGCGACGCGCTCACGATCGAGTGGACTCCCCACCGCATAGCGCTGCTGGCGGGCGTCGCGACGGTGGGCATCGCCGGACAGGCGCTCGTCCTGATCTGGCCGATGCTACGCGGCGGCTACCGGTTCAACTGGGTGTGGCGCGGACCTAAGGGCGAGCTCTCCGGGGTGCGCACGGTGATCTCGTGGGCACTGGGCGCCGTCGTCATCGAGCAATTGGGCGTGCTGTGGGCCACCCGCGTAGCAGCCTCGGCTCCCACCGCAGCGGCCATCGCGGCCGGTGACCCCAACGTGCTCGATCCCTCGATCGCTGGAAACAGCGCTTACTTCCAGGGCCTCCTTGTCTACTTGGTGCCGCATTCGCTGATAACGGTGTCAATCGTCGTCGCTCTCACCACATCAATGTCGCGCCTATGGGTCGCGCACGACATCGTGGGTCTGCGAGGTGAGATTTCGCGCGGTCTCCGGAGCATCGGCGTCTTCACGGTCTTCTCGATGACGGTACTGATAGTGCTCGCACCGTCCTTGACGCGCATCGTCAACCCCACGGCTCTACCCGGGGAGGTGACCTCCGTTTCGCAGATCCTCATTGGATTCGCACTGGGGTTAGTGCCGCTCGGCGCGATGGTGCTGATGAAGAACGTGTACTTCATCCTCGAGGACGCCCGGTCGATCTTCTTTATCCACATCCCTATGACGCTGGTGCTGATCGGCGTCTCGCTTGCGGCGCGCGAGGTGCTGGAACCACGCTGGTGGGTGGTGGGCGTCGCGGTCGGGCTCAGCGCGTCGAATGTGGTGGGCGTGCTGCTGCGCTCGGTGGGCCTGCGCAAACGCATGGGCGGGATCGACGGTCGCCGCGTATTGCTTACCTACTCCAAGGCGGTAGTTGCCGCCATCCCCGCGGGTCTCGCCGGCTGGGCTGTGGGACTTGTGTTGCCAGACCCGGTCGCGAACATGAACCTTTCCGGGTTCATCGCAGGCATGGTCAACGCGGCAGCGAGTGGCACAATCATGCTCGTCATTTTCGGACTCGTCTTAAAGCTCTTGCGCACGCCAGAGCTCAGTGAACTCCTCTCTCCAGTTACCCGAAGGATCTCTCGCCGCGTACGATAGCGCCTATACGGACAGGGCTTAAGGGGACATCAGTGCTGCACATTGGGGCCAGGCTGGCGCGCCGCTTCTCGCTACTGGCGACCGAAGCCGCGGACGTCCCTGGCCTCGAACGTTTCTCCGCATACGATAGCCGTCTCGAGCGAAGCGTGCGGATCGATGTCATCACGGCATTAGCACCTTCTGCGGTTCGTCAGGCCGCCGCAGCGGCCGCCCGAGTGCGCGATCCCCGGCTCTTGCGCGTGATCGCGTCCGGGCGCGAGCGCATCGACGAAAACTCGTATACCTACGTGGTCACCGACCGCCCTGAGGGAACCCCGCTGTCCGACGTTCTCCAACAGCGTCTGGTCCTACCCCGCATCGCCGGCGCTATCGTGGGAGACGCCGCCCGGGCACTTGAAAAAGCAAACGCCGAGAACGTCCATCACGGATATCTGCGGGCGTCCGCCATCAGCATCGCACGCAACGGCCGCGTGACCGTCGCAGGGCTCGGAGTCGATGGCGAGCTGGCAATGCAGGCGGGCGTTGGTCGGGGAGCGACTGAGTCCTCCGACGCGATGGCGCTCGGTAGAATCTTTCTTGCGGCCATCACGGGTAAAGACGCCACTGCGGCGACTGAGCGCGACCTTCCCGCTGAACTCGGAGTACGCGGCCGCAAGCTGTGCATTCAGGTGATTGGCGGCACGGGTCCCACCACCCTCGACGCCGTGACGCGCACGTTTGCCCCCATTGATACGCGGATTCTGCGCGACTTCCCGGCACTTGTCCGTGCGATGCCGCTACTACCCGAACCACATCACGGATCCACGAGTTCTCCGGCCGATGCGGGAATCGTCCTGCCCGAAGAGGTGGCGACCCGCGCCGACGATGCAGCACAGCAGGGCTTGGCGGAGGAGCTTGCGGAACCGGAACTCGCGGCGTCCCTCGCTCAGCTGGATTCAACGACAGGAATGGGGCTGGTCCCGCCAGACCAGAGTGCGGGGATGGACGCGGAGGCGCCGGAACCATCGCAGCCGCCCATCCTGCGCGAGGCGCTGGTTGCCCACCCCGAGGTCGAGGCGCTGTTGGGCGCGAACGAGTTACATGACCTCTACGAGTTCGAAGAGATGGTTGCGGTTCAGGACGTCAACAACACGACCTCTACCTGGGAGGCGCTACTTCAGCGGATGCATCGCCGCTGGCCCGGATCCACGACAATTACCCGCCGCCTCAAGCGCGCTCACAAGCGCGCCAACCGCTCAGGGCCCATTTGGGCCGCGCCCGTGTTGATTCCACTGCTGGTCATAGGTGTAGTTGTCGCGACCGTCGTGGCCGTGTCACTCCTCAAGGCGCCGCTCTCCCAAGACGCGAATTTCGACGACCTTCCCTCCAATCCCTATCCGTTCTTCACCTACTCCCCATCGCCGTCACCGTCACTTTCGCCATCAGCCTCGCCGTCTCCATCGGCGTCAAGCACCGGCGGCTAGTCATCCACTTGGCGACGCGGGGAACACATCCGCCGAGCCCGCTGTTACGAACTACGTCTAGAGACCAACCGCCAGCAACCAATCAAGGAAGTCACTGTGAGCGACACCCGCAACGTCATCATCGTAGGATCCGGCCCCGCCGGCTACACCGCCGCGATCTACGCAGCCCGAGCGGGCCTCGACCCCCTCGTAGTTGCTGGTTCCGTGACCGCGGGCGGCGCGCTCATGAATACCACCGAGGTGGAGAACTTCCCCGGCTTCGTTGAGGGCATCCAGGGCCCTGAGCTCATGGAAACCCTGCAGGGCCAAGCGGAGCGCTTTGGCGCCGAGGTGCACTTCGATGACGTCACCGAGATGTCGCTTGAAGGCGACGTAAAGACGGTGACTACCGGCATGGGTAAAACGTTCTCGGCTAAGGCAATCATCCTGTCCACCGGCTCCGCTTACCGCGAGTTGGGGCTCGACGACGAGAAGCGTTTAAGCGGCAAGGGCGTGTCGTGGTGCGCGACGTGCGACGGCTTCTTCTTCCGCGACCAAGAGGTCGTGGTGGTGGGCGGAGGCGACTCGGCCGTTGAGGAGGCGACGTTCCTGACCCGGTTCGCTTCCAAGGTGACGATGGTGCACCGCCGCGGCGAGCTGCGCGCATCCAAAATCATGGCGGACCGCGCTGCGAACGATCCGAAGATTGAGTTCGAGTGGAACTCCGAGGTCGTGGGAATCGAGGGGGACGCGAAAGTCGCGGGCGTGCGGGTACGCGACGTCAAAACCGGTGCCGAGCGCACCATCCCTGCTACCGGCCTATTTGTGGCAATCGGACACACGCCTCGCTCCGAGCTTCTCGCCGGGGTGATCGATACAGACGAGGCGGGCTACGTACTCGTCCAAGGGCGCACCACGGCGACCAACGTCTACGGCGTTTTTGCTGCGGGAGACTTGGTTGACAACCGCTACCGTCAGGCGATAACCGCCGCCGGATCCGGTTGCGCATCGGCCCTCGATGCCCAGCACTACCTGGACGCGCTTGAGGATGCCAACGTGGCATCGGGTGCCGCCGTCGTCGCCGAGGCAGTGGCCCCAGCGGCCGCCGCGCCTACGACTCCCGTCGCAGCGTCCGAGGACACGTTCCAGGAAGAGGTGTTGAAGTCCGACATCCCCGTGGTCGTGGACTTCTGGGCCACCTGGTGCGGCCCGTGCCG
>Ga0209414_1001406_pt1 | contig 11404 bp, 9 predicted proteins | sample LakVidmifraction_4_FD_181154 | JGI IMG/M metagenome (GOLD analysis project Ga0209414, IMG submission 181154) | Hypersaline microbial communities from Lake Vida, Antarctica - Brine Hole Two &gt;0.2 micron (SPAdes) (version 2) | ecosystem: Environmental > Aquatic > Non-marine Saline and Alkaline >... | reverse complement strand
TCTACATCAACATATTTGCGAATATTTTCGGGAGAATTATCATTTCTTAAAATCTCAATAATATTTTCATCTGACTTCTCACAAGCAATTGCAAGTAGTAATGACGGGCGAAGAGATTGAAGATCTCCTGATTTCTCCAGATAGAAATCTTCTATATCATCTTTTATCTGATAGGCAATACCAAATGCATTACTAAAATCCTTCAGATGCTTACATAACTCTATGGATTCTCCAGCATATAAAACGCCAAGACTTAAGGCAACTTCAAAGGCTGGAGCAGTCTTCTTCTTAAATATATTGATAACCTTTTCCACCGTTAACTCGGTTGGGTTAACAATCCACTCTAACTCCTCTCCTTGACCCAGACATAAAGTTCTATGACCATCTGCGGCGACCTTAGTCATTGCACTCTTTGTACTCTCATCAATATCTAAAGATGCTATCAGGTTATATCCTTCTCCAATCAGAAAGTCTCCTATATTCAGAGCTGCTGGAACTCCAATTCGCTCGTGCAAAGTCTGTTGATTATATCTGACACTGTCATCATCTTCTATGTCATCATGGATTAGAGATGCCTTGTGAAAGCATTCAACGGCCGTTACGAGATATTGAAGGTTACGATTAAAAGAACAGGAAGGTGATATAGCAACATAAGCCGAAGCTGCAAGGCAAGGGCGCCATCTCTTTCCATTTTGTGCAACCCAGTCAATTGCAGTATCAACAACAACTGAATCAGATAAATCAGGCGACTTGATGGCATCTCTCAAATTGTCTAAACTAAACCACTCCAGGACTCGTCTCTCAATATCTTTTGGTTGAAGTTGTTTGAACTCAGAAGGTTCATAGCAGGAAAATGCAGTATTTACAGCCTTTGCATCAACAACAGTATCTTTGCAACCATCCACTAGCAAAGGAATAGCAATGCCTGGAACTGCATGTTTAACCATGTATGGAAATATTTTTTCTAAGGCCTCAAGGCAGCTAACTCCAATAACCGCATCAACCTGTCCTGTATCTATCAAGCCAGCAACAACTGTGCCACCCTCAGCAACAAGGGCTGTTATTCCTAATAACTCAGCCTGTGTCTGTAGTGAACATATAGGACAACTGCCACACTTCTCACACAGAAGACCATAAATGTCTGTTTCTGCCGGACAAACCTTTGAATTAGCAAGACACTGAGGTAATACCAGAATTCTTCTTTCATATGGAATCGTTGAAAGAATTGGTCGCCATAATTCATTGTTTAAATAAACTGCAACCAAATCATTTAATTTATTGGAAAGTTCATACTTTTCAATAATTTTATCTGCATATTCCTGCAATTCTTCAAAAGCTAAAGGTGGTGACAAATGGTTATCTTTAACAAAAGCTATAACATGCTTTTGCATATCTTGTCGCTCTTGTTTTATATCTTCAAAATTCATTATTTCACTTTTTTAGGATAGGCCATTTTCTTTAAATCTTCAGGAGCTTTTAACCAGACTGCATCTTTTCTTGCTTCAACACCTGTCTGCCACTTTTTGATACTATTCTGATTTATCAGAGCTCCACCGCTATCTGCGACTCCACCAGCTGCTGTTCCGGCTGTATTTGTAACAGTAACGAACACATCACCAACTGTGCCTGTGCCAGTTTTTAATAAACTACTTCCTGCATCTTTGAAATCTCCTTGTGCAGTTGACTTTACTGTATTAAACAATCCCTTTCCTATATTTCCAACAGCCTTACCTGCGCCCGAAACAACAGCTACACCCGTGTCAACAGTAGCTCCTCCAACCTTTAATCCTGCACTACCAACATTTACTATAGGGTCGGCAAGAGACATCAGTCCATGCATACCTAGTGCTGTAAGAATATCTGTCATACTCATACTCGGATTGCTAGGAGTACCACCAACTGTAACTTCAAACTTACCACTCACAGTCATAATTTTAGCGTTAACCGATAAATACCCCTGTGCCACAGAAGCATCTACTCTGATATCCAAAATGCTACCACCTAATGATGCTGTTACCCCCATTGGTATAATCTGTTCATAATTATCTAGATTCAAACCGTTAACAGCAACAATGGCATTAACCGCCGGAATTTTACCTTCCGAACCAAAGATTGCTGTTTCTGCCCAAATCCCAAGATAACCGGTATTCTTCTTCTGCATAATTTCACCGGTCAAATCAAACTTGCTATGAAGTTTATCGTCAGGGTTTCCATTTAAAACCAAATTTTTTACATTGGCATCAATATGTCTCAAATCAACAAACAGTGGAGGTTTACAAAGATTATAATCCTTATATGTAACATTTAGGTTATCAATATTTACTTTTTCAACAAGAATAGACTTAGATGCTTTTTCCACTTCTTCACCAACAGCCTCCACATCGTTTGTAACAATCTGATCTACATCTTCAATTGCAACATTCATCATGTTTGTATCATTAGGTAAAATCATCATAAAGTTATAGAGATTCGTACTAGGAGTAACAATATTGATATATGCATCCTTTAGATTAACATTCTGAATTTCAATGGTATCGGATAAAAAAGATAGCAACGACACATCAACGCCCAAACTTCCAATTGCAATTAAGTTCTCTTGCTCACCTTTTAATGGTTCTTTAATAACAAGATCCTTGAGTGTAACCTTTCCCCTTAAAAGAGAAATCTTAATTCCACCAATCGATGCCTCGGTCTCCAATCTTTGTGCTAATTGCTGATTAACAATCTTTGCAACATAAAGATTCAAAGAAATCCTGATACCAACCAACACAACCACTATTACTGCCAAAGTAATCAAACAACCTTTTGAACGTTTTTTCATAATTAACTTTCCTTCCAATTTTCCAGTACAGACGTGATTTATCGCGTCTCTCTTTTCAGCATTCATCAACCTTCAACTCTTAGACCCAAAGTACTCCTGCCCTGTTTAGGGGAGGTGGCCACGCTGTTATTTGCTTTTCACAAAAAGCAAATGACGGCGTGGACGGAGGGGTAACCCTGCCATTTCCGCATTCAGCATTTCCCCAAAAAACATATATCCCATCAGTCCCATATTTCCCATTCTTAATTCTTCCTGCCATTTCCGCATTTTCGAATTTCCGCATTTTCGAATTTGTTATTTATTCTCTCTCACCATCTTCTTCAGCTTACTCTTGTACAAAACTTTTTGCATAGGAGTCATTCTGTCAACAATAAGAATTCCATTCAGATGGTCATTCTCATGCTGTATTGCATCTGCAAGTAATCCATTTGCTTGTAGAATTTGTGTTTCCCCATTCAAGTCAAGATACTTTAGAACAAGTTTTTCAGATCGTGGAATTGATGCTGTAATTCCTGGCACACTTAAACATCCCTCCTTGCAGACACATTCACCTTCCTGCTCTGTAATTACAGGATTAATCACAACAAGAGGCATTTTAATGTTGTCATCAGTAAAACGTTCTATATACTTAAGGCCTTCAGGAAGAGGCAAAATATCTATAACAAACATAGCTTCATCCTTGCCAACCTGTTCTGTTGCAAGCCCAACCCCTGCCTCTGCATACATTGTTTCAATCATATCCAGAGCCAATTCTTTAAGCTCTTCTGTAACAGCTTCAACTTTTTTAGCCTTATTTCTTAAAGCCCCATTTCCATATGTCAAAACTTTATATTTCATAATAAATTCTCTTACTGCATCTACTTTGTACAATCAGGAGCAGACCAACTTCCTGTTTGTTGGATCAATCTTACTGCTGGATCTCCATCAACATCCAATAGGTAAATTCCCGAATTATAATTTACACTTCTGCCAACAACAATATGTCGTTCGTCTGGAGTCCAGGATGGATTTTCATAATCAGCCCCATCCTTACTGACAATAGTGTTCTCGCCAGTTGAAGGATTATATACTGCAACCTGATAACGTCCTCCAACCCTTGAAATATAAGCAATTTTTCCGTTAGTTCCCCAACAAGGTGTCACATTTTCTGTTCCCTTAAAGGATACTCGTTTTGGTTGTCCTCCTGTTGCATTGATAACATAAAGATTGGGACGTCCTGAAGAATCCGCAACATAAACAATTTTCTTTCCATCTGGCGACCATGACGGACTTGCCTCTGTAATATTAGCACTCTTAGTTAATCTATTTAGTTTCTTTGATCTAGCATCCATAACATACAGCTCTGCATTGCCGTCTTTTGATAGAACCACCGCAATCTTACTGCCATCCGGGGAATAAACTGCTCCACAATTCAAACCAGGTTTTGCAATTAGACGTTCGCGACTTCTAGTTCTGATATCAATTTTATAAACATCCGGAAAATTCTTATACAATGATGTATACAAAATATCATTTCCGTTCGGCGACCACTTAGGTGCATAACACGGTGTCTGATCTGAAGTTACCCTGAACATACGACCGCCATCAAGATCAGAAACATACAAATCTTTCTTACCGGAAACTGTGCCGACAAAAACAATACGACACGTTGCAATTCCTTTAACTTTTTTAACAGACTTTACAATTTCATCAACAACCTGATGTGCCAAATCTTCCTCACCAGAACTTGACACAAATTGCTTTGAAAAGTATATATAACCAGTTGCTATGTTTTTTAATGCAACAGCACAACTATTACCACTTTGTTTTCCATACAAAACCAAAGAAGAAGAGCCGCTACCAGCAATTGTAAACCAGCCTGATATCTGAATGTTTCGTTTTAAAACACTTATGAATTTCTGACTTCCTGAAACACCATCAACCCCTAGGGCCGCTTTACCTGAACCTGTTTTTACAATCTCAATATCAGCCGCTTGAACAAATGTCGTCAAGACCATCAAAACCAAAAATACTATTTTTATCATTATTTTCCTTTTCCTGTTACAGGGTTCTGTCAAAAGTTTCACCTTCTTTTCAGCCCTATTTTGTTTCCTATTAAAGAGTGAATGGTACATAGTGTACAGTACACATAAATTGTTAATCGTTATTCGTTGCTCTTGTCATTTTTCCACGGGTTTACACCCGTGTCTACATTATGTCGCTCTCCTGGAGCTGTGATCAGACCTTTCGTCGATAATTACTTACTGTCACACAGGTGACTCGCCGCTACAATTCAGTGGTCGCCTCTCTTCATAGTGTGCTGTAGCGTCGACCGTTGGTCGTCGAACTATATTAATACCGCCGGCTGTGTCGGGTCGTAGCTTGAAAAGCGAAGTGTGACGGAGGGGTAATCCTGCCATTTTCGCATTTTCGAATTTACTAATTTACGCATTTATTTGCCACCAACTCTTAGACCCAAAGTACTCCTGCCCTGCTTACCATCAAACCAAAAACTTGCTCTTCCTCCCCACGGAGTGAGACCGAACACGTAGCACTTATCACTTAACACGTTTCTCGAGGTGGCCACGCTGTTATTTGCTTTTCACAAAAAGCAAATGACGGCGTGGACGGAGGGGTAGAAACAAACTGAAAACTGAAAAAGGAAAAGTTAAAAAAGAGGAACACCTCTGGCAGTATTGATCAATTAAAAACCCACATTAACCATTAGACCCAAAGTGCTCCTGCCCTGTTTAGGGGAGGTGGCACGCGCAGCGTGACGGAGGGGTAACCCTGCCATTTACGAATTTTCGAATTTACGCATTTACGCATTTATTTTCTCAACCCAATCTCGTCAAATGGAATCCCCTTCTCTTCTGCTAGCTCTTTAACAGTTTTCTTTTCAGAAAACTTCTCAAACCCCTTAACATCACGAGAAGAATTTATTTTGCTGTTTGTCAAATTATTGGTTACAACCAATCGTGCAAAAATATCTTTTGAGACACTTGTAGATATAGCCTCTTTAGAACAGTTAATAAATACATTGTTGGTAATAACATTATGCAAAGGTAATGCTGGATCATCATCCATAATCTTTGCAAGACTTGGATATGCGTCACTCCATGGTGGCTCCTTATAATTCATCTCCTCAATTTTTCTAAGCAGCTGCCAACTAGCTTCGCCTGCTTGACCTTTTTTTACAATCCGAGTCTTCCCTCTGTCATCAATACTCATACCGATTATACAGTCATAAACAATATTATTAATCATAATATTATCTCTGCCACCACCAATCATAAAACCACGACCAACATTGACAAGCACATTGCCTTCTAAAGTTTCTCCGCTATCACAGTCATCAAGATATATTCCCATAGTATTTGCATGGTTGGTATTCCCCATACCAAGATCATGAATATAATTATATCTCAAAATAGTTCCCTGACTTCCCCAATCTCTACCAGTATAAAATGCCCCGGAGTCGCCTGTTTCCATAACCACATGATGAATCTCATTTTTTTCAAAAAGATGTTCATTGCCACTATAAAGGACAGCATTGTGTGGAGCATCATGAATCAAATTATTTCTTGCAGTATGACCACATCCATTCACACCAATCCCTGGTGCATATGTTCTCTGAAAAAGGCCATAATCGTGTATATGGTTATTATAAGCAAGGTTGTCAGCCCTTATCAACTTCTTGCGATCGCCTCCATGAAGGTATATTCCAGCTCGACCAAGATTATAAATTTCGCAATTACTTATCGTATTGCTATAGCCATTGATATATACTCCAGAGTCTCCTACATTCGCAATGGTGCAGTTTTTTATAACTATATTTTTTGAATTATTTGCATAAACACCTTTGTCATGCCCATAACCAATAAAAAAGCCATCAATAACGATATTACTTTTATCATCAACCTTGATAATAGGCTCTGTCAAAGTCGCCAAATATATCTCCTGATTTTTTATTCTTTCAGGAGGATAAAAATAGAGTTTTCCAGCCTTGCGATCAATATACCACTCCCCTGGAGCATCCAGCTCTTCAAGAAGATTCTGAGCCAAAAACCTGCGGTCCTTATCACCCCATGTACCTGTTGCAATGCCATAATTATGAATACCAGTTAGTTTGATTTCCTTGCCCGTTTTATCATAACTGCCAATCTTGAGAACTCCATCAGACCAGTCATGCGTCCAATAGCCCCAAAGCCAGACACCATCATCGATGTTCCAGTTCGATGGTCTGTCATCTTCAAATATAAAACTTCCTGGGTGTTTTTTTCTTAATTCTGGATTCTCTGACTTCGGATTAGGCATACCAGTATCAGTTGCCTTTGTAAAAGTTGCCCATGAATCTTTGCCGTTGCCGGCATTTGGCCATCTGGCAAGTATCATTGGTTCTCCATTAAAATAGAGCCATGGTGCTGGAGGTGTTCCTTGATATTCATTTGGATATTCAGGCAAAGAGATATCCATATCTGTCAAATCATATACAAGAACATTTTCTGCAACATTCTCTGGAAACCTACTTATAATCTGCTTGTCAGTAACACTTGAGAACATTTTATTTGAAAGCTTATAGCCACCTATAAGTCTTGCTTTCTTAGGCTTTTCTGATACATAAGAAACAGACTTTCCCGTACTACCTCCCTTTAGCGTCACTCCATTGGTAGGCAAAAAATAATCGCCCGGTTGAACAATCACCTCTATATTGCCATCAAAAGTTTTTGCATAACTGCCCGCTTCATTAAGGCTCTTAAACGGTCTCCGCTTTGAACCATCAGACTTACCATCAAAATCATCATCAACATATACTTTCTCAATAGTTCCGGCAACCAATAAGTTACCCAACATCATCAAAACAAAAAACATTATCTTCTTCATTATTTTCCTTTTGTACTCTTTCTTAAATTCCCATTTACCAATTGTTCTACACTTACTTATGATTACGATTTTGCCAGATTTTTGGATTACGTTTGGCGTGAAATACAGAAAGAACAACAATAGTCTTTTCTTCTTCTACAAAAAAGACCTCATACGGGAAACGTCTTGTCAGTGCTCGACGAATGATTCGATGTACACAAGGATACTGCAATGGATTAAGAACAATTGAGTTAAAAACCTCATCAAGACTGAGCAAAAAGTCAGTTCCTAAGCCAGTAGCACAGTCTTCATACCAATCAAATGCTGCTTCAATCTCTGCTTCGGCTTCAGGGCGGACGATTAGTCGTCTGCTCATCCTCTACTCCTAATACGCTCTTTCACCATTTCCCAAGGTGATCCCTCTTCGGGATCCTTATGGTAAGCGTCCAGACGACAGTCAAGTTCAGTCTTCTGTTCATCTGTCAAAACGACTTTTTCTGGCACTTGAGCAATGGTGTCCCAGATGTCCTCAACGAGTTGAATACGGTCAGAAACGCTAAGACTCAAAACATTTGTTTCAATTAATGTACTCATTTTGAATTTCCCTTATATAAAAACAACAGCAATAATTGGCATATTATAATTAACCTTCTACTCTTAAAGTCTATAATATCTTATTTGAAAATACAATATTTTTTACAAAAAAACATTTTTTATTCTTCACTAGAGCAATGAACGATTGAGATGTCGTTTAGATGTGTTAGCGAGGACAAGGTTGGCTTCTCAAAAAAATAGAAGCATATTGTCCTTTTTTTTTCACACAATCAATAAAGAATTTGCATATACTTTTAATATATCATACAATTAAAACATATTTGTTGGAATTGTTCCACGGGATGGCTTATCGCCCTGCGAACACTAACATTCAATTTTGGAAGGACAAAAAAATCATGGGAGTATCAATACATTATAGAGGGCAGCTAAATGACAAAGCCCTACTTCCTGACCTTATTGATGAGATCAGGGACATCGCCAACACATTGGATTGGCCAACAACAATACTGGACGACGACTGGACTACCCCACCGAATGCATCAATGCAAAATGCGGGCGTAATTGAAGGTAACCTAGGTCTCAAGGGTATTAGTTTTGCTCCCCACCCAAAATCAGAATCTCTTTCTTTGTTCTTCGATAGAGATGGATCTCTTCGCTGCCCAATGAGCATGTTACTTCTTCTTGACGGAACAATAAAACCAGAAGATGCATGGGTTTCAGTTAAAACTCAGTTCTCAAATCCAGACACCCACATATGGGTGATTGGTCTCTTAAAATATTTGAAGAAGAAATACATAGCAAATCTTGAGGTTTCGGATGAGGGTGGATATTGGGAGACTGGAGACAGAAAAGAACTTGAAGAGAAGATGAACTTTCTTAACGACAAAATAAATTCTCTATCTGCTTCCATTTCTTCTGGTAGTATGGGCGACCTATCAAATCTCTCTGCCGATGAAATTGCAGACCGAATAGAAAAATTCTTTATGGACGATGAAAATAAAGAAGACAAACAATAAGATGGTAACCTACGGTTCGTTTTGTTGAAATTCCCTTATTCGGCTCTTTTCATGGTTTAATATTTATGGCTCTGTCACGGTTTCCGTGGGTGAGGCGTTTTTGTTAGCCCCCTTCAACAAAGTTTTACGTTATATGGTTCAAGTTTCTATTAGTTTTAATTATACAAGTTATGCTTATCACAGTCGTTCGTAAGGATTACCCCTCCGTCAGGCTGCGCCTGCCACCTCCCCTAAACAGGGCAGGAGCACTTTGATTCTAATACTTTACCAAAAGCTTTAATACACTCTGAAAACAAAACATAAGAAACATCAACAACATGTGTAAAAAAATACTACAACTGTAAGATGAAAGTACTCCTGCCCTGTTTAGGGGAGGTGGCAGGCGCAGCCTGACGGAGGGGTAATCCTGCCTTTTCTATTTTTTTAATCTTTTTTAGTTCACCCACGGAAACCGTGACAGAGCCATATTTATTAATGCATACTACTATTTCATCTCTGGATTTTTATCAGGCCTGTCCGTATACGCAAAAAAAGGCTCTAAAAACCTGATAAATGATGATGCCATCATCATTTCTCCTGTTTTTAATGGAAAAAAGCTTGATTTCTGACAATAAAATGTATATATTCTACTTATGAAATATAAAGAAAGAAATTTATCAGATAAGATTAGGCGAATTGCAGAGCAATTTCCAGTTATTGTCATATCAGGAGCAAGACAGGTAGGTAAAAGCACACTCATTAAACATTTGTTTAAAGAGCATGATTTGATTTTACTTGATCCAGTTATTGATATTGGTAACGCAAGACAAGATCCTGATCTATTTCTAGACAACCACCCTACCCCATTAATACTTGATGAAATACAATATGCTCCTGAACTTGTCCCGGCGATAAAGCGACGAGTTGACAACAACAAACAACCAGGAATGTATATACTAACAGGTTCACAACAATGGTCTGTCTTAAAATCAATTTCAGAATCTCTTGCAGGTAGAGCAATATTAATTAGGTTGGATTCATTCTCCATATCAGAAATTTATGAATATACAGAAAAAACACATTGGTTAGAAAAATATCTTGACGATCCTCAAGAATTTGTAAAGACACCGCATAAACAGATAAATACCAACCGAACTCTTTATGAGCAACTTTGGCGTGGAACATTGCCAGAGGTCGACTCTCTTGATATTGATTTTGTTTCAGAATATCATCAATCATATATACAAACATATATTGAAAGAGATATACGACAGCTTGCTGACGTCAATAATCCACAACAATTTAGTAGATTCTGCCAGCTAGCCTCAGCTCTTACGGCACAGGAAATAAATAAATCTCAACTCGGTAGGGAGATTGGAGTTATTCCACAGACAGCTATGAGATGGTTGGAAATGCTAAAAGGAACATTTCAATGGTGGGATGTACCTGCTTTCCATAGCAATACAATTAAACGAATCAGCTCAAAACCAAAAGGATATTTTACTGATACAGGATTAATATGTCACCTGCAATTAATATCTTCTCCCAAAGCATTAAGTGGACATCCGCTTCTTGGACACATCTTTGAAACATTTGTTGTTAGTGAAATTTATAAATTATCACAAACAATGAGTACACCACCTCGTTTTTATCATTGGCGTTCTCACAGCGGTGCAGAAGTTGATATTATATTAGAAAGAGATGGACGTTTCTTTCCTATTGAGATAAAACTGAGTACTATGCCTGCAAAGCGTGATACAACTGGTATAAGCAAATTCAAAGCAACATATCCAGACCTTCAGATTGAAACTGGACTCGTTATTGCTCCAATAGAAAACATTTCAAAACTTTCAGACACAGCATATGCCTGCCCTCTTTTCATGGTTTAGTTTTCATTAATACATATACCACTATTTCACACTCTTACCTTGAATTTCTAAAGCAAAAAGTCAAATTTAACCTTGTATTTCTAAAGCAAAAGGCTCATGATAGCCCCATATTTCTAAAGCTAAACAACTCAACTAGGAGACAAACCACTATCTTCAAGCACTTTATGATATATTTGGTTCTTTCTCAAAATGAGTGGGTAACTATTTTATGTTAGTGCTTTATAATGTTCATTAACTTTTGTGAAATCCAAGTCTCCAGTAACCAAATAAATAATGATCTTGAAGTTTCGAAAGGTTTTGAA
>Ga0209414_1001405_pt1 | contig 11404 bp, 9 predicted proteins | sample LakVidmifraction_4_FD_181154 | JGI IMG/M metagenome (GOLD analysis project Ga0209414, IMG submission 181154) | Hypersaline microbial communities from Lake Vida, Antarctica - Brine Hole Two &gt;0.2 micron (SPAdes) (version 2) | ecosystem: Environmental > Aquatic > Non-marine Saline and Alkaline >... | reverse complement strand
GGTGTAATCGGGATAGGCACGCAGATAGCTGGAGAACAACTTCAACAACGAAGGCAACATCAATACATACCGCTCTTCCTCGTCTTCCGTCAGCGCGTAAGCGCGCATCAGCGAGGCATCGGCAAACAGTCTGGCGTTCGCTTTGGCAACGTCCTGATTCATCTGGAAATTGTGCGCCATTTGATCCATTAACGTTGTCATCTGGATCGAACTGCGCTCTACCGCGGTTGAACGCAGCTGTTCATAGGCAAGCCACCCTATTATCAACAGCGGAATCACCGCTAGGGGTACAACAACCAATAGTACCTTCGCGTGAAGACGCATGTGCTAGTACCAGGTCCGGTTAACGAGGCGCGAAAAAATCGTTGCACGGATTTTTTCCGTCCGGACGGGCAGGCGCTGATTGGTTTCCGACTTTTCCAGCGCCTTCTCGCTCGGATAAATAACAGGATCGCTCTTGAACTCAGCCGGCAGCAATGCTTCGGCAGCCAAGTTCGGTGTCGCAAAATAGACAAACTGCGCCAGCCGCGCCGCGATCTCCGGCTCGTTAAGAAAATTGATGAACTGTTTGGCAGTGGCCTTATTGGTAGAGGCACTGAGAACACTTATATAGTCGACCCAGATATTGCTACCCTCCTTCGGGAGAACAAACGCAATCTTGTCGTGATATTGCTGAAGCATCAATGCACCGCCGTTATACATCATGCTCATGACGACCTGGCCGTTCACCAGAGCGGAGTTTTCGTCCCGGGAAACGATTTTGTACGTTTTAACGGCCGGCGCCTGCGCCTGAAGTAGCGCTTCGGCTTCTTTAAGCTCTTTTACGTCGGTGCTGTTGAGCGAATAACCTAACGCCTTTAGTGGCACACCAATCAGGTCTCTGCTGCTGCTGAGCATCGCCACCCTGCCCTTTAGCGCCTCGGCTGGCTGCAACAGATCCATCCAGCTTGTAACAGGGAAAGGCACCAGATCTTGGCGGTAAGCTATGCCCAACGTACCCCAAAAGTAGGGCACGCTGTAAACCTCGGCCTGCTCGTGGATAGCTCGCCAGCGCGGATTGACATGTTTCAGATTGGGAATATCCGTTTCATTAATAGGCTTAAGCCAGCCGCGTTTTGCCAGAATCCGAATCGCGGTACCGTCGATAATGGCCAGGTCAAAGCCCCTACCCCCCGTTCCAAGCAGAAGTTCATCCCGGGCCGCATCAGACTCGAAATAGGTTTGTTTCACCGTAACGCCAGTGCGTTGCTTGAACTCCTCCAGAATCTGCGGGTCCATATAATCCGACCAATTAAGGAATAACAGTTCCCTTGGCTCTGATGCATGCAGCGGATAACTGAGCACAATCAAAGTAAGCGCCAAGCACAAGGCCTTGTATTTACTTATGCAGGCTTTGTTTTTATTCATAATAACAGGCCAATAAGATGAGGGTTCGGCGATCAGTAGACAATCCGCGAGAAAATGGCCGCGCGCTTTTTATGAGCCCGAGGTGGCAGGCGGCGATAGGCTTCCGAGTTTTCCAGCGCCTCGCCACTCGGGTAGATAACAGGATCATTCCTGAAATCCACCGGCAGCAATGCTTCAGCGGCCAGATTGGGAGTCGCGTAATAGACGTACTGTGCCAGCCGCGCGGCGATCTCCGGTTCATTAAGAAAATTGATGAACCGTTTGGCTTGAGCCTTTCTGGGGGAGGCGCTAAGCACACTCAAATAATCAGTCCAGATGTTGCCGCCCTCTTTGGGAAGTACAAAAGCAATATCGTCGTTATATTCCTGCAACATCCGGGTATCGCCGTTGTACATCATGCTCATGACAACCTGGCCGGTTAACAACGCGGAATCTTCGTTCAGGGAAAGATAGCGGTAGGTGTTAACCGCCGGAGCCTGTGCTTCCAACAGCGCCTCGGCCTCTTTCATCTCATCCTCATTGGTGCTGTTGAGCGAGTAACCCAAAGCCTTGAGAGCCGCGCCGATCATATCCGCGCTGTCGCCAATCATGCTGATTTTGCCGTGCAGTTCCTCTACCGGCTGTAACAGGTCCATCCAGCTTGAAACCGCGAAGGGAACCAGATCCTGACGATAAACAATACCAACCGTACCCCAGAAATAGGGCACGCCAAAATCTTCGGCACTTTCAAATTTGGTGCGCCAACGTGAGTCAATATGCTTCAGATTAGGGACGCTCGACTCATCAAGGCGCTCGAGCCAACCGCGTTTCGCAAGAATCCTGATGGACGCGCCATTGATGAGTGCCACATCGAAGCCTTTACCTTCGGTGTCGAGCAGAAGTTCGTCCCTGGCAGTGTCGGAATCGAAATAACTTTGCTTTACCGTAATACCGGTGCGTTGCTCGAATTCCGCGATAATTTCCGGGTCCATATAATTCGGCCAGTTAAGGAACACCAGTTCTTTTGATTCCGCCGCTTGTGCAAAAACAGCGGTAACGAGCAAAAAAAGTGTTACCAATTTAGCCTTACTAAAGCACATAGCTTTCCCCATCAATCACAAGCAGACAATTCTGCAGTTAACGAACTCCAGACAACAATCTAAAATTTGTCTTCAGCCACAGATGGCGGCACTCCACCTTTGAAGGCGTGAGGCCTTTGTTAACCATAGTAACCCACAAGATCTGAAAAAAATCAGCGTCTCCTGAAACTTCGCCATTGCCGGCCCGTAGCTGTCAGTAGCACATCCTGAAAAGATTTCAACTGGATGGGCACATCAAACCTGAAAGGCCCTACGTGAAAGCGCTATGTGAAAACCCTATGGGAAGACGTAGGGCCTGCAAGACGAATTTTGCAAAAATTAATCCAATCTGCCTTACTCAAAAAGTGATACCGTTATGCTGTGTGCCGAACGGCTCGAAACTGCGCTGAAGATTGTGCGTTAAGCGCTTACCGCACAGAGCTCTAACTCTGAACGGAGTATTTCGTTATGAGCGACATTGGATTTTCTGTGCTGGAAACGCAGCAGAAAATCCATGAACTGATCGCACAGCACCACCCGCTAGCCCGACCGCAGAAGCTCAGCGCAATCTAGCCCGGGGCGCTGCCCTCGCAGCACTGGCCATTCTTCGCCACCGAGATGCTGAAGACCATTTGGTTCTCTCCGAGTGTCATCAGTCTCTGGTCGATAACCACCCCGATTGTGTGTACACCTTTGATCTGAATGGCTTCGTCCGAAGCTGTAGCACGGCGGTGGAACGCGTCACCGGTTATACCGCCGATAGCGTGCCGGGTGACCGAAAGCGTCTTATTGGACGGCACGGCACCCGTTATCGAACTGATGGAAACCTTGAAAGCCCTGGGCGTGCGCGTCGCTCTGGATGATTTCGGAACGGGCTATTCCAGCCTGAGCTATCTTCGGGACCTGCCCGTTCACAAAGTGAAGCTTGACTGCAGTTTTGTGGAGAAAGCCGCAACCGATCACCGGTTTGCGGCCATCGTCCAGGGCGTAATCACGATGGCCTACCACATGGATATGATCGTGGTTGCAGAAGGAATAGAAACACGGGAGCAGCAGGAAGATCTGGCCCGCAGGCACTGCGATATATTGCAAGGGTACCTGTTTGCCCGGCCAATGCCTCTGGCTGAATTGAAGAAACTGCCTGATCTTTTACCGGTAACTACCGTGACATAAAGCGAGCCGGCAAACCGACGCAAGCTGCGGATACTAAAACGGCACTAGCGGAAACCGCCTTTTACCGGTTCGTGTTTATTCACCACGTGCAGACTCCGTTCCCTAAACCATTGAAATCACAGCACACAATTTTTGAGTTTTCTGTAAAAACGAACAATGGGGTGCAACTGCAATCCCAAGACTGGCAGGATGTGCGCGATCAGCTTGTAAGCCCTGCAGACTACCGGTTTACGCAGGCAATCGGTTCCGCAACACAAGAAAAAGTCTCAATCCTGATGATCGAACCCGATGGCTCGTCTACGGCCATAGAGTTTCCCGTTACGCACTTTCTGGTTTCAGGTCGAATCCCCCGACCTGCTTCGTAAAAAAAGCCGGGGCGAGGAAAGCTGGATACCTCATTTTAGCCCGGGATAAACTTATCAAATGCGACCAGCGTGCTCGAATGTTAGTATTTACGTCAAATACCAGCTCGTTATGGAGCTATACCCGTGAATGACAATACGCACGCCCGAACCCAAGCGTACATGGTGTTCCGGCACCAGCACCCGGCCTGGAAGCTGCTGTCTGCCAGCAGAGGCCCGCTGGTTCTGAGCTGCCTGCAGTCCCTGCTTGAGCAAAATCATACTGATGTCCTTTTTGAAGACGCCCAGCAGGCACTCACCGACATTCTGGCTCAGCACGCGAATAATGAGGAATTTGGTCTGAAAACCGATGACCCCGCCGGGGAAGCACGTCGGGAATTACGCACCTGGATTCGACGCGGTTTAATTATTGAGCGGGAAGGTAAACTGATCGCTACTGACGCACTGCAAAAGGCGCTTGCTTTTGTTGAGGGTCTGGATGAACGCATCATGACATCAACTGCATCCCGTCTGGCGACCGTTCAGCGGGAAATCGAGAGCCTCGAGGTCCGGCTCAACCCCGATGCACAGAGTCGTGCCGACCACATCCGGCAAAAAATAAAAAATCTTGAGCTCGAACTTGCCGAGGTCGAGGCCGGACAATTCAGAGTGCTGGAAGGCGCTGCAGCAGCCGAAGGCATACGCGAAGTGTTTAACCTGGCCACTAGCTTGCGCGCGGATTTCCGCCGGGTTGAGGACTCTTATCGTGACGCAGACCGGCGCCTGCGCAAATCCATTGTTAGCGAACAGCACCACCGCGGCGAAATTGTGGATCGGCTTCTGGACGGCCACGACACTCTTTTGGAAACTGCCGAGGGCAAAGTGTTTCACGGTTTTCATGACCAACTCAGCCGCTCCACAAAGCTCGACAACATGAAATTGCGGTTGCGCAAAATCCTCAAGCATCCCTCGGCACATAACGCTCTTAGCCGGCGACAACATGATGATTTACGCTGGCTGGTAATTCGCCTGGTGCAGGAGTCCGCAACCGTTATCAAGGCCCGAGCCCGCAGCGAACGTGATGTGAAAGGCTTTCTGAAAACGGGGTTGGCAGCGGAAAATCACAGAGTTGGGGAATTGCTGAACGAAATTCTCAACGCAGCGCTTGAGATCGACTGGTCCAGCCACTCCATCCGAAAAAGTGAAACACCCCTACCCCCTATCGCCGTAGCAATTCCCAGTTTGCCGCTGGTCGAGAAGCTGAGATTCAAAGCCGCGAATGAAGATGAGACGAAGGGCCTGGAGCTGGCAGAACAGAGTGTAAACCTGAACGACATAGACGATGATTTTTGGCGTGCCTTCGATGGTCTCGACCGGGAAGCGTTGTTTTGGGAAACCGTAGAATTGCTCAAAGTTACTGGTAAGCCCATGAGCATAGCCGATCTGGCCAGCCACATGCCCCCAACCCATGATCTGGAAACGCTCGCGCTTTGGTTAAGCATGGCACGGGAGGCAGAAGTGGCGATTTCCGATGAAAAAGAAACCGTCGATATAACGGACAGCAGTGGCAAAACGCTGCGATTTTACACCCCGAAGCTGGCTCTGACACAAGCCGCCGTGCAGTCCATTGATTGGGAACTATAACGCGATGCCTGATATTTTTGACCGCCTGACCGCCAAGGCAGAAGATCCAGGCCCTGATGGGCACGGCCAAGATGCGATGTCCAAATCAGTCAACAATTCCGACCCGCTGAGTCTCCCTGAATCGACAGCTCGATATACCTCTACGAATCTAAAATCAGCCGCGCAGGAACTGCTCAAATACGGTCTGCTCGAGGCAGATCGGAAGCCCAATCTCTACGAGGTAGCCATTAACCAGACGGCAGCCATCAATAACATTCTTGAATCGCTGGATTTGAATCTAAAAATTGATGACATACGCGGCCTGGCTTTTCTGGTGGTGTCAGATCAGCTTTTCTCTGAAGAAAACGACGAATGGTCTCATCCTCTGATGCGCCGACAGCGCCTGACGATGGAACAATCACTGCTCATTGCGATTCTGCGGCAGCATTTCATCGTCCATGAGCAAGAATCAGGCATCGGTGCCAGCGATGCGGTAATCGAGCTGGATGAGTTGTTGCCCCAGATGCAATTATACCTTGGCGACACAGGCAGTGACGCGCGCGAGCAGAAACGTTTGCGAAACCTGCTGGATAATCTGAAAAATCATGGCATCGTTTCGGACGTCGACACCAGCGAGCGAGTGATTATCAGGCCCATCATTACCCACCTGGCGAATCCTGAAAACTTGCAAAATCTGTTACACCACTTTCGCAAGCTAGCGGGCCAGGGCGCTGGCGCCGGAGGGAAAACCCCATGACACTGGCGCAAAATGACATGTTTGCCGTTGAGGTCAGGCCCTCGTCCACGTTCATTCTTACCCACCTCGAACTTTATAACTGGGGCCCGTTTGGCGGTCGTCACTGCGCGGACCTGGACCCAAGGGGCACTGCTATTATTGGCCCCACTGGAAGCGGGAAAACCACCTTGGTGGATGCGCTAATGACGCTGCTAACCCACCAGCCGCGCTACAACCTGGCGTCCACCGGAGGGCATGAGAGTGACCGCGACCTAATCTCCTATATTCGCGGCGTTTCCGGTGCCGGTAACAACTCCGGGGACAACAGCCACATTGCCCGCCCCGGCAAAACCGTGACGGCCGTTTCTGCCCGCTTCCACAATGGTGAAAAAGCTGTCCGTATCGGCGCCCTGTTCTGGGTTGAGGGCAGCAGCTCCGCCGCCAGCGATTTAAAACGGCTTTGGCTATTTTCAGAGCGCGATGACCAAGGGCTGGACGATTGGCTGAAAATTCACCATGAAGGTGGCGGCCCCGCACTTAAGCAGCATGTCAGAGACATCAGCGGCATCCAGATCAACGAGAGCAAGAAGGCCTATCTGGCTCAGGTTCGGCGTTTCTTCGAGGTTGGCGAAAATGCCTTCACTCTGCTGAACCGCGCCGCCGGGCTCAAGCAACTCAACAGTATTGACGAAATCTTCCGGGAACTGGTGCTGGATGACCGTGCCGCATTCGATCGCGCCGGCGAAGTAGCCGGTGAGTTTGATAATCTGGCGGCTATTCACGCCGAACTGGAAACAGCTCGGCGCCAGTACCAATCGCTGACTCCAGTTGCTGAGACGCACAAGAGCCATCAGGCGGCACATGAAGAACTCAACACACAGCAAACTCTGCTTGAGGTACTACCAGCCTGGTTTGCCCAGGCGGGCTACCAACTCTGGACGAACAAGGCGAGCGAGCTGAAGGGCCAGGTTGATAAGGGCTACACTGGCGTCCAGGCGCTTGCGACAAGCGCCAATACGCTCAAAAGCAAAGCAGAAACGCTCAAAGATATATACTTACAAGCCGGTGGTGCCAGCATTGAGCAGTTGAAAGAGCAAATAGACCTGCAGAAACGCTGGGCAGACGAACGCAAACGCTACGCCAATGACTATCTCAAGTTGGCAAAAAGCCTTGGTCTACGGCAGCAGCTGACATCCGAGGCACTGGCAGCCAACCAGCAGGCATGCGCAGAACAGCAAAAAATACTGGCCTCCTTGCAAGACGAGCAGGGCGAAACCGTTCTGCAGCTGGGGATAGAGCACCGTAAATCCACGGATAGCATCACCGAACTCGAAAACGAAATGCAACGCATCAAGGCCCGCCCCGGCTCCAACATCGAAGGTCGATTTCAGGAGTTTCGCAGTGAATTAGCAGCGGCGCTGAATCTTCCAGACGAAAGCCTGCCTTTTGTCGCTGAGCTGGTGGAAGTAAAGCTTGAGCAAAAGGCCTGGCGCGGAGCCATAGAGCGTGCTCTCGGGGGCCATCGGCTGCGGCTTTTAGTGCCACCTGCCGCCATGAAAACGGCGTTGGACTGGATCAACCATCGTGACAATCGCCTTCACGTACGCTTGCTGGACGCACGAACACCACAAGCACCGGCACAATTTATGGACGATGGCTTTACCCACAAGCTGAACTTCAAACCCCACCCCAATCGCGAAGCGCTTAAGCACTTACTGGCGGGCATTGATCGTCACTGCGTAGCCGCCCCCGAAGACTTGCGCGAAACGCCACACGGCATAACCGTACAAGGTTTGATGTCCGGCAAACGCGGCTTTTTTGAAAAGCGCGACAATCAGCGGCTAGACAAAGATTGGATGACCGGTTTCAATAATCGGGATCGACTGGCTGCGCTGGCTCAGAAGCTTAGCCAGAACAAGCACAATGAGATCCAGACTCAACATGATTTGACCGCTGCGCAGAAGACCCTGCGCGATACCAAGGTGAACATTGACCTGAACGCCAGGCTCACCGACACCCGCTTTAACGACATTGATCTGCCGAGCGCAGAAGCCGAGCTGAAAGAACTCTGCGCGCGTCTTGAAATGCTGACAGCGCCCGATTCCGATGTTGAAAGGGCCCGGCGAGAATACGAACAGGTTAATAACAGGCTCGAGAACATACAGCAGGAGCTTGCCGCAGAGCGCGTTCATTGCGGCGTTCTGGAGGAAAAGCGAAAGACGGCGATCGCCCGCTGCGCGGAGATGCTGGAGCGAATCGGCAAGGGGCTGACAAATGAAGAACAGACGTTGGCCAACAAACACTTCACCACGCCCGGATCAGATCAAAATGAAAAACTGGATCCGCTGGAACGCGCTGAACGCGACCGGCTGGATAAACACATCAAAGCCCTGAACAAAAAGGTACAAGGATACGAACTGAACCTTACCCAGTTCATGGAAAAAGCTAAGACAATCGACACCGGCGCGCTCGCGGAAACCGGCAGTGAGATTCGCGATATACCCGAATATCTGGAAAGGCTGAGGGTTCTTAAGGAAGAAGCCTTGCCCGAAAAGCTGGAACGTTTCCTTAACTATCTGAACCAGTCATCTGATCAAGGCGTTACTCAACTACTTGCCCACATCCAGAACGAAGTCGCGGTTATTGAAGAGCGCATCGCAGATCTTAATGAAACTTTGAGGCGGGTAGACTTTCAGCCCGGCCGATATCTGAAACTTGAGCCCAGGCGCGTCACCCACGAAACCCTGCGCACCCTGGAAAAAGCCCAACGCCAGTTAAGGGCTAATGCCTTGAAGGACGACCTGGGCGAAAGCCATTTTCTGGCCTTGGAAAACATGGTCGCATTACTCCGCGACGCCAGCGACAACAAACGCACCGTCGGCGCGCGCGCCCTGCTAGACCCGCGTTACCGTCTGCAATTTGCCGTTTCGGTGCTGGACCGGGAAACCGCAAAGGTTATCGAAACTCGAACCGGCTCCCAAGGCGGCAGTGGTGGTGAAAAAGAAATCATCGCCAGCTACATCCTGACGGCATCGTTAAGTTATGCCCTGTGCCCAGACGGCACTACCCAACCTTTGTTTGGCACTATTGTTCTGGATGAAGCATTTTCAAAAAGTTCGCACGCCGTAGCTGGTCGGATTATCTCAGCGCTCAACGAGTTTGGCTTACACCCACTGTTTGTGACACCCAACAAAGAAATGCGGCTGCTTCGAGCCCACACCCGCTCGGCGGTATTGGTTCACCGCAAAGACATGCAAGCAACGCTGACCTCCCTGAGCTGGGAAGAACTCGAGACCGCCGCTGAAAAAATGACTCGGAAACTCGATGAAATCCCCGGCTGACCTGGCCATAAAACTCGCCAGGCAATGGCAAAACGCCGACCTTCGGGAACAGCGCCTTCTCAGCGCTAATAGCTGGCCGCTTCGGCTTTCGATTGGCAAACCGAGCGGTCGGGCAATCACAGAAGATCTCAACAAAGTACGCCAGCACCTGCAGCGTTGGCGCAGCGTGAGCGCAGGGAAAGTTGAGTGGCAGCCCCAGCGCTTTCGCAACGCAAGTGAAGACATTGACGTCCCCCTAACCTGGATTCTGCATTCACCCAGTGAGTGGGTTGAGGCAGCAAATAGCTCCGAAGTTCGGCTGGAATATCAATGTCTTTGCAGGCTGGTTTCGGAAGTCTCAACAATAGAGGAGCGCTTCCTTCCTACTATCATTCGCAAGCGCCGCCTAGTGCTCGACAAACCAGAAAACCAGGTAGTTCAGTCAGCCAAACTGACGTCACGTTTGACTCCAGGTTGCGCTGAAGGCAAACCCCTCAGGGCATTGTCTGTGGCTGGAATCGACAGCAAATTTTTTGAACGCAACCGCCAACTCATTATTCAGATGCTGGATATCCTGTTCGACAACCAAGTGAGCGAGCAGGGGCTGGAAGCCTTCCTGGGCGCAGAAGATGAAGGTCATCATTGGCTGCTGATTGCCGACCTTGATGGCCAACTGCTGCCTTTCTCACAACTCCGAGTCAGAGCACAGGAACTCATACAAAAAGCATTGCCGGGCACAGCCGTTTTAATCATTGAGAACGAACGCTGCCTTCATCAACTCCCAAAACTTGAAAACACAATAGCCATACTGGGCGCAGGGCTGAATTTGACGTGGATGCGCGCAGCATGGCTGAAGAAAAAAAAGATTGCGTACTGGGGTGACGTCGACACATGGGGTTTAACCATGCTGGCTCGCGCCAGACTGCACCAACCCGAGCTGCGAGCCTTACTAATGGACCAGGCTACATTTGAGTATTTTTCGGATGGGAGAGCAGTTCCAGAACCACAACGAGCAGAAACAGTACCCGCGACGGGGCTGACATTCGATGAAGTAAAACTTTATGATCAGCTATCGAATTCTATAAAAGGACGTCTAGAACAGGAATTTCTACCACAATCCACTGTGGGTCGCGCCGTTGCAGATTGGGCCCGAAGCGCTGTATGACACCGGAACAGGTTTATTTTTCTGCAAATTGATCTTCCTCGGATTAGAATAAATTTGGCGATCTATTTAAACCACTCAGCCATAACGTTCACACATTCAGGAGCCTGCTATGTCCATTTGGGTTGATGCCGACGCCTGCCCGGTGCCCATTCGCGACATTATCTGCCGCGCGGCGGCGCGCTGGAAGGTACATGCCACGTTTATTGCCAACCACGTTGTTCCATTGCCACCGGGTCCGTTTGTTCACACTCGCCAAGTGATGCAGGGGTTTGACGTGGCAGACAATGAAATTATGGATCAGCTCAAAGCCGGGGACCTAGTGATCACACAAGATATCCCCCTGGCCGCGGAAGCCATTGAAAAGGGGGCAGATGTCTTCAATCCCAGAGGCCAGGCATTCACCAAAGAGAATATTCGCCAACGCCTGGCGATGCGGAATTTTATGGAAGAGATGCGCAACGCCGGCCAGGTTACCGGCGGTCCCGCACCATTCGCCCAGAGTGACCGAAAAGAATTTGCCGACAAACTGGACCGCTGGTTGCAACGTAATCGGTAGTTGCTGGTCGAAAAAGCAAACAGGA
>Ga0209414_1001402_pt1 | contig 11424 bp, 9 predicted proteins | sample LakVidmifraction_4_FD_181154 | JGI IMG/M metagenome (GOLD analysis project Ga0209414, IMG submission 181154) | Hypersaline microbial communities from Lake Vida, Antarctica - Brine Hole Two &gt;0.2 micron (SPAdes) (version 2) | ecosystem: Environmental > Aquatic > Non-marine Saline and Alkaline >... | reverse complement strand
GCCTTTTCTGCTGCAACCCCAACATTACACCACGGACTGACTGATATTTTTCTTAATCTTGGAATCTTTGCAATAGCATCCATTCTGTCATGTAGTTTTTCACAGCATCCATAATAGTTAAGACCGCAACGAGATAAAATTTCTTTCTCGTAATTTATAGCAAATTCTTCATGCATTGCAGGTGACACATCTCCGAAAATTTGAGCAGTTGCAAATCCCCATGTATCCATAAAGCTATTAACTTTTTGAGGAAAGCCATTGTTGTCGGCAGGCAGTTCTTTTGTATATCCTGCAGCTCCTGAACCAACCCTGTCTTTGGGGGTAGAAGTATATATGATGCCGGCATCTTCAAGTTGATCCATTTGTTTCAAAGTTACATCTGTTGCACGCCTCATCAAAGCATGTATGTAATCAGGACGCATAACCATATCCATAAGGGCTTCGGTGACACCAGTCCAACATACAATTTGGTCCCATATAGAAAAGTCAAAACCCTGTGCACCTATTAACTGTGGAGGTAGTAAGTCGCCAAATAGCTCATCAATAAAATTGAATGTTTCCTCATTGCCTTCAACATCAACCTCTAAATTTGGAAAAAGAATCTTTTCAATATCTTCAATGTCCTTGATGGCAGGTTCATAGTGGTGAGATTGTATTGATGATTTATCCTGGTCAAGAGTTTCTTCAACAATCTCAACCCCATATCCAATGTTCTTGCATGACATGTGAATAGGAAAATAGGGGACTTCAACCTGATCAAGCTCAAGGTGTTCATGGCAGAATATGCGGTATCGCAGATGATTTTCAATCCAATGTAGAGATTCATCACATTGGTTTCTCAGTTCAGGCATATCCGCTTGACACTCTCTCCATGGCAACTCAGTTAGCCAAATCATTGGTCTGATAGGATCAAGATCATTGCTCCTTTGCCAAAGTACTTTTCTCTCTTCCTGAATTGGTAAATTTGCAATCCCTGATAATTTTCCAGCAAGACCTCTTAAGAGATCTCTATCTTTTTGTGAATACATTTTAACTCCCTGTTTTTGATATTGCGGGGAATTATAATTCTTTTGCACAACCTCTTGCAAGTCTATAATGCAAATAATTATGAATGATTTATTAAGAGTTAGGATTTAAGAGATAATAGTTAAGGAGTTGAAAAGGGATGAATGGTTGAATGCACCTTCGTTGCGCTTAATGGCTACGCCGTTAAAAACAAATTTAAAGCAAAAGTCGTAAGTGACGCAATTACTAATGGTAGTCCATATCGTCCATTCTGTCCATAAAGTCCATGAGTCAAAAACAAAAAGCTCCTCCGCTTGACATCAGACGAAGAGCTTGCTCTTTCCTCCCCACGGAGTGAAACTGTATACTATGCACTATGCAATGTACACTATACACTAGAAAATACGAGCTTGGGAGTATTGAAAAAAATGGTGGCTGCACAGGGACTCGAACCCCGGACACTCGGATTATGATTCCGATGCTCTAACCAACTGAGCTATGCAGCCACATAAGATGCTTTCTATTTGGAAAACGGAACGGAATATACACAAAACAGAAACACAAATCAATCTTTTTCTTTAAAAAAATCATTTTTTTCTTAAAAGAAGTACTCATTTGATTATAGTACTATTTATTCTTTTAAAAAACACGAAAGCAGATAGACCTATTCGTTAATATACTTTAACATATAACAAAAGAAGATTAGAATTAATGATAATAAAAAAACAAAATATATTTTTAATTGTTGGCACCATATTAGCCATAGTGTTTAATATAGATGCGCAAAGAATTGAAGTTAAAAATAATAAATTTGTAGTTGAGGACCAGCAGATTCTCTTAAATGGAGCAAATACACCATGGATTGTGTGGGATGATTTTGGTGGTGGGTATAATTCAAATGATTGGGATACTGCTTTTCAGAAGCTTAAGGATGCAAGAGTCAACTGTACTAGAGTTTGGATTTCATGTAGTGGTGATGTTGGCATTAACATCAATAATAGTGGCTATATATCAGGTGTGACTGTAGCATTCAGAGATGACATTGATAGCCTAATGGCCATTGCCAAGTCAAAGAAAATTTACTTAATGGTTGCGTTAACATCATTTGATAGCGTTTATAGTTCAAAATGGTGGGCATGGCGGGAAATGTATAAAAGTGATGCAAATAGAGAATCCTTTATAAATAACCTTGTAATACCATTTGTGAATCGATACAAAGGTAATCCTTACTTTTTTGCACTTGAAGCTGTTAATGAGATAGAGTGGGTTTTTGAAGGCACGGAGGTAACTGTACAGCAAGTTCAAGATCTCGTAGCCAGAACAGCAAATGCTGTACATGAAAACAGCAAAGTTTTATTTTGTCAAGGTACTGGAGCTGGCCCAAAATATCATTCCGATTCAAGTAAGTTTGGTGGATATGATGTATTTAGTGATTATCAGTTGAGTCTACAACAAACAGGTGCATATCTTGATTTCTTTAATATGCATCACTATGAGTGGATGTCTGAATGGTGGGTGCCTCCATATGAATGTACCCCGTCATATTATGAACTGTTTAACAAACCAGCTATTATAGGAGAGTTTCCGGCAAAAGGATCTGATGGCTATTCTCCGCTAGAGTCATACCAGCATATATATAGCAATGGTTGGCAGGGGGCAATGGCATGGACTTCAAATGGTGTAGATACAAACGGCAACATAAATGACATGGATGATGGAACAAAATGGTTGTTTCAATATTATCCACAATTTGTCTATCCTCTAGATAGAGATTTGGATGGAATTCCTGATAAATATGAACTATTATATTCGGGATCGCCAACTAATATGGTTCCATCTGATGATCCTGATTATGATGGTATGGATAATATGAGCGAATGGATTGCACAAACCAATCCAACCAATTCTGAATCGTACTTCCGCATTGATTCAATTCTGACATCGTCTCAAGAGGTGACTATTAGTTGGATTAGTGCTTCGAACAGAATTTATTCAGTTGAATGGGCACAAAGTCTTACTGGTGGCTATAAAGTCTTAACAAACAATATTCCATATCCTGTATCAACTTTTACTGCTCCAGTTTTAGACAAAGAATCAAAATTTTATCGACTGAAAGTCTCTGTCCAAGAACTATAAGAAATGCGCAAATTGATTTCCTCTTAAAATTTATCTCTTAACTCGAATTTACGTTTTTCTGCCATTTTCGCATTATTCGCACTTACGCATTTGTGTGGTTCGTTTCTCGAACCTTAAAACTCCCAGAAGTCCACTACTTGTTCAAGAATATAATATGCCAAGTCTGCAGCAGCATCTGGCAGAGCCTGTGTTTTGGCTTGAAGCATATCTCCTGTTGGTGTGAATTTATATTCTCCTATCGCGGTTGAATTCATAATAACGTTATCATTGGAATTTCTTGTAAACGTAAATTGAGCAGTTAATCTAAGCCTATATTCACTAACAGTCTTTTCATTTCCCGAAAGATATCGAACTGGCGCAAGTTCGTAGTTAACAATTGTAACGTCCAAAGTTGTATCTGCAAGTTCCGCATCTGCAATTCTCAAACTTCCATCTTCCTGTATTCGAGTAAGAAGAGCTTGTGTAACCTCGTTCTCAATATTAATCTCTTTTGTTTCATTCACACATATTGGTACATAAACAGTTTTAATATCGCGTGGAAGACTTGATCCAAGTTTATAAGATGTGCATGATGTTAGTGTTATCACTGTTATTAATGTGAACGCTATCTTTAAAATTTGTCTCTTCATATTTGTTCTTTCTTTAATAATAAAATTTTACTCCGATAAATCTTTATCCATAAAATCTTCATTTATATTTTCTAATTTATTGATAATTTTGGAGTCTTCCTTCAATTCCTTACCTATTATTGCTTTTTTAAGTTGCTTAACTCTTTTTCTTGAAGCGTCAGCATGTTTTGAATCAGGGAAGCTATCAATAAATGAGTTATAAGCTATGATTGCTGATTCTTTTTTGTTCTGCTTATCATAGAAGACAGCAATGTCGTAGTTCATTTTGGCAAGAGATCCTTTTGAATTCGTGTAGACTTTTTTTGCTTCATCAATATTTTCGTTTGTTGGATAGTCTCTGATGAATTCAGCCGCTGCTTCCATTGCCGTAAGATATACCTGTTGATCTCTTTTATATCTCTTTGTCAGCTCAAAAAGGCAAGAAAGTCTTCTGAATTTAGCTTCTGGAATATGCTTTGATGCAGGAAATTGCTGCATAAGCAGTTCGTATCCGGCAATTGCACTTTCATAGTCCCCATGATCTTCCTCTAGCACACAAGAGTACAGTTCAGCCAAAGGTGTCTGATCCCAATTTGGTGCATTCTGAACAATTTGATTGTATAGTTCGATTGAAAGACCTTTATTACTTCCCATTGGTATTCCTAAAAAACGTTTCTTTGAAGTTCGTATATGGTTTGCAATTGCCATCTGGTGGTCTATGGCAACATCATATGGAAATTTATTAGGGTAGTAGTTAATCAGATATTGAAATTCATTAAAAGCTCGTTCATATTTCTTAATATTTTCAAACTCTAGTGCAATAGCCAATTGAGCCTCTGGTGCAAGAGTTGATGAAGGCCATGTATGAATTAAATCATTAAATTCATTTATTGCTGATTTGCTTTCACCTTTTTCAAGTAATAATGTGGCGTATTCAAACTGTTCTGCTGCAGTTTCCTTATGTGCTCTGTGAAAAAATGATGGTAGTTTTTGTTTTAGTGCAACCGATCCATTGTCAAAAACAACGTCCTCTTCCTGTGCATAGTTCTGATCCGGTCCCTGTGCATAAATGATTGGGCTGACAACTACTGTCATCAAAAACACAACTCCAATTCGTAATATGTTTTTCATAATAATCTAATTTCTCCGTAAATTCTTTAATATTTATTCAAGTATATTAAACATTATGATTTCTCGCAAGTTTATTTATTAATAAAGCTAAAACATATTTTCAATCACAGATTAAGTTAGTTAGATGGTTGGTTCGTTAGATGGTTAGTTAGACAATTTGGTATTCGAGATAGTCCTTGGTCATTTGGTCATTTTGTAGCGGCGAGTCACCTGTTTGACAGCAGGTAATATTATCGTCGAAAAGGGCTGACGGCTCGCAATAACATAGCCTAGGGCATCGCCCTAGGAAACATAACAAAAGCAAAGCTTTTGCCTACCCACGGAGTGTCTTTTATTAATTTCAGTCTTCATTTAAAATTGGGGATTTAGTGTTGACAAAATGAACCCCCTTCCATCCTGACTTTGCTTTTCGAGCTACGTCCAAACAAAGTGGAGAATATTTTGTTGCCGAACCGCTGAATGATACTTTTGGTCCTTGGTCATTAAGTCCTTAGTCCTCTTTTCTTCTTCACTACATAAAAAACAATTCACCTCCTGCCATTTCCGCATTTTCGAATTTTCGAATTTAAAGTAGATCCCCCCTGATATTGCACTCAAAGCATGGATGAATCTTGTTTTCCTCTATTGCCTTCTTGATTGAAGCAACAGTAAAGTCAGGCATATCGAACTCTGTATATGCCAGACCAACATCGTCAAGATGGTGAGCATCTGAATTTGTAATATAGTGAAATCTTCCAGCAAGTTCTTTTGCTTGAACATGAAAACAGAATTTAGAAACTTCTACAGCTGTATACAGGTCCGATGGAGGTAGAAAGCCAAGTTGAGATATTACACTATAGTATGGACGATCAATATGTGACGGAATGAATAAACCATTACGCTTTAATACCTCTTCCTGTAGTTCATTAATTGATATTGTTGTCGGAGCACTTAGTAATTTGTCCGGCATGTCAATGACGTTTTCATCCTTATCAAGAACAACCTGATAACCATATGTGTCTTTATCAAACTTAATTGGCAATATCGCATCATATAGAATATTACCAAGTTCTAAAGCATCAGAAATTTTATCGAAGATGCACAGTATATGTGCCTCTTCAAATGTGTTTGCTTCCATTCCGTAGAGACATGATATACCCGCTTTCTCACACTCATAGGCAACAACTTCGCTGTTTAAAGCTGAGTTATGATCAGCCACAACAATACCATTAAGCCCAGCTTTAACTGCCTGTTTCACAATGTTTTTTGGAGACATCTCCAAACTTGCACATGGAGAAAGGCATGAGTGTATATGCATGTCGGCCTTGAAAATCACAGTACTTTTGTCTCTCCAGCTTGAACAGAAACCTTGTTTGGTCCGGCAGTGAACCAAAGAGTTGCTGCTGTTGGATTATGCACGATTGAGCAGTCTGCAGAAAATTCCAGACGCCTTAGATCTCTTAGATAGTTGTATATTTCAATGTTGGTTGCGTACCAGATGTCATCGTCACCACTCAGATACTCACAGAATTCTTCAATAACATTCCAGTTGTTATCATTGTTAAATTCATAACTGTGACCCCATACATAAAATAGCCATGATCTGCCGGCTCTTGTAGTTTCTTTGAAGGTTCTTGCCTTTTCCATCAAATCCACAACTCGGTGATGACATGTTGGATGCCACTTTAGAAAATCTTCGGGAATATTAAAGTCGTGTGTTGCTTTTGTTGTTCTTGAGTATACAATACCAAACTCTTCAAGTCTTCTTGCAGTATTTTCATTATATGAACCCATAGGGTAGGACATTCCTTTCACAGGATATCCTACAAGTGATTCCAACGATTTTCTATCCTCAATAGTTTCCTGCAGAAGACATTCATTTGGAATGAACTCTGTAAATGGATGCGTGACCGTATGTACAGACACTTCATGGTTTTTAAACAGCTCTTTTATCTCCTCTTTTGTCAGAGCATTGTCATTGCCAAGACGATCTGAATTCAGGTGAAATGTACCTCTGATACCGTATTTATCCATAATCTCTACAAGTTGCCTATCGGCATAATTTCCATCGTCATAACTAAGCGTCAGAGCTTTTCTTTTTCCATCAGCCCATAAATCAAAACTAATTCTCATAATTTATCTTTCCATTGTTTGTTTACGTATTCAACTAAATCTGGTCCCAGCAATTCAATAGTCTGGTTACCATTCCTGATATATAAATGTTTGTTGTGGTATACTGGTTTGTCAGCCGAAAGAATATTAATTGAGCATATATCTTTTCCGGCAATTGAGTGTTTTTTTATATGATAATATTGAGTTGCATTTGCACCATCAAGAGATTGTCTAATCATATTATGTAGGTGAAGTTCAAAGCCATCCCAGTTTTTTTTGCCTTGGTCTGCTTTCACATACTCATCTTCAAGTCCCTTTATTTTTCCATCATCAGTTACGCCGATTAGTATTGTGCCTCCACCATTGTTCATAAAGGCTGCAACATTACGCACTATATTTAATCCCATATTTTCTAAATATTTTCCACGTTTGTATGTTCCAGATATTGCCTCTTTAAATTCTATGTGCTCGGATTCTCCCGAGGCAATAAGAATCATCAGCTCAGGATCATCTGCAAAATTTGAAAATTGTATTAGATCATCAATTTTTTGTGGTTTGTCTGACATATTCATACTCTTGAAGATTGGATACGGATTCTCGTTCTTCTCAAGTTTAATTCTAACAATCTTTATCTTTTCCAGAAGGTATGACGTGAACGCTGCAACATCAATTTTCTCACATTTAATTCTTTGGTAGAAATATACAGATGCAGGAAACAAATTGCTTACGTCTGAATCTGTATTTCCTTCAAGAGAGTTAAAGAATGTAGTCCTATTCTTTTTGTTCGGCAGCAGTTTATAATGATATGATCCTGACTTATCTTTGTTAAGCAGGCACATGTGAGAAATCTTGTCTGCTAGTTCAGAATTCGTTGTTTCAACAGCTTTTCGAAGTGCAGCAAGCAGTGCCAGAATTGTTATTAATCGTTTTTGCCCGTCCACAAGTAGATACTTCTTGAGAGATTCATTATATTCAGAAGTTGGCATAACCACAATTGCACCCAGAAAAATATCCTGTTCAGGATGCTTTGCAAAACTATCAAATAGCCCCGATATAAGAGTTTCCCATCTCTCAGATTTCCAATAGTAGGGCGTCTGAAATGATGGAACTATATATTGTGAGTTTGTCTCAAAAAAAGAAAATAGTGAAATTTCTGTTGCTTTCATAAAAATATTAGTCTCTCTGTTTTATGAGTAGAATAATATACAAACAATATTCTTTCAATAAGTTTTTAGGATTATCGACATAAAAACTAAGAAAAAAGAAATTGTTTATCCACAGATTACGAAAGTAGTAATCAGCCAGGTAGTATTCAAAAGTTTTAGTCCTTAGTCCAGAGTCATTTAGTCCTCCTCTCTTACTCAACCCATGCTTCACTCTGTAGCCGCGCCACGCCGGCGCGGAAAAAAGTAACGCGACGATCTTCGTTGCAGTGTGATTGGGAGGGACGTCGTCCCCGGCGTCCATTAGGGCTGACAGCCCGAAAGAATATAGCCCTGGGTGTGAACCCAGGGGGAAATAAAACAAGCACAGCTTGTACCTACTCACGGTAGTGTCTGAGCTTATTTATTTTAGTCCTTAGTCACAAGTCATTGAGTCCTCCCTAGTCTCGAGCAAAGCTCGCCCATGCGTCATGCGTCTGGAGTCATGCGTCAAAAAAACTAACACATCAAAGTTGTTTTGGGAATTAGGGAGTGATAATGTCCTCATTATCATCTGTCGCTACGTCTCATAAAGGAAAAGCGCGGAACATAATTCCCATAATCCCCATATTTCCCATCCATTAAATAAGAAAAAAATGTTATTGTATAATCTATTGACAATTAAATTTATAAAATATATTATATAAATTTAGCATTGTAACATTTATTAGGAGAATTAACATGTCAGACATTGTAGTAGAAGTTCAGGAGCCCAAGAAAAACCATGGTTGTCTAAAGGCTTTAGGAATCGGGTGTCTTGTTGTAATAATATTGGCAGCAGTTGGCGGATTTTTTGCTTACAAAGGATTCAGGGGAATAGTTTCCAATATAGCCGGCAAATATACAGCTACAACACCAGTTGAGCTACTAAATGTTGATGCTGATGAAGATGAAATTGTCGATACACTTAATCGATTCGATGATTTTGCATATGCATTTGAGAAGGGGGAAAAGTTGCCGGTGCTAGTGTTGACCTCAAAAGATATAAATATTCTTACTCAGAAACATGAAGATTTAGATGAAATGGCTGGTTCGTTATATGTGAATATAAAAGGCGACAGGATTTATGCAGATGTGAGTATTCCTTTAGATAAAATTCGAAAACTAACCGATCTAGATGAAACTTTGAAGGGGCGTTATCTAAATGGTTCAGTTGTTTTTCAGGTTGGTATGGCGGCAGAGAATTTAGTTGTGAATATTGATTCAATTACAGTTGATGATCAGAAAGTACCATCAACTTTTGTTAAGGCAATAAATAACGAAGGTATTGGAAGTAAGCTGAATAAAGATAAGGACGTTGTAGAATTTCTTAAAAAGATCGATTCAATAAAAGTCAAAGATGGCAAACTTTATATAATACCGAAGTAATTCCTGGCACCAATTGGTTAGATTGTCACTTCGCTATGCTCGTTGCTTTAGGACACACGACCAAAGGGAAGTGAGGCTGGAGCCTGCGATAGCAATGGAATGTAGTGTAGTGTAATGACCTCCCTAAAGCATCTCTCCTGTTGTTTGGGTGTTAGTTTGTTAAGATGGTTATAGCCCGAAAAATTTATGGATAAATGAAAGATGATAATGGGGACATTATAGCTCCCGTCTCGCATCTTGCATCTTGCACTTCGTTTATCGCATCTTATTTTTTTTATTTATGAATTGCAAAGTTATGAGCTGTTTGATATTATTCTAAATTGTTGATTTTTTTAGTATTTTAAGGGATAAAATGGAATTTTATAATACGTTTAGTAGAGAACAGGAAGTTTTTAAGCCATTGGAAGATGGTGTTGTTAAGATGTATACTTGTGGTCCGACCGTGTATAATTATGCACATATAGGAAATTTTAGAGCCTATATGTTTGAGGATATACTGCGCCGTGCATTGGAATATCTGGATTATGAGGTTGTTCAGGTTATGAACCTGACAGATGTTGATGACAAGACAATTAAGGGTTCAATTGAAGCCGGCGTGTCTCTTGATGAGTATACAAAGACTTACAAGGATGCATTTTTTGAAGATTTGAAGACTTTGGGTATTGAGCCCGCCGAATATTATCCGGCAGCCACAGATCATGTTTCTGAGATGATAAGTCTTATTGAAACGCTTATTAAAAATGGAAATGCATATGTTTCTGATGACCATTGTGTTTATTTTAAAGTTTCAAGTTTTAAAGATTATGGGAAATTGGCACATCTTAATATGGATGGTATGAAGCCTGGAGCTCGTGTAGCTCAAGATGAGTATGAGAAAGATAATGTTTCAGATTTTGCTTTATGGAAGGCATGGACAAAAGATGATGGTGATGTGTCTTGGGATTCACCATGGGGCAAAGGTCGTCCGGGCTGGCATATTGAGTGTTCAGCAATGAGTTTTAAGTATCTTGGCGAGAGTTTTGATATTCATACAGGTGGAGTTGACAATATGTTTCCTCACCATGAGAATGAGATTGCTCAGGCAGAAGCTGCTACAGGTAAGAAGTTTGTGAATTATTGGCTGCATTGTGCACATCTGCGTGTTGACAATCAGAAGATGTCTAAATCTTTAGGTAATTTTTATACTTTAAGAGATCTTTTTGATAAAGGATTTCAAGGACGTGAGATTCGTTATGTTCTTCTTGCAGGACACTATCGTCAATCGCTTAATTTTTCATTTGATGCACTCGAGTCTGCCAAAGCCTCTTTGAGTCGAATTGATGAGTTTAGAATTAGATTGAAGGAGTATGGGGCAGCTGGTGATGATCAGGGAACATTGCCTATGTGGGCGGAAAAAGCATCAGTAGAGTTTCATGATGGAATTAGTGATGATTTGAATGTCTCAGAATGTCTCGCAGTTATTTTTGATATGGTTCATGATGGTAACATTGATATGGATGCTGCGACTTTGAGCTTGGCGGATGCAAAGAAGGTGGATGAACTGCTTGATAGCTTTAATAAAGTTCTTGGTGTTCTGGATATTCCTGAGCAGAGTATTCCAGCTGATGTTCTTAATATTGTTTCAGAACGTAATGCAGCTAGAACTGATAAAAACTGGGCATTGTCTGATGAATTGAGAGATAAGCTTATATTTATGGGGTGGGAAGTAAAAGATACACCTGATGGAGCTAAGTTACGCAAGGCGTAACAAATTCGAAAATTCGAAAATTCGAAAATTCGAAAATGGCAGGAGATCCCCCTCCGTCATGCTGCGCATGCCACCTCCCCTAAATTAGGGGAGGAGCACTTGCGAACTGGAAGTGGGTGAGAAATTCGAAAATGGC
>Ga0209414_1001401_pt1 | contig 11424 bp, 24 predicted proteins | sample LakVidmifraction_4_FD_181154 | JGI IMG/M metagenome (GOLD analysis project Ga0209414, IMG submission 181154) | Hypersaline microbial communities from Lake Vida, Antarctica - Brine Hole Two &gt;0.2 micron (SPAdes) (version 2) | ecosystem: Environmental > Aquatic > Non-marine Saline and Alkaline >... | reverse complement strand
CGCCCCAGGTTTCTGCGTGGGGTCCTGCGTGTCGAGCCAGTAAGCGCCGCCTGGGAATCGCACAAACCCGCCTTCGACGTACCAGCCAGTCGTTGCGGTAAACCGTGTGCCGCTCATGCTGGCAACATCTCCCACGGGTCGCCCAGAATCAACCCTAGGGTCCTGCCAGAGTCCCACTTGATGTGCAGGGTGCCCGCGTCGTCGACGTGCGCGATCGTGCCCTTCTCGCCCACCTTCAGCGGGTTCGGCTCGTTGGACAGCACGCCAGTCACGCGCACCCGGCGTCCGATGTTGGTTCGGGACAGCTCTGCCAGTTCGCGCCGGTTTTGAGGTGAAACAATCATTGCTGATCCTCCTTGTTGTTGTTGGTTTCTAGAAACTGGGCTGGCTCAGGCGCATCCGTCCACGCCGCCGTGAAGTGGTAGCCCAGCACGATCGAGCTGTCACGGTCTGCCAGGTCCAGCCGGACGGTCACCACTGCATCGCGAGGCAGGGCGTCGACGAACTCCGCCAATTCGTGGACGGAGACGGGGCCCTTGGTGTGAAGCGCCATCGTGCGCGTGATGGTCATCGCGTAGCCTCCTCGAGGACGTGCTCCATTGCCGGGACTACGCACTCAATCCTGTGTGCGTAGAACGCCGGGATGGGACCACCGCCGCCAAGCATCCAGTAGCCCTTGCCCAAGTGGTAGCCACTCGTCTCGGGCTCGATCGCTGTCACGATCTCGCTGTATCCGCAGTCGGGGTTGTCACACCACTCCAGCGTCGCTTTCTGCTTCATGATTGGTCCTCTCTGATTGCTCTCGTGTCGCTCATGACTGCACCAGGGCGTCATATACGGCCCGCAGAGCGTTTGGGATGGAGCCGTCGATGCCCGTGCTGTCGGAGCTCAGGATGCCGTCTGCGCCCCGCTCGTGGCGCAAGAGGACCATCTCGTCCCCGTCGAAGCCCGACATCATCTTGATCTCGATGCGATCGGGTTCGTCGGCGATTTTTCTCTTCCCACTCTCGAACGCTTTGACCGCCCGCTTGGTCGGGTCGTTCATCCCCCAGCCCTCGGAGTAAAGGACGACGCCGATGATGCCGCCGCCTGCCTGCTCCCTAATGGCCGCCGGGCCCCCTTCATCCACGAAGGCGTGGATGAAGGCCGCGGGATGCGCCTCCTCAATGGGGATAACGACCGGCGTCATGCTCTCCAGGGTGCCGGTGAGGACGGCGAGGATTGGCATCTTGTCCCACTCCCCCTCCTCGACGACGTGGGTAAAGACCGCCTCGACTCTCTGTGCGAACTCCGTGTCGCTCATGACTGAAGCGCCCCTTCGGCGAAGTTCATTACATCTTGAAGCGCTTCGATTTCCTCATCGTTGCTATCCCCCTCGGCACACTCCCTGGCGCGCTCGATCAGGTCAGCGAGCTCCTTGCGGCTGGCCTCGGAGAGTGAGTCCGCTGGCATCGTCGTGAAGGACGCAAGCCGACCTCGCGGGTGGTGCCTCTCGGCGGTGCCGCCTGGCGCCTCGAAGGTTTCTAGGTCGTAGTCGAAGGCGTACAGCACGGCGCCAAGCTGGGTCCCGCCGTCGGAGAGGACGAAGACCTGACGCCCGCAGATTGTCTGCAAGAAAGCGTCCACGTCGTCCAGGCTCGACGCCTCCACGACGATGTAGCCGTCGGGGTGCGCTAGCGCCCCCAGCTTGGGGTGGTAGTCATTTCGGTACTTCTGGCCGAACGTGATTGCTCGCTTGATGGTCACTTCTGGTCCTCTCGCTCGGCTCGAGCCGTGTCGGCAAGGTCGGCCACGCGCTCGGCATAGCCCGGGTGCTTCGGGTCGTTCGTCTCGTATGCGCTCATGATTTGTCCCCTTCGGATAGGTCCTGCTCGATGCGTTGCTTGCGAATGAAGTCGTAGTCGGGCCCTGGCTGGTTGTCAGGGGTGTTTCCAGAAACCGGGCAGTGGGTTGAGTCGTAGATCATCTCAAGCGTCGTGCTCCCGGCAACCCTCCGCCCCGCCATGACCAGGCGTAGGTTCGGCTCAGTCGTCGCCATGCTCGTCCCCCTCGATCTCGATCTCGTCCGGGACCGGCATGCCCGCCAGCGCCTCGTAGGCAACGTCGCGGGCGTCGGCTAGCTTCTTGGGCTTCGGGGTCTTGGGAACCTTGGGCTGGTCATAGCTCTCGCGGCGCTCCACGATTGTCGGGGAGAACGTGGTTCCCGTTCCGCGCCCAGCTCGTAGCTCCGCCCAGGCTGGGCAGTCTGCGTCATGCCAGGGGCACACCGGCGTCGTGGCCACCTCGACCTCGTCCGAGTAGGTGACCTCCCCGGTCTTCGTGTCGACCTGCATCACGCCGCCGGGGATGAGGAACTCGTGCATCTTCACACGACGCAATAGGGCGCGCTCCAGCGTCTCGCCAGGCAGGAGGTTTATCTTGCTGATCACGTCAGCCACGGTCACCAAGCTCCCGTCGGGCGCGGAGGGCGACGATCGCTATGCACCCGTCCTGCTCCTCGCGCGTCGTGTGGCCGTGCTCGATCGCGATCTCGTTGATCTCCTCCTCCGACAGAAGCGGGACCATTTCGGCCAGCGCCATCGCGGCCTTGACGGTAATAAGCGCCGCGATGATTTCGGGGTCGGCTTGCATGACCTTCTCGAGGAAGCGGCCGACACCCTTGGCGTATGCGCCCACCTCGTGCTTGTCCCGAGAGTTCACGTCGTTCCCTAGGCTCGACAGGAATCGAATCGCGATCTCCCTTTTCGGCTTGCCGTTGTGCTCCTCGAAGAACATCTTGACCAGGGCGCCGTCTCGCCGTGCCTTTTCGGCACCTCGCAGTCGCGATGTGATGATGCTCGTAATCTTCATCATATTAGTCTCCTTCTGTCGATGTATCCATAGTACATGCTACCACGCGGTAGATGCTAGTGCGGGTTTCAGAAACCGTCGATTCTGTCCTGCTCTGCATTGCTAATTTCTTCAGAGATGCCGTTGGTGATCTTCGCGATCCACTCGCCGCCAGCCTTGAAGACCGCGTCCGAGTCGCCCGCAGTTCGCACGGCCTTCAGGATTGCCTGGAGCCCCTCCTCTGGGGTGATGGGGCTCGGGTCGCAAGGGGGCCCGCCCGTATTGCTTGCCACCTGCACACCCCCAGCGGCCCAGCTACGAGCGAGACTGGAGGTCGATTCGCCACTACCGTCGGGCGCCCAAGTGATCTTGTACGCCGCTTCGCCGAACTCCCTGATGGCTTCGGCGGCATCTGAGACTCGACCGGGGGCCCTCGACGCCGCCTCTCCCAGGACCTGAGAGCGAACGGCAGACCAGGCACGGTCCTGGACCTTCTCGTCGGCCACAACCTCGTCCGCGGCGTCAGAGAACCAGTCGTCCTTCTTCTTCTTGCCTTTCTTACTCATCGCCGTCCGGCCTGCCCGCCTCAAGGATTGCGTTGGTGGTGATGGTGAGCCAGTGACCCGCCGCCTTCGCCCTGTCGTCGGAGTCCCGCACCTCCTCGATGATCGACTCCAGGGCCTCCCTGGGGGTCATGGGCGGCTCCCACTCTTCAGAAATCACCACGAGGTCCACGGATTCGGCAAACATCCTTGCCAGTTTGGCTCGCCTGTCCCTGGTTAGCGCACCCGCCTCGGAGAGCATCATCGCCACCGACTCGATGGTGTCAGCGGACATTACGGTCTCGTCCCCATCCTCTGTCACGAATGTCGCGGAACCCCGGCTCCTGTCTATTTTGTAAACGGACACGACGCCCGTGCTTCTGGCCACCGGGCCAGCGCGGGTGCCCAACGCCTGTTTCGGAAGTCGCAGCACCTTCTCCCCCTCGGGCCCCGGTGGTGCCGGTCTCGGCATCGGGGGGATGCCCGGTCCCGGCTCTTGAGGCACCTTCTCGTAGAAGGGGGGCCCATCTAGGTTGCGGGCGGTGGGAAGGAACTCGGTCATCGGAACAGCTCCTTCGGTGTCACCAGTTCAACGCCCAGCTCGTCCAGGTTTCCCACATGTCTGTGAACCCTGCTACCCGGTTGGCAACTGGCTCCGACCACCACGACTCGCAAGCCCCGGTCCCTCCAGTCCTTCGCGATTCGCTGGAAGGCATTTTGCTGGCTCTCGCCCGAAGCGGCAGTACCGCCGTACATGAGGTCGCTGATGATGATGATCAGCACGTTGCTCGGCTCCCCCTCCTCGATCGCCTCGTCCAGCCAGAGGCCGTCCTCGACCATCTGCGCGGCCGACGCGAAGTCCTCCGTGCCGCCGTCGGTGCGGGACACTGCCACGGCTCGCGCGGGCTGGTGTCCGGGGGGCTGGGTGACCGCCGCGGCGTCACCGTAGACCACACTGATCGTGCGGGACTCCGGCAGGTCTGCCGCGGCGTTAGATGCCGCCCAGGCGATGCTGGCGCTCGGTCGAGCCAGGCTGTGCATCGAGCCCGACCCGTCCAGCATTATCGCGACCTTCACAGGAGGTGCGGGCTTCACGGTTTCAGAAACCCGGCTCCAGTCCGCTCGCTGGCTCGCACGGCGCTCGGCCATGTTGTCACGGATAAAGCCTCGGACATCGAGCCTCGCCCCGCCGGTGGGGAGCCACTGACTCACCTCCGACTCGGTAACGGTGGGCTGGATTTGGGCCTCCATCCACGCCAGAGCTCGCCGGTAGAGAGATCGGTCCTCTGTGTTGGGTTGTTCGTAACGGTCGATCTGCGGAGCCTGGGGGTTCTGGTACAGGACCGAGCCGTAACCGCCGTCCTCTGGCGGCTTGGAGGTGTCGTGCTCCTCCTCGACCTTGATCTGCTCCTGCATCTCGTCGATCGCGCCGTCAACGGCATCCTGCATTGCTTTGGCCATTTCCCTCATAGCCTCGTCGCCCTCGCCAGAGCCGGAGCCCTCGCCGCCAGAGCCCTCGCCCTCTTCACCCTCTTCATCGCCCTCGCCCTTGCCGTCGCCGTCAGGGTCGTCAGACTCGTCCTCATGGACAATCTCCAGGATTTGTCGGGCGCACTCCAGCATGAACTCGCCGCTCTCGTGTTCGTTGCTGAACACCGCCTTGTTGATGATGCCCATGACCGAGTGGAACGGGTCCTCGGCGTCCGGCACAGCGGTCTCGATGATCTTCTGAGCCGAGTCCAGAATCTTGCGGACGTGCTTTCGCGACTCGTAGGAGTTGCCCAGCGTGCCAGCCGACAGCCTCCCGCCGATCAGGACCGCCATTTTTACAGCGGCGTCCAGCGGGTCCTCCTCTCCCTGGGTGTCGTCTTCGTCCATGCCCTGGAGAATCAGGTGAGCCGCCGACATCTGCATCGCACGGCGCCACGTCTTCGTGAAGTGAGTCGTCCCCAGCCGCTCGACCCGTGGCTCCTCGAGGAGCCTGGCCAGATCGTAGAGCTTCCCGGTTTCTGAAACTCGGAAGAACTCCGGCCCGCTCTCCCCGTCCAAGTCGGCTGGGTCGAACTTCGGATTGGGGAGCCGGTCGGGGAGAGGGTTCTCCTCGCTATCCCAGAGCGAGAACCTGGCGTGAGCCGACTCGTGCGCCGCCAATCCCGCCAGGACCGGGTATTTACGCCAGTCCTCGATCGCCGCCAGGGAGCTCGGTAGGGGCTTTTTCCCGCTGACCAGCGTGTCGAGATTGAGGGTCAGGGCTAGTTTTTCGGCTCGGAAGTGCCCCGGCGCCTCGCGGTCCAGGTCGTCAAGAGCGTCCTCGGCATAGCCAGACGTGTCGGTCTTGAACCGCACCACCACGTCGTCGCGCTTGTGGAGTTTCTCCAGGATTGCCCTGGCCTCTGAGGCCAGTCTGATCGGGTCAGTCATGTTCTACTCTCCTTCCTCGTCGTCCTCGACCCCGCGGGTCAAGGCGCTGATGTCGTTGGTGACGCGGGTGATCCACTCCCCCGCGGCCTTGAATACGGCGTCCGGCGTGCCCGCCGACTTGATCGCGTCAAGGATGATCGCCACAGCCTCGTCCGGCGTCGTGGCATTCACCGCCGCAGGTGTCGGTGCCGATGCCTCCTCGGGGGGCGTGGAACCCGACCTCAGAGAAGCCGAGATAGTGGCACCAGCGGCGGCTCGCCGCTCCTTTTGCAGGGTGTACGCCCCGTTGAGGCTCTTGATCTCCGAGGAGATGATGACCTCCTCCTCCAGGGCGGTCAGGATGGTGATGATCTTGCTGACGGTGCCCTTGAGGACTCCGCCGTCAAGGAGGCTCTCCCGAACGGTGTTCCTCGGAATCGCCCCCGCAAACGCGGCTCCGATGACTCCGACCGCGAGGCCGTTTCGAGAGGATCGGGCCTGGCTCGCGTCGCTGGAGGTGGAACGAGCCAGGGCGTCGGCGGTGGAAAGCTCCCCGACCAGGTTGTTGAACAACTTCGTGTGAGTGGTGGGTTTGGTAGGCATGTGAGTGCCCCCTTTCTTTATAGGTTGTTGCTACTGATGTTACCATAGTTTCTATAGTTTCTTGGGTCTTTGTGGTTTCAGAAACCAGCCACGGGGGACTCGAGGAGAATGAACCGAGCCCCCCGTGCTGGGTGTTGCACGACCGCGCTACTTCGGGTGAAGCAGGGTCGCTCCCGGTGCGCCCGCACCGGGAATACTAGGTCGCCGCTTACTGGGTCACCACTTGACCTTGGTCTTTCGCGGCTCGGCGATCAGGTGGAGGTCGAAGGCCAATAGAAGCCGGGCTAGCGCCTGGATGGTATACCACTCCGGGTCGACCTCCTTGATGTACTCGACGGCGGCGTCGATGCGCGCCGCGGTAATCGCCGGGTCAGCCCCACTCGGGTCGATTACGAGGATGTCGTTCTCTCCAGGGTCGTCCCCGTCCACGATTTGGTACAGCGTGGGGGTCATCGGACGACTCCCCCGAGGTCGCCCACCCGAACACCCAGCAATGGAGCCACGACACCCGCCACGAGGCCGCGGTCACGAGCCGGGACTCGCCACCCGGTCAGGGCGAAGGCGGCCTGGTGCATGTTGCCGTCCTCGATGAAGGATTGTGCCGAGAGCATCTCGCGGATACTGGGGCGCCAGTTTTCTCCCCCGTCCATCGAGGAGAGGTTTCGCCACGCGACCAGGAGCCGCTCGTCAAGCTTGAGCCGCTTGAGCAGGTCCTCGGAGGTCTCCACCGTGAGGATGTGGAACCGGGACGCGATCGCGTCCGGCAGGAACGCCCCGCGAACGAGCGGGTTGGATGCCCCGATCACGACGAACCCCTCCTTCACCGGCAGGTCGGTCCCGTCGAGATTCCCCCCGACGATGAATCCGCGGCCGTCCATCGCGCTAAAGAGCGGAGTCAGGGCGTCCGGGTTCGCTCGCATGAGCTCGTCGAAGTAGAAGGGCCTGCCGTGGGTCGCCGCTCGGTTCAGGGGCGAGGGGTCGTAGACCACGCCGTGCTTGCTGGCGGGGTCGATGCGCGGCTTCCACAGCATGTCCCAGGCTGTGAGCTTGTCGTGCCCGATTTCGTTCTCGACCTCGGGGAACGCGGCCTGAATGAGCGCCGTCTTGCCACAGCCGGGCTCTCCCAGGAGCAGGACGTGTCGGCCCTTGTCTCGGAGGTCCTGGAGCCCCAGCACGTCGTTCTTGTAGCCGCCGAGGGCTCGGGTCAGGTACTTCTGCCCGTTGGGGAGGGTGTAGGTCTTGGGTTCACTCATAGTTGGTGTTCCTTCCTGTTCATAGGTTGATGTTACTGTATCAGGTTGTGATGGTTTCTGGAAACTCACGCATGGGCAGTAGGTCGACAGTTGGTCCGGTGGGGGTGGCGGCTTCTCGAGGCACCCCCCGTTGGGGCAAGCACCCCCGAAGTGGTGTCTTGACTTCGGATGACCACAGACGCACTTCTCTTCCATCAGATCAGTGCTCCTCTCCACAACAGCCGGTACAGGCGGTTTTGGTGTGCGGGCAGTCCGCCGGAGCACTGCACACCTGGCAGAGCTGGGCGGTCATCACGGCCATCACGATGGGACCTCGGGTTCCTGGAGGATGCCGGATTCGACCACCCGGTCGAACAGGTTACAGACCGCGTCGTACATCGCCTCGGCCTCCACCTCCAGGTCGTCGCGGGCGTAGTTCGTGAACGGCCCCCAGACGACCAGGTCTTCCCACTCCTCGTCGGTAAGCGCCAGCAGGTCTTCCATCGGTGTTGCGGATTCCCGGATTTCGCCAAGTCCGCCAGCGAAGAATGAGCCGATCGCATACGACTCGATCTCTCGTTGCAGTGGTGTCAGTGTTGTCATGATTCCTCCTCCCTCAACTGAGCTTCCGCCTCTTCCACGGCGTTGTGGATACGATCCCAGTCCTGCTCGGTACAGTCGGCCAGGTCTCTCCACGATTTGGTGCTGGCCGCCCCCTCTATGATTTTTTGGAAACGAGCCGGGTCGGACTCCTCCAGCCCCTCGAACTGTCCTCGGACCTCCTCCTCCATATCGAAAGGCACCCACACCTTGACGGGGAGCATGAAGGTCGCGGCGATGGTGCTAATGAGGTCAGCCGCCACGCCCTGCGGCGTGACACCTTCCTCCTTGTGGGCCTCGGCCTCGTCCCGGACGTACTGGATGATGCCTTCTCTGATCTTTTCGGTCATGATTTCTAACCCCTCTCGTTTCGGCGCTCTGGTTTCTGGAAACCGAAGAGCGCGATGGTGGTGAAGATAACGGCAAGCAGGTGGGCGCCGTTGAAGACGCCCGGCCAGTGGAGAATCACCACGGCCGTGAAACAGCCACAGACCAGGAGCAGGAACAGTCTCATGGCTTCTCCTTAGGTCCGATAGGTCATGAACGGGACCATCGTTCGGCACCGGCGGGCAGGGAGCGGCCTGGCATCAAGCTCGAAGTCGTGCTCCCAGTAGCCGCGCCAGATTGTGTCGCCGCTCTGCCACCCCGCTTTTATCAGGGCGACAAAAACGTCGGCCCTGCCTTTGGTTGCCAGCGTCGCCGCGGGTTGGACAGACCGGCTGTAACTGTCGGTGTCGTCGTGCTCGATAATGACACCGACGCCGCCCGGAATGGCCCGGACTTCAACTACGGAGCTACTCATGGCTCAGCCCTCCCGCTCGACATATGACGGACGGCCCTCGAGCCCGTAGGCAGTGAGCCCCACGCCGTCGCCGCCCTCCGGGAGCCACGAGCCGCCGCCGTGCTTGACTAGCAACTGCCCAATCCCGTTCCGACGGCCTAGGCGCGATCTGGTGCCCTGTGGCGCCGTGTGGTAGTCCCGGTAGGAGTGAAGCCGTGTGCCGTGCTCGAGGTGGTCGGATTTCTCCGGCGCGAACCACGGCAGGACATCCTGGCCGTTGTGATATTTGACGTTCTCGACAGTGCCGCTCATGACTTCCTCTCCCGGTCTACCGGCGGTGCCGACTCGTGGGCCAGTCGGTCCAGGATTGCCGAAGCGCTCTGCACCGGGAAGGCGGTTCCGTCCAGGAGCGAGTTGGCTCCCGTGCTTGCCGCGCTGGTAATCGGACCAGGGACGGCTCCTATCGCTATGCCGATTTCTCTGGCGGCTCCCACCACCCGCAGGGCCCCCGACCGTACCCCGGCCTCGACGACCACGACAACCCTGGAGAGCGCGGCCAGGAGCCTGCTCCGCTCCAGGAATCGGGACTTGCTCGGAGGGGTGCCCGGCATGAAGGGGCTGATTACAGCGCACCCCGGAGTTTCTGAAACCCTCTCCAGTAATGCCTGGTGCCCCGCTGGGTAGTAGCGGTCTAGGCCCGACGCCAGGACGGCTACGGTTTTGCCCCCCGACGCCAGCGTGGCCCGTGTGGCCATGCCGTCGATTCCATAGGAGCCCCCCGTCAGGACGGTCACGTCGTGTTCGGCAAGCTCCGTCGCGATTTGCATCGTGACGTGCTCTCCGTAGCCGGTCGCCGCTCGAGCCCCGGTAATCGTGACAGTTCGCCCCGCGTCCTGGAGGAGCCTCCAGGCGGCCTGGCTGTCGCCCTTGTGCCAGATTACCGGGAACTCGTGGAGCCCCGTGAGGATTGGAGTGATGCGCTCCGAGACCGCCAGGTTTAGCGCCGAGATCACTCGGTCGGGATTCTCCTGCTTCCCGTTGTTCTCTGCCCGGGATTGCCTGAGCAACTCGTGGCGAAGCAGATTATTGGCTCCCGAGACGTGGTTGGTCACCGGGAACTCCAGCTCGGCCAGTAGGTCGCGAATCTTCTCGTACTTGTCCATATGGATTTCTCCTGTTCTTGTCTATTTGGTGCTGGTATTTGGTGCTGGTGCTGGTGCTACAGCCACCAGTTACACCACTGGCGAACGCCGTGGCCGAGCTCGGTCAGGACGCCGTTGGGCTCGATTACCCCGTGCCGTACTAGGGCGTCGTGGGTTGGCTTGCGGCGTGCGATGCCGAGGTTGTTATAGAGCACGGCCCGCTGGGTGTGGGTCAGGTTTCTGGAAACCATCCACTCCCGGCCGATCTCCTCAACCTGGTCATCCACCTGACGTAGAGCGGTGCGGAACGTGCTCACCGCTTGCGCTGTCATGGAACTGTGGGCATTTGCCGCCGCATCGACAACCCATCGCCCGTTGCCGAGCTTCAGCCCGATCATGGTGCTGTAGGAGTAGACGATGTAGTCGACCCTCTCTCGGGCCCTCGCCAGCCCCTCGAGGTACTGGAACCACTGGGGGTGATGACGCTCCCAGTGGTTCGGACTCTGCGCCCCGGTGCCCCAGTCCTCGCCCCAGAGGTTCCCCGAGGTTCGGAAGGATTTGTCGGCGGACAGGCAGGTCGCCACGGCGGCCCAGTCGCGCTGTGCGAATCGTGTTCTCATGATCTATAGCTCCTCTACGGTCTTTGCGATGTCGATGCCGATGATTTCTACATTGATGCCGGAGTGATCGGAGGTCTCCCAGTCCCGAATCCGAAGCCGACCGTGAACGATAACCCGGTCGCCCTTCCCGAGATTCTTGGCCACGGATTCTGCTAGGCCCTTGAGGGCGACAACGGTGTACCAGTTGGTGTCGCCGTCGACCTGGTTCGACGCGAGCCGGAAGCTCGATATTGCCAGCCCCTCGGCGGTGATGATGTGGCGCGGATTTGTCGCGACAAGCCCGGTAACGGTGATGGTGTCAGTCATGATTTATCTCCTTCTTGTTGGGGATGCTCGGATAGTTGGATGACGCCGACGCCGCTCTCCATGTACAGCAGAGCCAGCTGTGTTTGGTCGGCGTACGGCCCGGTGAGAGTGTTCGCTTGCTCCCGAGTGCCGATGTCTATCCCGTAACGGGCGTCGATCTCGAGGGCCTGCTGACGCCGCCACGCGGCGTACTCCATTTCTGATTCAGCGTCGGCGATCACCCGCTTGGCGATTTGCCGCTCGCGGTGTCGCTCGAGCCGCTCTTCGTCTCTCGGATTTGTATCGCTTGGATTTCTGCTGGATTTTGAGCCGGTCACGATCGGGCCCACTTGATTCCGCCGCGGGGCCCGTGCTCCACAACGAAGTCTG
>Ga0209414_1001400_pt1 | contig 11426 bp, 9 predicted proteins | sample LakVidmifraction_4_FD_181154 | JGI IMG/M metagenome (GOLD analysis project Ga0209414, IMG submission 181154) | Hypersaline microbial communities from Lake Vida, Antarctica - Brine Hole Two &gt;0.2 micron (SPAdes) (version 2) | ecosystem: Environmental > Aquatic > Non-marine Saline and Alkaline >... | reverse complement strand
TAACAGCAAAATAATTGTTGTCAGATGTTTTATCTGTAGCTGAAATTGCTGGAGAGTCGTAAATACAAGGAGTTGAGTAAATTGAGTTGTCTGAAAGTTGGAATGTTAGGGTGTTTGTGCATTTTTGTACTTTACAATATTTACTAATTTGGTTAATATCAATCTCAGTTATTACAATCCAATTTCCTTCATCTTCTATATCAAAACCTTTTCTTTTTACATTTGAAATAATACTTCCACGTTTTAACGTAGTATTTAAATCAGAAATCACAATTCTTTGTTCGTATCGGTCATTATATTCATTGGATGAAATTTGAAACAATACTTTTACATCAACTCCATCAATTTTGCAAATGGCAGAGTCTAGTCCTTTTAGTTGTGTTTCTAAAAGGGTTTTACCATTAGATATAATCATTTCATCAAAAGGCATAAACACATTATTATATAATCTCATGTGTCCCCCCTTATTCCATAATCGAGCTATTATCAGCACGAAATATAATCATTTCAATTTCATTTTCTTCGTTTGCAACTAAAATTCTTAATGCACTTAATTGATCCCCTACATTTTTAGCCCCAATTTCTTTTGTAAAGCCAATTAAAACAGAAGATTTATACATTAATATATTGTTTGTCAAAATTAATTTAATAATATGGACTAATACCAACATTTCATTACTGGTCAATAATCTACTTACAGATTCTAGTTGATCATCTCCTGATAAGACATCTTGCATCCTATTGTTAAAATGAGCTATTCCATTACGTATTAATTCGTATTGGCTTTCTACTGTATTTGGTAATGATAGTTGGTCAACTGAAATGTTATTGATAAAAAACTGATAAATTTCATCATAGGTTGTGTTCATCCCTATCAATACCTCCATTAATTATTATTCTTCACTAGAAAAATCAATTTCATATCCAGACCATTTGTTTATAAATTCTCGTTTTGCAGCACTATCAATTTTAATTTCTTTTGCAATATCAACTACAAATGATTTCTCTGACTTTTCAGTAATTTTTTCAAGTTTAGCTTTCATAGAATTAGTATTTGAATTAAGAATTTCTTCAATTTCTTTTCTAGTATGCATATTATTTTGTAATTTCTCTTTATCTTCATCACTTAATGATTCGTCAAATTCTTCAATAGTTTTGTAATCACAAAGAACTAATTCACCAGATGTAAACGTTGTAGTTTGCATAAATAACCAGTCATATGTTTCTTGTGGCACATCATGTGAATCAATCTTATTAGCTTTAGCACCAGACCATATCCATGACCTATTTGTTTTTGGACAATTAACTGTAAAAGTTGTGTTTCTACGTCTTTCTAGTTTTATTTTTTTATCTGCCATTTTTAATCTTCTCCTTTTAATAAAGGGTGGAATATTTCATCCACCCAATGTTTATATTTATTTGTTTCTTATAGTTATAAAGTTAGAGCTGTATCCTTGATAAATCCTAATGTCTCTGCATAAACTAAGACAATAGATGCATCTTGGTTAAGTTTAAGTTTAATTCTTTCATCTTCCATATTTTGTTCTGTGAATTGTCTCATACCACCATATTCTACAACTGTGAATGGTTTTTGAGAAGCTTCTCCAGCGAACATAAATCCTTCTTGAACGTTTAATTCAACAGTTGAATTTGTAGCATCTAAGAAAGGGTTTACCAAATTCAAAGCAGTAGTTCTACCAATAGCAGTAATATTCATAGCTGAGAATAGTTCTATTTTTGCAGACTCAGGAATTATCTTTCCAATAGTAGCATCTGAAACTTGTTTCATTGCTAAATCATCAATCATTAATGTATCAGCGACCAATACAGGCTTTCCACCAAATCGACCTAATCTTGATGCAAGTTTGTTATAATCAATAATAGAAGTATTAGATCCACTAATTACGTTAGTAGTTGGAATTGTAGTAGCGCTTACAGCAGCGGAAGTCAATTTACTAATTTCTTTCATGTATAATCTGATTTTTGCCTCTGCTAAGTCATTAACTAAAGCTCTGAAATTATTAACTGAATCTTGTACTAAATCAAGTGGTTCATAATAAAAACCTGCCGTAAAAGTCTTAGGAACAGCAACTATTGACTTCATTCCACCGACACGGATCAAATCTACACCAGAACCATTAGCAGACCATACAATTTTAGCTTTGATTTTATTAGGTGTTTTAATTTGCTTAATATCTCCTCTAGTTGCACTAACTTTGTTAGCAAAAAATCCTAACATTTCAGTAACCAAAGGTTTAGCAACTTCCTCTGCTAATTCAACAACTAGGTTGTTGAATTGGTGAAGCATAGATGGATCTGGCGTTTGCCCACCATCACCAAAAACTTTTTGACAAACAGCTTTAATAGAATCTGAATCATGTAATTTTGTTTCAGCATCTTCAATCATTTCATTCTTGTAGACACGGTTAAATAGTTTTTTCATTTCTGTAGCATTTAAACTCATTTATTATATCCTCCTAATTATGTTTAATTGGTAGATTAAATAGTTGCCATTAATCTAATTGTTGATTTTGTATAATTGCCAGCGCAATCTGTTTCATCCGCCACTACTAAATATTTATTACCAGCAGTTGCATAAGCAGTGTGAGCAGAACCAGCCACAGATACGATGTATAATTTTGTAGCAGGATCAAAATGTGCTACATTGCCCTTTACGATTGTTACTAGGCCTGCATTCTTGCTAAAAGCAGAGGTTTCATATCTTGTATAATCTATTTCTTGTACTACTAATCTACTTGCATCACCGATACCATTATAAAAATGATCAATTTCTTCATTTAAATAACGTTGTTCTGGGGAAGCGATTAAATAACCCTTCTTTGTAACTGTTGCTAATTGAATACATTCTTGTTCTCCATCAACATTAAATCCTGCTAATTCAACGATTGTAAAATTATCAACTGCAGCCGTCTTAACTTTTGCACCATTAGCCAATGTCTTAACTTGTAAACTGTTTAAAGATCCGACTGCGTGAGTTCCAGCAGTCGTTAAAGCTGTCAATATTGTACTTGCCATAATTTATTATCCTCCTAAGATTAATTGAAATATTTTGACTCAAGTGTTTTTACTTGGTCTGGAATTAAATTGTTCATTGCTTTACCCACAATAGGCTTTTCAGTATTATCTTTCTTAGCATTTGTAGCCTTTGCTACAGGTATAAGTTCAATTATTATGCTATTTAAAGATAATAGAGCTTCTGCACTGTTAATGGATTCTTTGATTAAAGTTTGTACTTCTTCTGTATCAAACTTATCAATTGCATTAACACTTGTAAATTTAGCTTTATATAAATCTAAAGCATTTACTAACTTTCTTTCTTGTTCTTCTTTTTCTACTTTTTCAGCAATTGCATTTAAAGATACTAATTGTTCATTAACTGATTCCAATTTAGTATCTTTGTCTGATATAGTAGTTTCCAAACTTATTTTCTCTTCGGTAATTGTATTGATAGATTGGTTCAAAGTTTCAATCTCAGTATCTTTTAATGTCAACTCTTCATTTTTAGCATTAAGTTGAACTTTAATTTCTTCTAATTGATTTGAAACAGCTTTCCAATCTAAAACTTTTTCAACTTTAGTTTTTCCTTCGAAATCAACAACTACTTCATCAGAAACATCTACAGAATAATTTACATCAAAGTAATCATAATTATCTCCATCCCAATATTCGTAAACGAAATGATCAGAATAAATATTATAATCACTAATCCAAACTCTTCCATATTCTTCGGCTGTCATTGTTCTATATAGAAAATCGTAAAGTTTACTTGCTATTTTACCAAGAGACAACTCATTGATAATTTTAGTTAATTCGCCTTCCACTATGTAATCCTCGCTTTCTTTGTTTTTTATATTGTTTAAAGCCTTATTCCACGATTGCATTTGTTTAATATTTAAACTTATCAATTGTGAAGTAGAATAAGAGCCATCAATAACTTTTGAATTACCTCTAGATTCTGAATTCAATATTGCATGAGCGCTAAATACACATGGTGAATTAATATACTCAATTCCATCTTTGAATTCATAATTGACATAAAAGTATTCTACACTTGAATTAATCTGAATTCCATTTAACATCCATTCTTCAAGTATTCCTATTACATCTGGGTATTTTTCTGCATATAGTACGCCATCACAAAATAAACTTTGTACACCATTAAAGTCCTCTAAATACCCACCAGTGGTAAAGTGTCCAATAGAAACGGTATTTGTATCTATAATATCGTTACCTTTTCTATCTTTAGATAAAAATTGTTCATGATCTCCTAAGTGATCATCATTTCCATTAACAACTTTAAAATATCTAGCAACTATAGGTTTATCTTTTAAAGTATGCATATTTTCTCTTATAACTTCTTCAGTTATAATCTGACCATTTCCAGATTCTAAAGTGTCCATAATTAAAAATTTGCATTTCTTTAAAGTGAAATCCAATTCATCAGACTGAACACTATTTACTAATTTTAAATGTAAACTTCCATATTTTTCTTCTTTCATCAGATTTCACCTCCTATGTTGGGCTGGGGTTACTATTCCCATCGTTAGATTTTGTTGCCGCAGTAGATGTATTTGTAGGTTCAGATATTGCTGGTGCTCCTACCTCTCCTGCCTTTCCAGTTGCAGTATAAGAACTCATATATGGTTTGATTTTCTCAGGCAGTTTTAAAACTTCTTGTTCATACATTGTATCTGCTAAGAATTGTTCATAATCTACACCTTCTACTTCGTCTACCACAGCTTTTAGACTTGTACCAAATGAAGCATTGAGTTTAACTAGCGTATCAACTTTCTTTTCTGTGGATAATGGTTTTGTCTTATCATATTCCACACCATACATATCACTGTATTTTGAAGGAAGACACCAATTAATCATTTTCTGATAAACTTCGGTTTCAATTTGCTCTAACAAAACACCAATTTTACGATACATTATATCCAATGTTAAAGATGAGCTACTAAAATTCGTTGTTCCATTTATAGAACTCATTACGCCACTTGTTCCAGAGTTAATATCTCTATCAAGACTCTCGAATTTCTTTGGATCTAATCCATCAGTTTTAATATCTGGGAATACAAGACTTGCCCATTGTGGAATACCAATTACAGTAATCCCAGTAGTTGTTGTCTGATTCTTTTCAAGACCTCTTTTGACACCTTGATATGTTTTGTCCTTTTTGCCTTTTAAATCTGCTTCTGTATATTTTTCATTACCAAGAGTAAGCACAGCGACACTATTAATTACTTTGTTTGCAATTGACTTCTCAAGATTTCTAAGTTTTTCTTTATGTAATAAATCTACAAATGATTGTGTAGCCCAGGGGATTCCAAAACGTTGATTTACATTTAATGTATGAGTCCTAATACAAACAGTTTTATCATATGGAAGTTCTATAAATCTAACTTTCTCTTGATTTTTTTTGTATAGTTTATAATCAGATTCTTTTACATACGGGTCTAACATTTCAAATAAATAAGTTCTTTGAATATCATTCATAGCATCAAACCACTTAAAATCAAGCCACAATATCCATCCATTATCTTCAGTGCTTCTTCTAGCTGGGAAAATAAATCTAAGATCGTCAAATACATACAAGAATGGTTTTTTAGTAGTTCCAACCCATAATCCACACAACGTACCAGAACCAATTGTTTGTGTAATAATTTCTCTAGTTAACTGTTTGTGTTTTACTAATTTAGATAACTGGTTAATCTTAGCTACATTTTCCTTATGCTTGGTGTCATAATCCGAGGCTCTAATTTTATAATTCAAACTAGGTAAAATACTTGTTAAGTCATATAATTGGAATACATTTGGATTTGATATGTAGTAAAATGCTGTGAATTTTTCTAAGTCTTCTAAATAATTATCAGGATTAGCCATCCATTTTTGAACAGTAGTAGCGTCAATGGTTTTTAATATGTCATCTTGGAATAGTTGGCTTTGAAAAGTACCAAAAATATCTTCTTGGGTACGTTGCAAATAATCGTTGGATGCGTTGGTAGATTGCTGAAATTCATCTTGTTCTAATATAGGCATTTTTTGTTGATTACCTCCTTTCTAGAGTATTTTGAAGTAGGGGGATTATGTATTTGTGGTTTAATAATAAACGAATTCTTCCGAATCATCGTCTTTTTCTTCATCGAAATTTAAAAACTGTTCAATATAAAATAAACCATATGCAACAGAGGCATAACGATCCTTGTCAATTCTTTTTGTTGTTTGTTCTACGGTTATATCTGTGTCATTCTTTATAGATTTGATTTTTAAATTAGCAACCTCGTCTATAAAAAATTGCATTTGCATACTTACTTCCTCATAAATCTCCCTATTATCTTGCTTTATTTCATCTTGTATTTCTTTAAATTCACCAACTAGTTTTAATCTATTAGATTCAATATAATCAATGAAGTTTGTTATAATTTGACCATTAATACCTTGAGACTTTAAAGAATAAACCATGTTTGGAGCATTATAATTTTGTGCTTTTTCTTCAGTATTTATTGTTCCAAAGCAACCTAATTCATCTCCAGTCTCAGGGTCAGTAGTATCTTTAAGTAACTCCTCAATCAGACCTTGTCCAATTGTGTTCCCATCGATCACCATCGCTTTAACCCTAGATTTATTTATATCTTGATCTCCACCATACTTATAAAAAGTTTTTTTAACAATGGTAGCTTGTTGATAATAATTTAGTCCATTTGGAGGTGTTATAATATTCACTAGATGAACTTGTCTTACTTTACCAGTACTTCCTCTAATAATTTTCAAGACAACAATAGCACTTTTATTATTACTACTAGATGCGGATCTTGCTACATCTACTGCAATTACATATTCTACTAAAGCAAGCTTACCTCTTTTGTCTTTCTCACATTCAAATTCAGGTAGTCTTATAACTCTTGATTTCATTAGTAAACTGACGTTAATTAATGATCCTTCGCCATTTCCTATCCAATCACACAAATAGTTCATTTTAAAAGCAGTTATTCTTCCATCTCTAGCTTTATTTACTACAGACATTTTTTGCCTTCCAAAATGAACTGGTATAGACCAATCAGATGTATATACAAAAGAACCTTTTAAATTAACCATATCTTTAAAATGTTGAGTTATAGTTTCAAATGCATCACTATTTTTATATCCAGAAGTAGTGAATCTATTTAGTTGCCCATTTAGTTCCTCAGGATCTTCAACACCAGCAATTGTTTTTCTAGGAACATTAAATATAGGAGCAATTGCATCTTCAAAAGTTTCTTTATCTACAAGATTATCTTCTTCAATTCCACCTCTTCGGCGGCGTTTTCCTTTGGATTGTTGGGAATTTGCTAAATTATCTATCCAAGATCCATTTACAAACTCAACTCTAGCCTTATCTTTTGTGAAAGAACTACTTCTAATACAATCATTTATATATGGAAAAAATGTTATTATCTCATTATGCTTATCTTCCCATATTTCAACTGCACTTTGTTTTGTTGATGCTAAGACAGACATAGATATATTTGGGAAAAAGATACAAGTATGATAATCAGCCATAATATGTAAAAATGTCTTTGAGCCACCACGAGGAATACAATCATAGTTATATGGAAATCTAACTAATGCCCTTAACATAACTCGTTGATCTAAATCAAAATTAAATTGTTGACCAGTTTTAGGTTTAATCAGGTCATAAAAATAGTCGGGGTAGAATCTTAAAAAGCTTATAAACTCCATCCATTTATCTAAATTATCTGTTATAAAATCTCCACTATCTACTTTTATTGGAGTATTAAATTCAGGATTATAAATATCTGATCTGTCTTTGGTATTTTTTTGATTATTACTTTGAAAATTATTCCGAGATGCCATCTTCATCACCTTCTTCTAAGTCAGCTTCAGATGTAGAGTATAATGGCTCTTTATATACTTCTCCAAGATCTTTAAATGGCTTAATTCTTAAGTCTATTTGATGTTGAATTTCATCTTCAGTATATTGTCTTTGTTTAAATGTTTCTCGCAACATTTCATCATAAAAGTCCCATATTTCTTTATAACTTATGGGAGATTTTTCTTCAAGTCTTCTTAGTTTATTTATCGTTCCCCATAAAATTATATCAGCATCATCATAAGGTTGAGCTTTTAATTTTGGCATTATTCCTATTAAACTAGCCTTTTCCTCAATTGCTTCCACTAGTTGTGGTATTAAATCTATACCACCTGTTATGTCACTCTTACTTAATTGAGATATATTTAATTTTGCTGCGGTTGCATCCGACTGTGATAATTTTTCCCACTTTTCAGCGTTTGCTACATCACCTTCCGCAGCAGCTAATTCACCCTTTACTTTATGAATAATATATGTATTTAATCTTTCAGTATGTAGGGCTGTCTTTTCAGAATAACCTTTTATTAATTTTTTATATTTTCTTTCGAACGCCATATATTCATAATCTTTATATCCATATCCATATTTATCTTGTAGGTGTATTAAATTCTCCTCACTAATTCCTAATCCTAATTTTTTATCTATTGGACTTGTGGCATCGCTAAATTGATAACCAGATGCTATTCCTCCATTTTTTTTAACTGTCGTTGATAATTTGCTTTTATATACCCCGAATATTTTAGATACTTTTTTCCCTTTGTCTTTAAAACCATTAGTATGTGTTTGTAACACAGAATAAGTATCTTTGCTATATAGTAAATCAATGTATCTACAAGTTTCTTTTATTATTTGTTCTGTAACTTCATCATATATAATTGAGTCACTATCGACTATAAATTCATCTCCGAATCCTCTTTCTTTTTTATAAAGAGAATCAAAAAGGCTATTTATATGATCTCCACAAATATGTAAATGTCCATTTGGATTAACAATACTATCGCTTGTCCAAAATTTAGAAATTGGTCGTAATTTATCACACATGGTACAATATAACTCATCTTGTACTGCCATTTAACTCATCTCCTTAAGTTGTATTTTGAAATATAAGAAACTTTAATTAAAAGACTTCTTATAAATCTTTATCTGTAATTTTTCTAAGCCTTCCATATTTTTTATCATTTACAATATTTCCTATATTTATATTGTAATGGGAATGACCTTCTTTCTCCACCTTAAACCATTCCAATGCTTTATTTACTTCACCAATTAGTATTTCATCTTTTGGTATATAATCTGATTTAGTATTTATAAAAATTCCTTTCCATCCTCTATTTTTTAAATAATAGTATCTTCGTTTTTCCTTATTATAAAACTCTTCTTGAGTCATGTTACCCATTTTAACCCCTAGGTCATGCCCAGACCCATTAACTTCTATATAAATCATTTTATCTGGAAAAGCTATATCTAAAGATGGCGTATCAACAGAATAATTTAATATTCCACCCAATATTTTATATACATATAATTGCTGTCTAGAAGTGGCAATTGTCCCATTTTTATAAAATGTTTCTGCTTTCTTAATTTTTATATCTTCTATTTTTGAAACATTATCGACATTATATTTTTTAATTAAGCTTGTTTTCATTTTGTTTAAAATATCTTTATTTTGTAAAGCGTGTTCTACACCATAATTTTTCATAAGTGTCTGGTGTGCATTTTGTTTTAAAATATCTGATTGCATTGCATGTTCAACACCATAATTATTAAATAATGTTTCTTTACTTTTTGTTTTACATTCATCTGTTTGCGAATAAAATTCGACCCCATATTTTTCTAAATTTGATTTTTTAATCTTATCCTTTATTTCATTTGACTGAAATGGATTTTCAACCCCATATTTTTCAAATATTAATTTTTTACTTGTCTGTTTTGATTCTTCAGTATTTAAAAAACATGTATCTCCGTATCTTTCAAGGGTTGTATTTTGTATTTTTGCTTGAATTTCTGCTGCTTGTTGAGGGAATTCAAATCCATATTTAATAACATTACTTTCTTTTGTCTTTAACTTAATACAATCATGACAACAATCTTTTTCTATAGAAGTACTTCTTTTTATATTCCTATTATGGTACACCCATTTCTTAAAATAGTGAGTTCCACAATAATCACATTTAAATTCAATTTCAGATGTACTATTTTCTGCTAAGTCATATAAGTCTATTTTTACAACATCTTTTAATTTGGTAAATATATATCCTTTTCCAACATACATTTTTATGTTTTTTGCATTCCATTTTACTTCTACTTCTTTTGTTATTAACATTTCTTTTACCTCCAAGTAATCAATCTAATCAATCTCCAACTGTAAAAATGGTAAAAGGAAGGTGTGTTGGAGCACACTTTTTCGCGTTGCATTCGCTATCCTTTTTCCGTACAAACATAAATTTGCACAATAAAAAGAACTTGTTTCCAAGTCCTCTCAATCTACAAATTCAATATATTATTTTCAAAATAAAAGAACTGTCCCACCACGGAACAGCCCTTACCTAATCCAATAGGCAATGGGGATATTATCCCAAGGAGAAATAAAGAAAAATAACAAATAAACATGTTCCCCTAATCCTCCGTAGAAGACTCACTTACAAATAATCACCTACCACCAAACATGTTTAAATTCTTAATTAACTCCGATTATTATATGTATTATTGACTTCCTTTAAAATAAGTATTTTACCTTGATTTCTCTTGCAAATCAACGTTAATTGGCACTACTTGACCATCTTCTCTAAATAAAATAAGAGTCTGACCAGCGTTGGCAGAACTCTTTACTTTGTCTCTACTATAATCATTTGTACCTTGTAGACTTGAACAATAAATAACTTGATTATTTCCGTTTCCTTGTCTACAATCAAAATGATGTAGGTGTGCAAGAATTAAAACTTCATATTTCTCATCGTCAATTCCATTATATTTTTCTATCTTATAATTGTCGTTAATACTGTCATCACTACCATGTTGAACTCTTAAAGTTACATTATTTACCTCATCGGAAAAGAATTTATAGTCATTTAAATGATTAAATTTAACTCTTTTAAGTTTCAGTTGAGTGCATAAATTATCTAAATTATGCATAATTATGTATACCACATTATCATCAGCATATGAGGAATGTTTATCACCTTCTATACGATCATGATTACCATATACAGCAAATACTTCTACATTGAAATGTTCAGTCAATGCTACTATTACTTTAAATACTAATTTTTGAGATTCTACTTCTTGTCTGGATGTTCCAAATTCACACTCTCTTTGTTGCGTAATTCTCATAGTATAATTTTCAATTAAATCCCCGAGTATATATAACTTAATATTTTTAACATTAAAAACCTTTGCATAGTCAATTGTCTCATTAATCAACCTATCAATTCTTTTGGTAGCTATTTCTAGATTGAATTGGTTATTATAACAATCAATTTCAGATCCTATATGCCAATCTGCTAAACATAAAGCTAAAATATTTCCACCTTCGGTA
>Ga0209414_1001399_pt1 | contig 11433 bp, 10 predicted proteins | sample LakVidmifraction_4_FD_181154 | JGI IMG/M metagenome (GOLD analysis project Ga0209414, IMG submission 181154) | Hypersaline microbial communities from Lake Vida, Antarctica - Brine Hole Two &gt;0.2 micron (SPAdes) (version 2) | ecosystem: Environmental > Aquatic > Non-marine Saline and Alkaline >... | reverse complement strand
CGCTCAGAGTCACTCACTTCAAGGGGTCTAGCTATCCGCGCCATGAGCACCTCTCCTGTGTCTGTTTGTCAGATTATACAGGACAGAAAAATTATCTATACGGATTTTTGTTAAGGGACACTAGCTTGAACGCTTACCCACGAGATGAGTCTCTCATCAAACTGACGCCAGACCTTTCCATGTTCTGACTAAATCTATCACCATCAATATCAGAACCTGACAGAACACAATAAACATTCAAATCTGGTCGAACAAATTTGGAAAAAAATAATGTTGTAGATGGGTACCCAAATATCGCAGTTAGATTTTTAAACTTTAAAACTACAGCTTCGGCAGGCATTGACGAATCTAACTCTAAGAAGTCTCCCGGTATATCAAAAGCCTCTTTGCTAATTGGATGCTTTTTAATTAACTTCAAACCATGATCCAGACTCCATAGCTTTTTATAATAATCCAAAAGATGCTTATTTAATTTCACCGGCAACAAGTAGAGAGAAACCGACTTTTGGTCTTCATATTTATCTAAGAAACTTAGTTCAAATAGTGTTAAAAAATTTTCCAAATCGACATCTGACTCTTCTTTTATTTCAAGAGCGCGGATAGGCCACCTTTTATGTTCAAGACGCGCGAGCTCCGGACGAGTAAAAATGCAATCATCAATATAGTGAGAAGTCCCTAAAACATTCACAGGACAAAATTTGAAACTAAAAATAAGTCTAGAGAACCATTTAGGAAATCTATTTTTTACTTTATGAGAGTTATACGGAGCTGAGCCATCTTCAAAATAAGAAACCTTCGACCTGGGAAAGCTGTTTAGAATACCTTGAACCTCATGGAAGCTGTCGTTAAACACATATATGCGCTCAACATTTTTACGGGTGACTTTTTTATGTACAGTACCAACAACGCCAAGGCTAATAAATTTGGAAATAAAATAATTCTTATCTAAAAATTTAGCGAACCCACTCCGACCACCAAGATTTATATAAAAAAAATTATTATTGAATAAAGAAGAGACAGTTGGACTCGAGTACCAGCCCAGGGTTCCAGTCATATCGAGCATGACGATTAAAGTTTCGTTCCTCATACAACCATTTATTACACTAAGAGTTAAATGGTAGGGTGTATGAACTATATATAAATCCATCAATGGTAAGCTTTATCTAAAACGTCAACATTAACCGGAGTGTTCGCCCTAACATCGACATTAACTTTTTTTCCTATCACTTTATCTAAGTGCTTTGGCGCCAATCCATACCCAGGCCGTACACTTCGCACATAATCCTCGGTAATCACATCCCCGACCTTCAGATCCTTCACGAAGTAAAGCGAACGCCTGAACTGGGCATTACCCTGCTCACTGGATTTACGCCCATAATCAACCTGCCCCAGTGCTTTCCAAGCCGTTTTGCTGTCACGGCAAAGTGCCGCCAGATCAGCCGGTTCAAGCGAAAAGCTATCATCCGGGCCACCGCCATTACGGTCGAGCGTAAAGTGTTTTTCGATGATGGACGCACCCAGAACCACGCTCGCAATCGCCGTGGTGTTGTCCAAGGTGTGATCAGACAAGCCTGTCACCAACCCAAACCGCTCAATCATGTCTGGGATGGTGCGCAGGTTGTAGTCTTCCGCGGGAGCTGGGTAACCGCTCACACACTGCAAGATGGCTAACTCTTTACAGCCACCTTCTCTCGCGGCGTCGATGGCTTCCTGAATTTCTTCAGCGTCTGCCATGCCCGTAGAAATAATCATAGGCTTACCGGTACTGGCGACGTACTTGATAAGCGACAGGTCTACGGCTTCGAACGATGCGATTTTATAGGCGGGGGCGTTGAGATCCTCGAGAAGATCCACCGCGGTATTATCAAATGGCGAGCTGAAAATGGTTATCCCGAGTTCTCGAGCATAATCAAACAATGGTTTATGCCATTCCCAGGGCATATGAGCCTCCTGGTATAGCTCATACAAGGTTCGCCCATCCCATAGTCCACCCTTAATCTGAAACTCTTCGTTGTCGCAGTTCAACGTAATGGTATCTGCGGTGTACGTTTGCAGCTTAACGGCATCCGCACCCGCTTTTTTTGCCTCTTCAATAATCTTTAGAGCTGTCTCTAGCCGTCCGTTATGGTTGGCAGACAGCTCAGCAATGATGTAAGGAGGGGCATCCGCCGCAATTCGTCGCCCGTCGATAGTAATAGTTTGCGTGGTTGACATGGTGTTAGCGCCTCTTAATTATTGACTTGCCACTGCGGTACAGTGAGCCCAAAGCACCAGATTGCATGATACTGCTGCCCATCAAAGTGTTGATCGGCCAGCGTGCCTTCATGGGAAAACCCGAGCTTTTTATGAAATTCGATTGAGCGTTTGTTGAAAGCCAGTGCCTGGCCACACAGTTTATGCAGCCGCAAGTTGTTAAACGCATAGTCCAATACCACGCCTCCCAACTCTTGCCCTGAACCTTTGGGCGCTCCGGGCTTTATGTAAAAGCCCCAGTCTGCAATACCGCCACTCGAAATCTGATGGATATTGATAAATCCCAGAGGTATTGAATCCTTCTGGAAGATCAAAAGGTGACGCTCTGGATCATCCTTAGTCCGTTCAAACCAAGCTTTATGTTCAGCTAAGCTAATCTCGTGCTGAGTATACATATAGCTGCGAACATCCGGGTGATTGCGCCAGCTCAGTACCAACTCCAGATCCGCATCGGTCATAGGCCGAATCGTCTTACTTCCAGTCACTTAAAGACCTCATTACGTCCACAGTAACTCCCGCCCCATGCCCATCTACGATTAATGACGCCTGCTCACTCATACTGAAAAGCTGAGCAGGCTCTGACTGTAATAGCTTGAGCGCAGCGCACAGTTCACTACTAATTTTGTTCGGAGTAGATATAGCGGCAGCGGCACTGGCTGACTCTAGTGCTTGCGCAATTTTTTCCTGGTTTTCTGCTTGCACGATAAGAACCGAAGGCACTCCCAGACAACAGCGCTCCCAAGACGTAGCCCCCGCAGCACCAATTGCCAGATCACTATTAGCCATCAACTCGGCCATGTTGCTCACTCCCACCTTAACCTCTGTGGGCCAGGGCATATCACGGCAAAACTCGGATACTTGCTCAGCCCACGGGGCTGTGGCACCCATCACCACCGTAATCTGACAGGCCTTTGGAAGCGGACAATTCTTCAGTGCGGCTAAAACCTGACTCGTGACATTGTCGCGATCCACACCACCCAGGTTAATTAGCATGTGCTGCAGTTTTCCGGATGTTCGTCGCGCCAAGCTGTAGTCGCGCCATTGCACAAATTCCGGGCGCAGTAATGCGTACTGAGCCCCACATAAGCGCTGACATTGGGCTGGCGTCCACGGTTCGTAATCACTCGGGTCGCGACCAAAGGTCTGATCCAACAGCAAATCACAATCGTGCTCGCGATCGGCTAAATCATCGATGACCATTAGCTTTCTGTAGTGCGGTGCCAGCGCCTTTTCCCAACGACTATCGAGCGCGTAATGATCGACCACCAACCTGCTTGGCTTTAGCAGTTTCAGGATGTTGGCACAAACGGTTGCATCGTCCTCTTGACTGCTCCCCAGCCAATCAGCGTGATCAAGTCTCTTTGCCGCCGGGGTGTCTGTATCGCCCTGGGGAATTAACGGCAAAGAGTGCACCTGATGACCATTGTCGCGAATCAACCCGAGTAAGTTCCCTGGGTGCTCGCGGCAGAGGAAGTGGCAGGTTGCGCCATTGCGGGCCAACTCATTCGCCAAGGTCAGGCAACGCATAATATGGCCAGTGCCAATATCGAGGGAAGCATCGGCACGAAATGCGATAACCAGCGCGCTCGTCACGTTAATCATTCTCGACTTTCATAGCCTTGAACATCGACTCGGCGCGCAACCAGTCCTCTGGTGTATCTATATCTTGCACACGGTGCCGGGGCAACAATACCGGTGCAGCCTGTTCTGAAAAAATCGATTTTTGCTGGCGCCAGGCATCAGCGCTGCCCCAATAGAACTGACCGGCATCGTGGTACGCTTCCTCAAGGTCCTGTGACCGAGTATTGAAATGCTCCGGGTTAAACATACCGACCCGCCCATCACTGGTCAGCTTGATAGCCCGTTGGATGGGGAACGCATAGCTCGTCACTGAGAACGCATAATCCACCGCTTGCTCGCGCAATATCTTCAGCCCACGCTGTAGATCGTCTGCTTGCACAAAAGGCGCGGTCGCATAAAGGCAACACACGGCTTGTGGCTGCAGATTCTGAGCATACAACCAGTCAACCGCGTGGGCGATAACCGGAATGGTGCCGGTAAAGTCATCGGACAACTCTGCCGGCCTCATAAAAGGCACTTCAGCGCCCCACTCGCGGGCGACAGCTGCTATACCCTCGTCGTCCGTCGATACAATGACCCGATCAAAGCACTGGCTTTCAAACGCAGCCTCAATCGACCACGCAATCATCGGCATGCCATAGAACGGTTTGATATTTTTACCGGGGATGCGCTTACTACCGCCACGAGCAGGAATGACTGCAATATTCATGCTTGACCCAGTATCTCGTTAAGACGAGCGACTACTTCGTTCTGATCGCTTTCCGTCATAGTGGCGAATAACGGCAAACTAATCGCCTCGGCATAATAAGCTTCTGCTTCTGGATACGTGCCCTGGTGATCCGCTAGGTCGCGGTAATATGGCTGGGTGTGTACCGGGATATAATGCAGATTCACCCCAATGCCGGAAGCTCGCAGACCTTCAAAAACCTCGCGGTGGCTTTTACCGATCTCTGCCAACCTCAAGCGAATCACATACAAGTGCCGCCCCGAATAGCTATCGGGATGCTGCCAGGGTCTCGTTACGGGTAGCTCCGCCAATAACGTGTCGTAGCGCTCGGCAAGCTGGTTGCGTGTTGCAACATACTCATCCAGCCGATCCATCTGGCTCACGCCCAGTGCCGCCTGCAACTCTGTCATGCGGTAGTTAAAACCGAGATCAACCTGTTGGTAATACCAAGGGCCATCTGGCGCCTGAGTCATCAGTGTTGGATCGCGGGTTACGCCATGGCTGCGCAGCAAATCCATACGTTGGGCCAGTTGGTCACAATTGGTTAATGCGATGCCGCCTTCCGCGGTGGTAATGATCTTTACCGGGTGAAAGCTAAATACCGTAATGTCGCTGTATTGGCTGCCGCCAATAAAATCACCTTTGTACTTTCCACCGATGGCGTGGGAGGCATCTTCGATAATTTTAAAACCGTACTCCTGAGCCAGAGCATGGATGGCGGCCATGTCGCACGGCTGACCGCACAGGTGAACGGCTACCAGCATTTTTGGCAAACGGTTCTGGCTTTTAGCGCTTTCCAGCTTAGCCCTCAAGGCAACGGGGCAAAGGTTATAGGTGTTCGGGTCGATATCGACAAAGTCCACCTTGGCACCGCAATACAACCCACAGTTAGCCGAAGCAACGAAGGTTATCGGAGTCGTCCAGAGCCAGTCGCCTTCGCCCAAACCAAGAGCCAGACAAGCTATGTGCAACGCCGAAGTGGCACTGTTCACCGCCAAAGCATGTTTTGCCCCTACATGCGTCGCCACTGCCTGTTCAAACTTGGGAACCATCGGCCCCTGGGTCAGAAAATCCGACTTGAGCACGTTAACAACGGCATCAATATCGGCCTGGTTAATGTCCTGCTTACCGTAGGGAATCATAATCAGATCTTTCCAATGTCACTGGAGTTGCGATCGATCCAGGCCTGTAAGTCTTTGTCTTCCATCCACTCTGCATTGCTGTCGCTGGCGTACACGAAACCTTCCTCCACCTTTTTCCCATCCTTGATGCGGCTAGGACACTTTCCCCAATCATTGATATTAGGAAGGATTTTGAAATGCTCAGGATATTCGTAAGTAAAGTAGGAGTCTTCTGCACCGATCATTTGTTCGTGCAGCTTTTCACCCGGGCGAATACCAACCACGTCCTGCCTGGCCTCCGGCGCGACTACACGAGCCAGATCGGTCATTTTTATGGAAGGTATCTTTTTGACGTAAATTTCCCCCCCAACCATGTCTTCAAATGCATGCCATACCAGATCAACACCTTCTTCCAGTGAGATCATGAAGCGTGTCATGCGCTTATCGGTAATAGGCAAAACACCCTTATCTTTAATAGACATGAAGAAAGGGATAACAGAGCCACGCGAGCCCATGACGTTGCCATAACGAACTACAGAGAATCGAGTTTTATGGCCGCCTGAATAGGAGTTGCCAGCAACAAACAGTTTATCCGACGCCAGTTTGGTTGCGCCGTAAAGATTAATCGGGCTGCTGGCTTTATCAGTAGAGAGCGCGACAACCCCTTTGATACCTTTATCAATGCAGGCATCAATCAGGTTCATGGCGCCGTTGATATTGGTTTTTATACATTCAAACGGATTATATTCGGCGGTTGGCACAATTTTGGTCGCGGCAGCGTGCACCACATAATCTACGCCATCCAGTGCGCGGTAGAGACGGTCTTTATCGCGAACGTCACCGATAAAAAATCGAAGCCTGTCATCACCCTGAAACAACTTGGCCATTTCCCACTGCTTCATTTCGTCCCGTGAGAACACAATGATTTTCTTGGGATTGTATTTCGCTAAGGTCATCGGAATGAATTGGTGACCGAAAGAACCGGTGCCGCCGGTGATGAGGATTGTTGAATCTGAAAGCATAACTTAGCAATTCCTTGTCTGTCTTAGGGTGATCATACTGAAAAATGCCTCTTTTAAACCATTCAACTCCACATCCCTGAGTCCTGGAATATCATAGTATTCTGAGAAATACTTTTCGTTACTAGGATTAACCGTCAAGAAAAGACTGTTATTATCCGCCAAACTGACAAGCCAACGCCGTATGGCGAAAGCATCCCATGGTGACTCAGACACATTGGCCATAAATGCGTTATATTTCACCCCTTCGGAATACGTAAACACTCCAGGTACGCCTTTAAACCAAGGATTACCAAAGGCTAATGCGGGGACGCCTAGCAACGCAGATTCCAGCGCTGCTGTCCCTGTAATTGTGCATGTCATAATAGAGCTCTCTATCAAATCTCTTGATTCAACATTCGAGCTAACTAATGACACACCCTTAATGTTGCGAAGTACCCTATAAAATTCAGGGCTACGCCCCTTATACCCCTGCAGCGCCGTAGTAAATTGCGAATAGTGCTCTTTTACCAAAATAGTGACGTCATCCGGAAGCCACGATCTAAGCAATAAGATAACACGCGATTGATCATGATATTCTAGGCCATCCGGATTTGTAGTGCGTTCCGGTTCATAATGGAGCGGGAAGTAGACATACTTTATATCTGGCACTTTGTTTATACTTACAGCTCCCTTTAATGCGGAGTCTAGCTCGTGTACCCTTTTATTTATAGCTATCCGCTTTAAGATAGGCTCAAATATTTTAAATATCGTATTATCTGACACACCTCTTTCTAAGCTTCGAGGTCTTCGCAATATGCTCTTAGCCATTTCTTTTGCAATGGAATAACCAGATTTAAAAAAAGACAACATAGTTGATGAAGTTTGGTCCTTTCTTTTCTGTATCTTTATATACTCTGGCTCTATATCACCATCCTCAGCTACAAACCGATTTAAGAACTCATCAATTCGAGAAGTTATGAGCCCCTTTACATCATCGCTGATATTATTTTGAGTTTTAAGGTATGCTCCATCAATCCCTTCTCTAAAAATAACAAGTGGAACTATGCTCCATGATATAAACGAGTAAGACCTAACTCCTATAACTCTCGCCACTTCATAAAGTACATACTGAAACGGGGAGTGAGGCGACTCACTCATAATCAGAAAATCTGGGCTATGTTTCTTTAATAGATACAAGGAATACGTTATGAAAAAATTGAAAAATGCATTTCGATCGACATACCGGTAGGCTCCATATGGATCATGCCGATCCATCATTTTTAAGGCTTTATCTCTGACAGCAGATGTATTAATCGAGCAAAAGGCCTCATATTCTTTGTTAGTAAATTCCAGCTCAAATTCTGTTGTTCTTGTGTGCACCTCAAAAAAATCTATCAAGCACAAATCAGGTATACTAGCCAACGCCAAGGTGTCGAGTTTCGGATCGCCTGCCCATATAACAGGCTTAGCGACGCCTGACTGATACAACGATTTTGCTAAATCCAGCCACACCTGTCTTCCAGTAGGGAAAAATATATACTTTACCATTACCAACCTTCTGATTTATTAAGAACTAAGCGACATCTCTTTAAAAAGATCGTTTTTTTCTATCAACTCGTCGTAGGATCCTGTCGCTATTAGCTCACCGCCCTGAAGAACATGTATGTAATCGCACTTCCTTACTGTGGCCAACCGGTGGGCGATCATTACAATAGTTTTATTTCCGGAAAAATCGTGAATTGCATCCATAATCAATTTTTCGGTAATGCCGTCAAGTGCGCTGGTAGCTTCATCCAAAATTAAAACCTCTGCATCGTGATATAGAGCGCGGGCAATACCTATTCGCTGACGCTGACCTCCCGAGATCTGAACGCCACGCTCGCCTACTCGAGTTTCTAAACCACTCGGTAGTTCGGATAGGAAACCCTCTAAATGCGCCATAGAGGCCGCGCGCGCCACTTTAACGTCATCAATGGCTTCCGGCGGCAACCCAAACGCAATATTTTCACGAATACTGCTATCCGCCAAGAAAATAGACTGTGGGACAAACCCTATAGAGTTTTGCCAGGCTCGTCGGTTCTCATTTGTTATCGGCACACCATCCACTTCAAGCTGCCCTGCTTCTGATTGTATCAAACCCAACAAGATATCAATCGCTGTCGATTTGCCGGAACCGGTGGCCCCCACCAGGCCAACTACCTTATTTGCTCCAATCGAAAGGGTTATATTCTTAAGCGCAGGTTCAATTTTGCCAGGATAGGTAAATTGAATATTTTTAAGTTCAATTAATTTTTCGGGGAATAGGTGCGGCGTATCTGTGTCGGCCCCCTCTGCCTGCTGTACGTTACTCGTACTAGCCCAGAGGTCATCTCGAAGGCCGTCGAAGGCTACCAAATTTGCCCGAACCTGAGAAACACTAGTGTATATCTGCTGAAATGCCGGCAACAACTTAAAGCCCGCGAGCGCGTATACAGACAACAATGGCAATATAGTGCCTAAATTCCCGTTATGTGCAGTCAGTAGATACAATATCAAGAAAATTACGCTACCAAACGCCACCAGTTCCATAATGAATCGAGGGAGCTGGCCCATTGCTTGGTTTTTCCCTTGCGCTCTACCAAAGCGATTGCTGGCCTGCTGAAATCTATCAGTAAACACAGCCTGACGGCCAAGCAAAAGCGCATCCTTTATGCCACCAAAACCCTCCCCAAGCAGTTTGAAGCGCAGCTGTTGTGCAGAGGTAATAATAGCGCCATTTCGGACCAATCGTTTCCGAACAACCTGGTAAATTATTACGTAAGCAACCGCAAAGATCGACAGCCCAATAATCGCGACACTGGGATTGAACGCAAAAATTGCCATGGCCATCAGCAAAGCCATTACAATCTTGGCATTCATTTGCATGAGTGGATTGATTATGCCATTTGTAATTCGCACACTTTCTTGCGCTATCTTATTTGTTAACTGACTGCTGCTGCCACTCGCGTGGAACAGCCACGGCTGATGCATGTAGTGCGTGTACAGCCGACTGCTCAGCTCAGCTCCCACCCTAGCGCCATACATGGAAAGCCGCCAAATCGTGAGCATCGATATCGACGCAGCGAGAGCCAGCATCAACAGGACGCCTATGCCAAGCCAGAACAAGAAGTCTCTGGGGCTCGCAAGACCGCTAAGCTGGTAGGCACTCGCAATAATGCCTTCGCCCTGAAGCCGGTCGATATCGCCCACCAAGGCCATAAATGGACCGATCGAGATAACGCTGGCGAGTTCTGCGCACGCCATCAAGACAACGAGAATTTGCAGGCGCACTAACTTTTTGCGTTGTTCACTCGTGAGGAGAGAGTAAAGCTCTATAAGTTGCTTAAACATCTATTTTTTTATAAACCAATGTCGATTAATTGCATGCGAGAATAGTCATCCTGAACGGTGTATTGCCGGCCTATTCAGTTTTGTAAGCGTAGTTGTAGTAGCCGTAATACCCATAACTATTAGCCGCCTTCTTTTCCATGGCGTTAAGAATAGTACCCTTGAGGGTTACACCAGCAGACGCTAGGCGGGTTCGGGCTATGTCGACTTCTTTTGGGGTATTCACATCAAAGCGAACTACCATAAGCGTAGTGCCTGCCCGTTTGCCGATGATGGCGGCGTCTGTTACCGCGAGAATGGGTGGCGTATCGATGAGTACCAGGTCGAAATTTTCACTTAGATATTCCAAAAACTCTGTGAACTTTGCCTGCATGAGCAACTCAGAAGGGTTAGGGGGCGCACTGCCTCTGCTCAGCCAGCTAAGGTTCTCTAACTCGGAGTGTCTTACGACCTCCCGCGGATCGAGTTTGCCGGAGAGTACATCAGAAAGCCTCCCTGAGGAGATTTGCCCACATGAGTCGTGAAGATGCCCTTTGCGCATATCAGCATCGATAAGCAGGACTCGCTGATCGGCCATGACCATAACGGCAGCCAGATTTTTTACCGCCAACAACTGGGGCTTAGAGCCTTTTTTAAACAGTTTTCCATCAGATGTTTTTCGGCTAAGAAAATTCTGAGTTTTGGAACTGGGTATGCTGGCATATACCGGCAGCCCCAGTTTTTCGATCTGTTCTGGCTCTTCCTCGCCGCGGTTAATTTATTCTTTTATTTCTTCCATCGCCCGCTCTTTGTCTGAACGAATGAAGGCTATTACGAATACGGTGAACACGCCCAGCATGCCGCCTAGCATGGTTGCCACAATGGCAATAAGTGCCCTTTTAGGCCCGTTCTTTTCCTGAGGCACCACAGCAGGGTCTACGGTTTTGAATATATATTCGTTTTGCGCGTTAGCCAGCATCACCGTACGGGTTTCGCTTTCTATAAGCTGATAGAACACCTGTTGCATACCGGCGATGTTTGTTTCCCTGAGCTTTTGTTCCAGGTAAGCAATGCGGGCTTCTGCTTCTCGTACGTCTTGCTCGCGCATGTGTTCGTTGATGTCGTGCACCAGTTTTTCAGCCCATTCTTTGGCCACCGAAGGTGCCTGGCTTTTAATGTTCAGAGTGACCATGCCGATATCTTCATTGGTGGCCAGGCTCAGATGACTTTTGAACTGTTTCACCATGTCCCAGTCTGTTGGCTCCAGGCTTTCGCCTTCGTCATCGGTGAGCCATTCACCGGTCTCGGGATTGTAGACTTCCCGGTTGATCAACCATTTTTCATTTTCTATATCCCAGGCGTCGATGGCCATAAGGGGGATGATGAGGTTGTGACGGTGGATGAA
>Ga0209414_1001398_pt1 | contig 11434 bp, 11 predicted proteins | sample LakVidmifraction_4_FD_181154 | JGI IMG/M metagenome (GOLD analysis project Ga0209414, IMG submission 181154) | Hypersaline microbial communities from Lake Vida, Antarctica - Brine Hole Two &gt;0.2 micron (SPAdes) (version 2) | ecosystem: Environmental > Aquatic > Non-marine Saline and Alkaline >... | reverse complement strand
CGAAATAATCTTTATTCCATAGCCAGGATCAGGGTCATTGATGGTTGTGCCGTCATAAAAGGCAATGGTATTGAACTCCGCAGACTTTAAACGCCAATTCCCGTAATACGTGGCGCCCTGATACCCGGGCACCGGCTGAATACGGTCACGAATAATGGCGTTCTTAAACGGTGGGTTGTCCTCGTCCTGGGCAATGACCTGATAGTCGTCTGTCTCAGGATTCAGGCCAGCAAAAACAAAGCCGCCGTTCAGGTCGGTGTATCGCCGATTGACAATATTGCCGTTGGTGCGATCAAGCAAGGTCACGGGAAAGTCAGGCTTTGATGCGCCGTCCTCGCTCACAATGCCGAAAATGGCGCCATTACCAGGCTTGTGTGGCATCGCTGGGATACTCCTGAGTGTTAGTGCGTAATGAGGTTGCCGTTTGGCGTTTCGTTGGGCCATCGGCCTTGTGCTTGGTGCCACTGCGCGTACCGCTCGTAAAGCTCGGTATCACCGGCCATGGCGGCTAACTTGAAAGCGTATTCGTTTGCAAACTGCTCGGCGTCCAGATCTGGTGGTCGATCAGCGATTGATCCAATGAACTCTTGAAACGTTGGCAGTTTTGACAGTGCTGGCCAGTCAATCCCTGGCTCCGGCGCGGTATTCATCAACACGGGCTTTGCTTCAATGCCGCTGGCTGATACTCGAATCGTTGGTGGTTTTGTGGTCATGCGGAAATCTCCGAATGTAGGGTCGGCAGAATGCTAAAGCAGACTGCCTTGTTACCTGGGACAATGGATCAAACCTTAAAGATTTTATTGGTTCCGTTATCCCAAGTTACAATTATATCGCCGCCGTTCGGGGTGATGGGCAGGCCAGTCGCCGTGTCGATGTACGCAATCAGCGGGCTGGTGCTTTCGGTACCGGTATCGGAATAAAGCACAATCGCTTCGATGCTGGCGCCACTGACACTGGTGAACGTCACGTCTGCGGCATCTGCTGCGCCACCGGTTGTTGCCTTGCTGGTCAGCGTTACAGGGCCAGCAATACGCGCCGAGGTTGGAACGTCAGAAAGGTACTGGTGGACAGACGTTTGCGGTGTATACGCGCCGGTATCAATTAGCAGCACCTTGATGGTGTCGGTCTGCCAGTTGATTTGCGCTTCAAGGAAACGCTGACGTGCGAAATCGAATAGGGTGTTAGCCATGGGTTTGTATCTCCTGCCTGGGCATATTTGAAGGCTCAATGCTGGCAGGAGGGTTATGTGTGGCCTATCTCTACAGGGGGTACTTATAGAAGCTCTGCCCAGCTCTGCTTTGAACTTCGGTGCTGGTGTGCGCTGTTGCGCGATTACGGTTTAAACGAAAAATCCTTTCACGGTTTGCACTTCATCTTCCCTGGTCATGCGGCGCAGGTCGGAGTCAGGTCGCGCACCAAAGTACCGAGTGAACTCAAGATCTGCGGCGCCGGCGCGGCTGGGGTCGAATATCTCTGAGTCGGGAATGCTGAACACGCGATGCAATACCCACTGGTTAAGGTGCCGATGGTGCGCAGCGTTGATTTCAGGTGATTCGGAGGGGTCTTCTAGGTCGGTTAGAGGTAACCGGTAGCCTTCAAGATACAGGTTGCCGCCTGCCTCCGGCGTGGGGGCCAGCTTGATGCCAGTGTCCGTCTGGATAGAGAACATGGGATCTTCAACCCGCTCGCGCCAGCCAGGAACGATTCGATCCAGTTCTTCGGTCGACTTGATGGGCAACGTCTGGCTGCGGCTGTCACCCGTCCGGCAATACCGAACGTGCGTCAGCTCATACAGCGATTCATGGAGCGGGTAGTGGGCTTGCTCAGCCAGCACAGCAATATTGCAGACCTCGGGAAGTGCGCTTTCGTGTATTAATCGCCCACGAATTGCAGCTTCCTGAGTGGCCTCATTGAAAAGCTCGGCCAGTGTCGCGTCGTCAACAAAGTACGGCTCTACTAAGTCGTTAGCGGCCTGCCGATACTGCTGCATCATGGCTTCAAGCTTCATACGACTCCGTACTGATCCACGAGGCCGATAACTTCCTCTCGAAGGTTCTCTACAGAGCGGCGCTTGTTGATGCTCTGCTGGTACCGGGTAAAGGCGAAGTGTTCCAGCGATTCCTTGTTCATGTTCTGAACCTGCTCTCGCATCGCCTGAGTTTCTTCCTCGACCTTATGGGCCTCATCACCCTTGCCCTTGGCCTTTCCCAGCTGCTCGGCGGTGTCGTCGTCTTCGGCGCCCTGATCGACCTCGGCAATGACGAACAGATCTTCATGGCGCAACATCTTGCGGGCCAGATCGTTGGGCAGGTTGCGTATCTGTCCCTTGCTGAACCTCAAGCCCGACTTGTAACGGCGCTCAACCCATTCATCCGGTCGCCCGATATAACGAACAGGGGTCTGACCGATAACCACTTCAACGGATGCGACAGGTGCGGTTTCTACCAGCTGTGCGCGAATATCCGTCTCCATTTCCTCGGCCATGGCTTCGGATGCGCCTTTGATCGCGTGAACCACGGCTTTAAACAGGTAGTCCTTAGACTTCTGCTCTTGGGGAAGCTCTGCATACGAGGCAATATTGGGGTGTAGCTTCTTGTCCACGTCCTTTACTTCACCGTACTGCCAGCCTTCCTTGACCTTCTGTGCAAGCCACGATTCGTGCGACTGCTCCGGCGTTGCCTCGGGATTGTCCAAATGCATCTGAACACCGGCCAGAATCGACTTCCGGTGCTGCTCTGTCGTCTCGTCCCATACCGGTATCGAGTCGTCGCCCAACGATGCGCAGTAGGCTCGATTGATTCCGTGCGCCACCACTGCAATTACTATCTGTCTCATGCCTGTGTTACTCCTACATAGCGAACAGGGCCAGTTGCCCAGCCCTGCTCTTTCTATCAACGTGGGCCGGTGAGCTCGCCAATGACAACGGCGGTCAGGTCGCTGGCCTTGGCGTTGGACGCACCTGCCAGGGTAAGCACTAGCCGCGCCGGCTTGGGCAGAATGACGAGCCGTGATCCGTTAGCACGTACACGGCTTGCGGTGGCCAGATCGGCACCCGACTTCACAAAGTAGGCGTCGCCCTGCGGTACAGCGGTGGAATCCTCGCCGTCCTCATAGACAAAACCTAGCTTGCCGGTCGCCGTCGCGGTCATGCCGGTCGTGACGAACAAGCTCGCGTCTTCCAGCTGCATACCTTCCGGTAGTGGGCCAAGGTCGATAACGTCACCCGTGGCCAGCGCAACGGTTGAATCTGAGTTAGCCGGCGCGCCCGTCTCGTCGGTTTTGAGGTCGTAGTGCAGAGAAGTGACGTTGCCAAAGGGCGTTACGCCACCAAACTGCCGGTTGTGATACTGATTGACTGCTACTTTAGCCATGATAGGCCTCCTGCTTTGGGTCTTGATTCAAAGGGCCAGCACCTCGCTAACCCCCTGAATTACTTACAAGCGCAATAGATTACTTGCGCGCGCCAATAATAGGCACGGCCGTGTCGATAGCGGTCACACCGTAGTCGGTGATTTCATTGCCCGCGCCGGTATCCACGTCAAAGCGGATCTTGGAAACGCCTCGGATGGAGCCAAGCAGCAATTCAACCTTATCGTCGTGATCCAGCTCTTTCTCAGACCAGAAGAACGGGATACCACTGCGCTTGTGCGCCGCCAGTGCCTCGGCAACAGTCTGACCACCAATCAACAGAGCCCGATCGACGGCGAAGTTCTCACCGAAGGAATCAGGAACCTTACAGCTGGATTCTTCTTCGCTGCTCGTGGACGCACAGTATTTGATCTCATCACCTGCGTAGAAGCGGATAGGCTTCGGCATTTTGATGATAAGAATACCGTTCCAAAGGCCGGCTTCACCAAGGAACAGCGGGTGCTGATTAGCCTGGTTCGCCCGGGCCAGTGAGGACGCCTGCATTTGACGGAAGGTAGGGTCAGTCGCAAACGAGCTGTACTGAGCCGGCGATACCATCATCACGCGCAATGGCGAGTCGTCAGCGGCCTTGTCGCCTTCAAACTTCACAACGGGAGGCGGTAGAGCAATCTGATCCATGGTGGTACGGATGGCGTCGATCACGTCCATATCCATGCCATCACCGGTTGTCAGGTTGATTTCACCAGCAGTTTGAGCGAACCCGGTAATGCCGCCGCCATTGTCGGCAATGTAATGCCGGTTCTTGGTGGGAGCCTTCACGCGGTTGACCATGATGGATTCAAACTCACGATCCGCAGTAGTAGGCACTACCCATTCGATGTTGTTGTGAAAGCCTCGTGCGCCGGCCATGTGAACGACCAGGGATTGGTCGATGTACCGATCCATGAGTCCTTGCGCAGCTGGTCGCCCGAGAGCTCGGAACTCAACAGGTGAACGGATGCTGGTCATGGCATCGCCAAGATCCAGAGGGAATCGCGCCTGATCCACACGCAAGCGGTCTTCACTGATGCTCATGCCAGTACCGCGACCTTCCGCGTAACGGCTACCCATGATGGGCTTTGCGCCTACAGGGTTAAGCAGGTGAAATGAAACCTCATCACCCCGTCCTTTGCCCAAATCCTGACAACGGACAATGGGCATGTGCTGGGATGTCTGCTTACGCAATGTAGCCGCTGCGCTAGCCTCACCTTTAGGCATTTTGCCCGTGAGGCGGTTCAGCGTGGTATTGCGCTGCATGTGGGTTGCGAACAATCCAACCGCCTGTTGGATCATGTTCTTCTGGTCGCCGTAACGGGCGTGTGTCTTATTCGCAGGCATGATTGCCCTCCGGTAGTTCGTTAAATGAGTTTGTTCAGGAGGGAGTCAATCTTTTCCGGTTCCATCTCTTGCATCCGGTCAAGCAAGTCCTTCCCCTCCATATCCGCCATCTGTTCGTCCGGTGATGCCGCACTGGGTCGCCCGCCAGGTATGTCTGACAGACTGTTCGGTACGGGAGCCTCGGCATTGTTGATTGCGGCTTGTGCAGCGGCCTTCACGTCTCCCGACGATTCAGAGTGCTGCTGTGCATTTCCAGTTGCTTTCTTGAATGTGTCGAACAACTCAATGACTTGCTCCGCACTGCCTCCGTCCAGAACGCTATTAACGCCAACCTGAACGTGCGACGGCTGTGAACTGATCCAGTCGCTTAGTTCCTTGCTCTCGCCTATCGAGTCAGCATCCGGGTGCGCCTCGTAGATTGATCCGAAGTGCTTTTCACTGGCTGTTTGCTCGGTCTGCTTTTCGCTTTGCTGCTCAGAAAACTGTTTAAGCTTTGCGTCGAGCTTTGCGTCGACCTTGCTGTCAATCAGCGTATTCACGCCTTTGGCTAGATCTGCCTCCGTGAAATCTCCAAAGATCCCCGGGTCTACGCCCTCATCCATGGCCGCTTGTGCCATTTCGGCATTCTGGTCGGCGTCGGTCGGTGCCTCGCCTGCGGTGGCCCGCTCTTGGGCTTTCGCCTCAAGGTCGTCCAACTTCTGCTGCGCTGCGTCTGCCTGTGCCTTCCAGTGCTGCTCGCTTTCGCGGGCCTCAGATAGCTTTTCGTAGGGAATGGTGTGCTTGCCATCCTTCGCCAGTAAGGTCGGGTTATCCCCTTCCACTGGCTCCTGCTTATCGCCATCGGTTGCGGTCTGCTCGGTTGTAGCTGCTTCGCCGGTACCGGTGTCAGTGGAAGAATCGGGCGCATTGCTTCCTGTTTCCGGCTCTGGTGTGCCGGTATCGCCCTCACCGCTCATATCAAGTAACTGAGCGGCCTGCTCCGGTGTCATCTCGTTATCGCCAAGTGACTGGAAAAACTCGTCTTGCTTTGTATTCATCGCTGCTCTGTCCCCGCCACATATCGCCGTAGCCGCTTGGGTGTTCAGAACGGGCAAATTGCCCACATCGGGCTGATACTTTTGCATCAGCCTTGTAGGCGAGGTTATTGCTGGGGTGGTGTTGCTTCCAGCCCTACAGGGGGTAGGGATCTAGGGCTTGCGGGGAGTGGGAGGGTTTCGCTGGGCCGACGTGTGCCGGTACCCAGCGCTTAGGTATTCCGTTTAAAGGCTACCGTCTGGCAGATTGTCGTCAGTGCTCGGCGTCTCTATGCCGTTCATGCCCGCCTCGGGAGTTTCCGGTATTGGTGGAAAGCCGGGGCTGGTGTTTTTATTCACCTGTGACAAGTCACTATCTTGCGCAGGCTGCTCGGGTGCCATCTGCTCCGGTGGTATGGCGCCCTGCTCCGGTGGTAAGTTTCCTTGCTCCGGTTGTATTGGTTGCTGCTCCGGTGGTAAACCTCCCTGCTCTTGCGGTAAACCCTGCTCCGGTACCGGGAAGTTGGGGTCTTGCCCAGCCGGATTCGGTCGCTGATAGCCGGCACCCTGCATAACCGCATCGGCTATCGGTGCAATCATCGGTTGTTCGGCTACCTGAGCGCCTGCTTGCATGGCAGAGAACGCAGCTTGTACGCCAACTTGCACGGCCTTCGCGTCAAGGTTTTTCACCTCGCTGTCAGCCTTGCGCTCCTTAATGTCCAGCTCGCGCTCTTTGAGGTCGGTATTGGCCTTCGCAAGTGCATCCTTCACAGCGTCCTTAATCTTCTGCTCGGTTTCCTCCGGTGTTGCCTGCTGCTGCACACCCTTGATTGCCTCGACTACATCGCGCTTGAACGGTACGTCCATCAGGCTTACCAAGAACGGCGTAACAGCGGCCTGATACTCGGGCGGCAGAGACTTAATGGCCTCGGACATTGAGCTGAGCTGCTGGCCGCGATAGCTGGAAGTGCTTGGTACGTCTTCAAGCGCTACCTTAAGCATGGTGCGTTGCAGGTCGTTGGACAGATACTTAGCCCCTGTCTCGGGGTCTTCCTCCGGCTTGTTGATGGATACAGATCTATCTTCCCTGACCGCATCGCCTTCAATGATGATGGTTTGTTCCTCTTTACCAAGATCCTCGACAATCATGGCCATAAGCAATTCGCCAACCATCGTCCGGCCTTCGCGAAAGTTGTCCATGATGCGGGCAAGGCTCTGGTTGCTCTGCTCCACCTGGGTCTGCTCCTGCAAACCGGACGTAGCGGAGCCTGGTTTACCTTGAAAGCCGGCGGTGACAGTGCTGGTACGCTCAATCGTCTGCCGGTTGTCCTGTAGCATCTGGTAATGCTGGTCGGTCAGCTGGTAATCGCGCTTAACCTCAAACCGTGCGCCCGGTCGGGCCATGTGGTCGGCGTCCAGCACAACATCGGCATCCGGTCTGGCTACCTGACTGCGCAACTGAGCGTCTGACATAGCCACTGCGCCCTTGGTACGCTCAACACGGGTAACGCTCATACCCCAGCGCAACTTGCTCTGACCACTGTTCAGACTGTCCTGCGCGTACTTCATGCCGCGAACGTAGCCGTAAGGTATGCCGGTGTTGTCCTCACTGAATCCCCAAAACGGCACGTAGGGGAAATGCCGGTGCGGGTAAGGGCTCGCGCTGTCGTTCAGCAAGTGCGGGCCTAACCAGTACGCACGGCGAACCCGCGCCACGGTTGCTTGCAGGGGCTTGGTTGCGCCACTGGCTACAGCAACGGCGTGATTCAGGTTGTTCTCGTCGTACTCAACTGCCCTGCCGTCCGGTGTCTTAATGACCGAGACGTTCATCCATCGCCGGTACCACAATTCAGAGACACACATTTCCTTGGTTGACTGGTTGTACCAGCGGTCTTCTTGGTGCGTCCATGCCCTGGCCTCGTTCCATGCGTTCTGTAACCCGGTACTCATACCGCCATCCAGCGTTGCCGAATCCAACTCTGACCACCAGTTGGCGCCATGGGCTGAGAGCTGCTTAATAAGCTCCTTGTGCTTGGGGAAGGTGAGCTTCAGTCGCTCGGGTGTCAGCCAACGCTGCCGGCGCAACCACCGCGCATCGGACAGGTCTGATTCACGCGCCTTCATATCCCAATGAATCTCGTTGCGGTGTATCCCGGCACAGCGATAGGGGAATTTGAACGGGTCGTTATCCCGCTTAACCTCCACAAAGCCCACACCTACCGCAATCTGCGGCCTGAACGCTTCCGAACACGCACGGTCGGCCTTACTCTGCCTTTCGGCCTGATTCAGCTTGTAGTTCAGAGCGTCGGCAACGTCCTTCCCACCTGTCTCGCCGTTCGGTGTCACACGCCAGTCAGTGCGTGACATAGACTCGTAGCCTTGGATCGAAAGCAGTGATGGGCCTATCAGATCCTCAATAGCCGGTGGAATGCCCAGCTCTGCCTGCCGTTGGAGTAGTGCGCTGTCCAGCTGATTGCCATCGGCGTAGTCCATTTCCTTATCTGCAATGAAACGCCAGTGGGGCTGTTCCTCTATCTCGCTGAATATATCGCTGTATTCCTCATACGTGAGCTCGGGTACGCCCTTCTCGTCTTTCGGCTTATCTGACGCTCCCTGCGCGACTGGCTGCTCCATGCTGTGCGTATCCCGCTGCCCGTGCTGCCCCTGCATCGCCGAAAGCAGCTTCATTTCCTCGCTCATGCCATCGTCCGGCACCTGTTTCATATTTGATTGCATGGTCGTCCTCATAGTCGCCAGTCCGGCGCTTCTGCTTCGGTGTAGTCGTCGTTGCGGGAGTTCAGCATTCCCAGCTCTTTGGCTTGTGCCCATTGACGGAAAGAGTCGGCCCCTTCCGTGCAACCATTGCTCTTGTCCGGCTGGTCGATGTGCCTGACCTCTGCCCTGCTGTACTTCTTCTTGTAGCCTTCCATCCGTTTGATACCCAGCTCACACTCGGCCTCATCTATGTAGCAGCCCTTCATGTGCTTGCGAGTGGAGTAGATACCGGTCATAAGCTCGGTGATGCGGGGAACAATCCGGAAGCGCTCGCCAGGTAACAGCTCTTGCAACTGCTCCATGGTGGATTTGTTGTAGTCGGATAAGCGCTTGTGCTCGGCGTCGTGCGGTAGGTAATGAGTGCCGAACACGTATCCCTTGCCCTTTAGCTGTGAGACGTAGTGCCGCAGGTCTTCGTCGTGGGCCTCGTAGTAGCCAACAAACCTGTCCTCGCCGTTCAGCTCTTGGTGAAACCAGATAGCGCAGCCATCCGAACGGCCAATGTCCCAAAATGTGTTAACCGGTAGATCCAGCGTTGGAACACGGGTAATGCCCTGCCGCTTGCGCATGGCGAGCATATCTTTGGCGTAGTAGTTGCCCTCGGTGCTTACCTGGAAGGCTTCGGCGGGGAATGACGGGTACTCCTGCCACATCTTTTCCTCGGCACCACTGAAATCGGCGTCCCGGGTAGCCACGTACCAAGCGCGTTGATCCGGGTCGAGCGTCATATCAACGCCCATATCCTCGTGTGCGCGCCGTTCGATCAGATCAAAGTGCTCATGGTCTTTCTGTATGACTGTCACAGTGCGCGAATCCATCCGATAGCGGGGCTCCATCCACCACGCATAGAAGTGAAGCCGGTAATCGCGGGAGGTTAGCTGCTTCTTGCTGGCGTGATTCTTCTCGGCAATGCCCACCATGCGGAAGAACTCGCCGTCCCTGCCCTCTGCCGTGGATTCAATGACCGTGACGCCATTAGTGGGCACAGCGGGAATAGAACCGGTGATTACTTCGCGGGCCTTGTCGGGATGGTTCGCACAGATCTTGCCGAACTCGGATATGTGGAGCCTGTGAATCGTGCCTGAGCGCATGGACGTAGCAACGCGCACGGAACTGTTGTTGTGGGCGAACAGCAACTCCACGGCGCTGTCCCGGGCCAGGGTGAAGCGCTCGCGTATCTCCGGGGGAAGATTCTCGTAAGCAAACTTCACCTTGTCCCGAAAGATTGTCTCCACCGCTTCGCGGTCTTGCGCAATGATGCCGCAGCGCTGGTTGCCATTGAACAGGGCATGATCCAGCCAAACAACGGCTATGAGCGTCGTGAAACCCAGCTGTCGGGCCTTTAGAATCAGATTGCGGTGCCATAGCCGGCGAATAAACCGCTTCTGTGCTTCGTTGGGCGCAAACGGCATGACAAACGAATCGGATTCTTCGTCGTCGCCCTTCACCATGATCTTGTACAGGCAACCGGAGAACAGTCGCCATTCAGGGTCAGCAAGGCAGCGGGCCAGCTCGTTAGCGTCCCTCGGCAGCTCAATCAGTGGGCTTTCGTGCGTAGTGACGGCCAAGGTCAACCCTCTCCATCAGCTGACATGGGCAATGCGCTGTCTTTCGGCTCATCTTCTTGCTCTGGATCGTCAACGACGGGCACGAAGCCGTTGCCGTTCTGTGTCGAAATGCTATCCAACAGCGTGGTCAAGCCATCGGTGGGCACGGTGTCCTTGTCGTCCAGTCCATACGCCTGACGCTCAAGCGTAACCATCACGCGCAGTGACTCGCCCAAGTCCTTCATCGTCTTGGCACGGCCAGGTAGGCTCACCACTTTATGATACAGGTCGTTGAGACTGTCCCGGCCTCGGTCGTCTTCCTGCCGCATCGCATCGCCCAACTGTTCAAGCAACGCGACGACCTCGGCTCCCGTCTGTAGTTCCAGCTCGTCCAGCAAGGCCAGGGTAATGCGTCGAGAGCGGCTTATGTCGCGGCGGTGTGCCGTTTTAACCTCGGCAATGGCTTGAGCGTTGGCGTCGATAGTCTCCCGCTCGCTAACATCGCTAACACTGTTAACCTCACTGTTAACCTGTGCTCTGTTAACCAACTCATCTGCTTTCGATTGAATCTTCTTAGATAGATCCCTCGTCCATCCCAGCTTCTTCGCTCGCTTGCTAATCGTTACGTGTGAGACGCCGCGGCCTTCCGCTATCTCCCGCAGGCTCTTGACGCCAGCACGGTAGTCCAGCTCCACGCGCTCCCAATCAATGGGAGGCTTTTTCTTTGATGTGTCGGGGGTCTTAGTCATGCCGCGATAATCAGGGCATTGGGGCGGGGGGTCTAACTCTACAGGGTGGCAACAATCTTCATGTTTCCGGTGGTGTTAACCGGAGTGCTGGGAGCCGTCTTGCACGATACCTATGACGATCTGCTGCATCTGCTGCATCTGCTTGCTTATGTCTCTTATCTGATTTGCCATTTCAGTAACCAGCCTGGCTTGCTGCTGACCCTGCTCAACTTGCGAAGCTTGGATACCAAACCCTGCCGTTAGAGCGGAGTGCATTCTTTGTTCTCGCGGCGTGAAGGTCATTACGTCATCACCAATGTCATGGACGGTGGTTCCATCGGGAAGCATGGTAACGCTGATTGGTCGTGCTGGTGGGTGCTGAATAACAGGCTCGTATATCCCGCGCTGTACTCGAACAACGAGGCCGTCCAGTTGTAGCGATTTTACCCGGTCGTCGATGATGGACAACTTCAGCCCCGTATATTCTGAAAGGGCTTCGCGGGTCGCGGTTTGCTCAAGGCGGTGTAGATCTTCGACGGCTTCTTGAACCAATGCTTTGTTTGTGCGTCTTGTCATTACTGCCGGCTCCATCAGTGCGGAAAAGGCCTGCGATCATTGCGAAGGC
>Ga0209414_1001397_pt1 | contig 11434 bp, 20 predicted proteins | sample LakVidmifraction_4_FD_181154 | JGI IMG/M metagenome (GOLD analysis project Ga0209414, IMG submission 181154) | Hypersaline microbial communities from Lake Vida, Antarctica - Brine Hole Two &gt;0.2 micron (SPAdes) (version 2) | ecosystem: Environmental > Aquatic > Non-marine Saline and Alkaline >... | reverse complement strand
GAATGATGCAGTTGCTGCTTAATAACAGTACTGCAAGATAATTCCATTATATATTTGGAGTGAAAGATGTTAAGTCCTAGGAAGGTTAGACATAGAAAAGTATTTAAGGCGAGAATGAGGGGAAAGGCCTATCGTGGCTCCTCCATTGCCTTTGGTGACTATGCGCTTAAAGCTACATGTTGTGGATTTATGAGCAACCAGCAGATCGAAGCTGCTCGTATTACTATTAACAGGACAATGAAGCGTGGTGGAAAAGTTTGGATCAGAGTTTTTCCAGATAAACCACTGACTAAAAAACCTGCTGAAACTCGTATGGGTAAAGGTAAAGGAGCCCCAGAGTCTTGGGTCGCAGTCATTAAGCCAGGTGTTATTTTATACGAAATAACTGGCGTTACTGAAGAAGTTGCGTTAAAAGCTCTGAGACTTGCTGGTAATAAGTTACCATTTTCTACCAAAGTAATAACAAAAAGGAACACGTTATGAAATCGGAAGAAATCCGTAAAGCGTCTGGTGAAGAGCTCGAGAAAAATTTAAAGGATCTTCGTGAAGAATTCGGCAATTTAAGTTTTCAACACAAGATCCGACCTCTTGAGGATACTTCTAGACTGAAGAAAATTAGAAAAGACATTGCTAGGATCGAGACCATACAGAAACAAGCTACTAATTAACACATAGTTTGAAAATTTATTTGGTATGGCAAGCTTCTAAAAAAAAAGACTATTTGACTAAATTATGAGTGAAATAAAAAAAGCTAGAAAGACAAGAAGCGGTTCTGTTGTGAGCAACAGAATGGAAAAGACTGTTGTCGTTCAGGTAGAGCGCAAGGTGCGCCATAAACTCTATGGCAAATTCATGAAAACTTGTGTCAAGTACCTGGCAGATGATCCTGAAAACCGTTGCAATATTGGCGACACTGTTGAAATTGAAGAGTGTCGACCACTGAGCAAGAGAAAAAGGTGGCGGGTAAAAAATATTCTGGAACAAGCGGTTTAACAGATCTTTACAGATCAATTTAATCTTACCTTTCAGATGAGATTTCAGGTGATATTATGATACAGACAGAATCAGTTTTAAATGTAGCTGATAACTCCGGTGCCAAGAAAGTCCTTTGTATCCGTGTTCTCGGAGGTACAGGGAAGCGCTATGCATCAATAGGCGATGTTATCGTAGTTACGGTAAAAGAAGCTATTCCCAATGCGAAGGTAAAAAAAGGCGATGTCATGAAGGCCGTTATTGTTCGTACAGCTAAAGAGCTGAAGCGTATGGATGATACCTGGGTCAAGTTCGATGACAATGCTGCGGTATTGCTCGCTACAACAGGTGAGCCTGTTGGAACTCGTATTTTTGGGCCGGTAGCGAGAGAACTAAGAAACCAAGGTTTCATGAAAATTATATCATTGGCTCCGGAAGCACTGTAAAATATTTAACTGTTTACGGGCTATAGGTACATTGATTGAATAAAGGTACAACAATGAGACAGGGTAAAACATACCTGAAAAAAAATGATCAGGTTGAAGTAACGACCGGAAAAGATAAGGGAAGGGTTGGTAAGATATTACGCCTTATCAAAGAAAAAGATAAGGTTGTAGTTGAGCGCATTAACATGGTTAAGCGCCACACCAAACCGCAGGAGATGAATCAGCAGGGGCAGATAGTTGAAAAAGAAGCTCCAATTCATGTTTCTAATCTTCTGCTTATTTGTCCAGAGTGCACCAAAACCGGTCGCATAGGAAAGAAGATCCTCGATGATGGCACCAAAGTACGGTATTGCAAAAGCTGTGGCGAATCCATCGAGCCTAAATCATAGATTATCAAATACGATACGCTAGGAGTTATCATGGGTGCGCTTAAAAATATTTACGAAACAGAGTGTGTTCCTGCACTCAAAGAGGAGTTTGGCTATAGTAATGCTATGCAAATTCCTCAGATCAAGAAAATTGTTTTAAATATGGGTCTTGGTGAAGCAGTTACTAATCCTAAAATCGTTGACGGTGCGGCTGAAGAGCTCACCAGGATTGCAGGACAGAAAGCTATTATAACCAAAGCCAAAAAATCCATTGCTACTTTTAAGTTACGTGAAGGTATGCCTATTGGCTGCTGCGTTACTTTACGTGGTGACAAGATGTATGATTTTTTCAGCAAGCTTGTCAATATAGCATTACCACGTGTTCGTGATTTCAGGGGATTATCTCCTAAGGGATTTGATGGACGTGGTAACTATTCAATGGGAATTCAGGAACAGATTATTTTTCCTGAAATTGATTATGATAAAATTGATAAGATTAAAGGTTTAAATATTACAATTGTAACTTCAGCAGGAACCAATGAAGAGGGTAGATCTCTTTTGAAGATGCTGGGGATGCCGTTTAAGAAATAAACCTTATTAAAAGTTTATTTAAATAGAGAGAATTTGGAGGTCGGTTTGGCTAAAAAATCTATCATTGCAAAATCACAACGCAAGCCAAAATTTGGTGTACGTAAATATAACAGGTGTCCACTTTGTGGTCGCCCAAGAGGCTTCATCAGAAAATTTGGTGTTTGTAGAATCTGCTTCCGTAAACTCGCATCAGGCGGAGAGATTACCGGCGTGACAAAGTCTAGCTGGTAGAACAACCTTCATCTCTGTTTGATATTGTTTACTATTTTGACACATAAGGAGTGTTCGCTATGTCAATGAGCGATCCCCTGGCAGATATGCTGACCAGGATAAGAAATGCAGTTATGGTAAAATTTGTTTCCGTTGAGATGCCTACCTCGAATGTTAAGGTGAGTGTTGCAAAAGTTCTCAAGGAAGAAGGTTATATTACCGATTACGCAGTAGTTAAAGGCGATGTTCAGGGTACTTTGAAGATCGATCTTAAATACGGTTCTGACAATGAGGCGGTTATCTCGGGTATTAAACGAGTGAGTAAACCAGGTTTGCGTAAGTACACTGACGCAAGCAGCATCCCAAAGGTTCTTAATGGACTTGGGATTGCGATTGTTTCCACTTCAAAGGGAGTTGTGACTGATACTACAGCACGTTCTCTTAATGCGGGTGGAGAGATAATTTGTGAGGTCTGGTAGACCCGCTGATAACGGAGGAATTTATGTCTCGTATTGGTAAGCAACCAATTGATGTACCTGCTGGTGTGAAAGTTGATCTTAAGGGTCAACACATCACGATAACCGGCCCAAAAGGTACTTTGAACCGTGACATTATTACTGAGATTGAAGTCGTTATCTCAGATAATGTTATTGAAGTAAAAAATCGGGTAGAAAGCACTAAAGTTAACGCTTTTCGTGGTCTTACTCGTACCTTAATCAACAACATGGTTGTAGGGGTTGTTGATGGGTTTAAGAAAGTTTTAATAATAGAAGGCGTTGGTTACAAGGCTAATGTGAGTGGATCTAAGTTGACACTAAACGTTGGATACTCTAATCCGGCTGAATACATGCTTCCAGAGGGTGTCGTTGCGACTGTAGATAAGAATACCAAAATCACATTGGAATGTATAGATAAAGAGTTAGTTGGACTTGTTGCCTCGCAGATTCGCCAGGTCAGAAAACCTGAACCATATAAAGGTAAAGGTATTCGTTACGAAGATGAACATATCATACGTAAAGTAGGTAAAGCTGGCGCCGCTTAAATATTTTAAAGGCCTTTTGGCTGTAATAAAATTAATGGTAAAAAGTAATGGCTAGAACAAACCCAAAGACAATTGCTCGTTTGAAACGCGTTCGTAGAATCAGAAAGAAACTTTCTGGAACTGCAGAGAGACCACGTTTACGTGTTTTCAAGAGTAATAAGCATATTTATGCTCAAATTATCGATGACGCTGCAGGGAAAACCCTGGTATCAATGTCAACGATAGATAAAGAGTTTACCCCTGGTGAAAGTACTGAAAAAGTAGCTGTTGCTAAAGTTGTTGGTGAAGCACTTGCCACACGCGCAAAGACTGCAGGAATTACCAAGGTTATTTTTGACAGAGGCGGTTCTGTTTATCACGGTAGAGTTAAGTCACTTTCCGAGGGCGCTCGTGAAGGTGGTCTTGAATTTTAATGATTTATACTATAACGGGGGTGCCCCTTGTCTGATTTTAAACGTTCCAAAAGTGCTGCTACTGAGGAACTGATTGAAAAGATTGTTTTCATCAACCGTGTAGCAAAGGTTGTAAAAGGTGGTCGTAGATTTAGCTTTAGTGCTATTGTTGTCGTAGGCGATGGTAAAGGTAAGGTTGGATACGGTCTCGGTAAAGCAAATCAAGTACCGGACGCGATTCGCAAAGGTGTTGAAAAAGCGCGAAAGAGCATGTTTCAGGTTGCTCTTACCGATGTTTCTATACCACATATGGTTATCGGACATTTTGGTGCTGGAAGGGTATTGCTCAAGCCTGCCTCTGATGGTACCGGTCTTATTGCTGGTGGTCCTGTTCGTGCGGTCCTGGAAGCTGTTGGTGTATCAAACATTCTCACCAAATGTCTTGGATCACACAATCCTCACAATATGGTTAAGGCCACATTAGATGGATTGAGGGAACTCCGCTCAGCTCAAAAAATTGCCGAGCTTCGCGGAAAAACTGTAGAAGAAATAAGTGCATAATTTCAACATGGTTGTTGTATTAAATTTCGTACAGTAGCTATGTTGAGTAATATTTATAAAAGAAGGTAGTCAGATGGCCGAGACAATTACATTTACTCTCGTTAAGAGTGGCATTGGGAGTACTAAAAAAATCCATGCTACCTTAACAGGGCTTGGGCTCACCAAAATGAATAAGACTGTCACAAGAAAGGATACTCCTGAGCTTCGCGGAATGATAAGAAAAGTATCCCATCTTGTACAATTAAAGGAGATATAGCATGTTGACGTTAGGTAACCTTTCTCCTAAGGCAGGGTCCAACAAGCAGAACAAAAGGCTTGGACGTGGTCCAGGTAGTGGTCATGGTAAAACAGCTGGTCGTGGTCACAAGGGTTTCAAGAGTCGTTCAGGTTCTGGTGTTAAGCCAGGATTTGAGGGCGGCCAGATGCCACTCCAAAGACGTGTACCCAAAAAGGGATTTACTAACATTTTCCGTAAGGAATATGCTCTCGTTTCCCTTACTCAGCTTGAGTCTTTTGACCAGAATTCAGTGGTCAATGTAGAGGCGCTTGTTGAGGCAGGAATTGTTAAAAAGAACACATTAGTTAAGATTCTTGCTAATGGTGAGATTACAAAGGCTATTACAGTTCAGATTAATAAGGCTTCAGCGACTGCTCAAGCTAAGATTGAAGCAGCAGGCGGGACACTTACTTTAGTTTAATTATCGCCAATTTCTGTTTTGTAGATATTTTGAAATTTAATATATTTGAAAGGCTATAGGTAAGACTAATGAGTGGATTGCAGAGCGCTGCAAATATTCCGGAACTGCGAAGACGGGTTTTATTTACCCTTATAATGTTGGCGGTTTACCGGATTGGAGTTCAAATTCCTACGCCAGGAATTAATGGGGAAGCACTGTCAGCGTTTTTTACACAGAATGCTGGCACTCTCTTTGGCATGTTCAATATGTTTTCCGGTGGTGCTTTAGAGAATTTTTCTATTTTTGCACTGGGCATAATGCCATACATTAGTGCATCGATTATTATTCAACTGCTTACTGTCGTTATTCCTAAGCTTGAAGCTCTAAAAAAGGAAGGCGAGGCTGGAAACAAGAAGATTACCCAGTATACGCGTTATGGTACTGTTGTGCTGAGCGTTATACAGGGTACTTTTATTGCGACTGGTTTGCAGGGTATGACAGGTCCTGGTGGAGAGGCGATTGTCCTTGATCCGGGTATTCAGTTTAAACTAATGACGATGTTAACCTTAACTTCCGGTACTGCATTTATAATGTGGCTGGGAGAGCAGATGACAGAGAGAGGTATTGGAAACGGTATCTCACTTATCATATTTGCAGGTATTGTTGCACGTGGACCGTCGGCAATTGTTAACTCTATCCAACTCGTTCAGGCTGGTGAGATTTCAATGTTTTTCGTACCATTTTTGATACTATTTATGCTCGGTATCGTGGCAATTATCGTCTTTTTTGAGACATCTCAAAGACGTATACCAATCCAGTACGCAAAAAGGGTAGTCGGCCGAAAGGTTTATGGAGGACAAAGTTCTCATCTACCTTTAAAAATAAATGTATCAGGCGTGATTCCACCAATTTTCGCATCATCTATTATGATGTTCCCAGCGACAATTGGAAGCTTTATCCAGATAGATTGGGTACAGCGCGTATCGGCAGCTATGTCTCCAGGAACGGTATACTATTATATATGTTACATCGTTATGATTGTATTTTTCTGTTTCTTTTATACAGCTGTAACTTTCAAGCCTGATGATGTAGCAGAAAATTTAAAGAAGAATGGTGGTTTTGTACCAGGGATTAGACCCGGTAAAAGAACCGCAGAATTTATTGATAAAGTTTTAACCAGGCTGACTGTTGTAGGTGCAATTTACCTCAGTGCTGTATGTGTATTGCCATCGCTGTTGATCGCAGAATTTAATATACCATTCTACTTTGGTGGTACTGCGTTACTCATTGTCGTAGGTGTTGGTATCGATACAATCTCTCAGATTGAATCACATCTTCATATGAGAAATTATGAAGGGTTTATGAAGCAGGGCAAGGTTAAAGGCCGTAAGTAGTAGTGAGGGATGCAAGAGAGGGTAAAGACCCTAGATCGATCATTATTAAATCGACAGATGATATTCTGGTTATGTATGATGCTAATCAGATTGTAGCTGATACTCTTAAGATGTTGAAAGCTAATATGAGTGTTGGTGTTACTACCTGGGATCTAGACCAACTGGCTGAAGAATTTTGTATAAAAAGAAATTCTAAACCGGCTTTTAAAGGTTACAGAGGATTCCCTGGCTCTCTTTGTATTTCGGTAAATGAAGAAGTTGTTCACGGCATTCCGTCCAGGAAGAGAAAGTTAAAAAAGGGAGACATTGTTTCCCTTGACTTTGGAGTGCTGTTTAAGGGATTTTTTGGCGACTCTGCTGTTACACTTTCTGTGGGAGGATGCTCACAGGAGATTAACATGCTTGTAGATGTTACAAAAAGATCTCTTGAGAAGGGAATTGAGCAAGTTGTTGTTGGGAACAGAATATCAGATGTTTCCAAGGCTGTGCAAATGTGTGTCGAAAGTAATGGTTTTTCAGTAGTTCGCCAATTTGTTGGTCACGGAATTGGTGAATCGCTTCACGAAGCTCCTGAAATACCCAATTATTTTCAAGGTGAGAGAAGTCCCAGGTTGTTACCGGGGATGGTCCTTGCAATTGAACCAATGGTCAATATTGGTACACATAAAGTTAAAGTGCTGCGAGATGGTTGGACAGTTATAACTGCGGATAAAAAACCTTCCGCTCATTTTGAACACTCAGTTGCAGTAACTGAAAATGGTCCCTTGGTACTAAGTTCCTGGGGAAATTAACTGATCCAAAAAATAGTTCTTTTCTTATGTGAAGAAATATATTATATTGATCCGTTTTTAATTGAAACTTTGATTTTCCAGGAATACCATGGCAAAAGAAGAAGCTATTGAAGTCGAAGGTACCATTATAGAGCCACTGCCTAATGCGATGTTTCGTGTTGAATTGGACAATGGTCATAAGGTGCTAGCCCATATCTCAGGAAAGATGCGAATGCATTTTATTAAAATTTTACCTGGTGATAGGGTCACCATAGAACTCTCTCCTTACGATTTGTCTAGGGGTAGGGTTACATTTCGGGCGAAGAATGCCAAAAAGAAAAAATAGAGAGTTCAGTTATCATGAAAGTACGCGCGTCTGTAAAAAAAATGTGTAGTGACTGTAAAATATATAAACGTAACGGTGTTGTTCGCGTTTCCTGTAAAATAAAAAAACATAAACAGAGGCAGGGATAAAGCACTCTTAACGCTAATTTAACCTACTTCTCTCAAGGAGATATGTCTTGGCACGTATAGCAGGAATTGACCTTCCAAAAAATAAACATATGGATCGAGCGTTAACCTACATACACGGTATTGGGCTAACCTCAGCAAGAAATATTTTAGACAAAGTTGACCTTCCTCACACTATGAATAGTGACGATCTGGATGGTGACGATGTAAACAGAATCAGAAAAATTATCGAAGACGATTATGTCGTAGAAGGTGATCGTAGAAGAGCAGTTTCTATGGACATCAAACGTCTTACTGATTCTGGTTGTTACCGTGGTCGTAGGCATCGTATGGGGCTTCCTTGTCGTGGTCAGAAGACCAAGACAAATGCACGTACTCGTAAAGGACCGCGTAAGGGTGCGGGTCGACGTAAGTAATTGAACTAAATAAGGTGTAGATTATGGCAGTTTCAAAAAAGAGAAAGGTGAAAAAGAATGTACCGGAAGGTATTGTCTATGTTTACTCCACCTTTAATAACACCATTGTTACTATCTCTGACAAACAGGGTAATGTAATATCTTGGTGTAGTGCTGGTGTTTTAGGCTTTAAGGGATCTCGCAAGAGTACGCCCTTTGCTGCTCAGAATGCATTAGCAGATGCGGCTAAAAAGGCTTCTGACTGTGGTATGCGTAAGGTTGAGGTTAAGGCCAAAGGACCAGGGCCAGGTAGAGAAGCTGCTCTACGAGCACTTATTAATACTGGTTTTGAGGTGACTAAAATAAGTGATGTAACACCTATTCCTCATAATGGATGCAAACCTCCAAAGCGCCGTCGTGTTTAACGGCTATTTGTTTTACAATTATATTATTTTAATAAGAATGGAGGCCCACGTTGGCTAGAAATATTGGTGCTGCATGCCGTCGATGCAGAAGAGAAAATTTAAAATTGTACCTCAAAGGTGATCGTTGTTACTCCGACAAGTGTTCCTTCGAGCGAAGGTCATTTGGCCCAGGTCAGCATGGACAATCTAGATTTAGAAAGCAATCCGACTATGCCATCCAGTTAAGGGAAAAACAAAAGGTTAAGAGCATGTACGGTATGCTTGAGAGCCAGTTTCGTCTCTACTTCAAAAAAGCTGACAGTCAGAAGGGCGTTACCGGTGAGAATCTTTTGATTATTTTGGAAAGAAGACTTGATAATACGGTTTTCAGAATTGGTTTTGCCTCTTCCAGGAATCAAGCTCGTCAGATTGTTCGACATAACCATATTCTTGTTAACGGTAAGAAGGTTAATATTCCATCTTTTCAGGTTTCAGTAGACGATGTTATCACACTGAAAGAAAAGAGTCGTGCAAATGCAGGTATCGGTGAAAATCTTGAAGCTGTAGTACGACGTGGTGTTCCTAGCTGGCTGGAACTTGATAAGGATAACTTCAAGGCAACTGTTAAGGCTCTACCTAATAGAGAAGAGCTTACGATGCCTATGCAGGAACAACTTATCGTCGAACTTTACTCCAAGTAAAATTCGTAGGTACATATGTATTAGCGCTGTTATTCGTAACGGCGCGATACGTGTTTTTAGCAGGACAAAACGTTTTATCCTCCAAAAGAGTAAATTATCTGCTGTCAACTTGATGGTTAAGTATGACTGCGCGTAAAAGGAAATCTATGACTCAAGCTGCCGACGAAAAAATACCATTTCACCGTAATTGGCACGAGCTTATCAAACCTGAAAGACTAGAGGTAGATGTAAGCAGCCATACCGAGACCTATGGTAAGTTTGTTTGTCAACCACTGGAAAGAGGTTTTGCCACCACTATTGGTAACTCATTGAGAAGGATTCTTCTTTCCTCTGTTCAGGGAGTTGCGATTACTACGGTAAAGATTGAGGGTGCCTTACACGAATTCACCTCCATGAAAGATATCCTGGAAGATGTGAGTGAGATTATTTTGAACCTGAAGCAGGTTCGACTCAAGCTCCACTCCGGTGATTCTCAAAAAGTAACTATCGAGATAGATGGCCCTGCAGTCGTAACTGCTGGTGATATCAATCCTGGTGGTTATGTTGAGGTAATGAATCCTGAACAGGTTATTTGTACTCTTACCGGTGACATTGCATTCCATGCAGAACTTACTGTTGAATGGGGTAAGGGATATCAACCTGCTGAAAAGATGGATAAAGAAAATCTCACCATTGGTCAAATACCAATTGATGCTATTTTCACACCCATAAAAACGATTCAATACGTTACTTCTCAGGCTCGTGTTGGTCAGCAGACCGATTACGACAAGCTTACCATTGAAATTGAAACTGATGGTAGTCTTAAACCTGAAAATGCTCTGGCATATGCTGGAAAAATATTAAAAGAACAAATGACCATTTTCATCAATTTTGATGAGGAAAAAGCCGAACCTGAAGTGAAGGTTGATGCTAAGGCTGATGCTGAGCCTCTTAACCCATATTTGGATAAACCGGTTGAAGATCTTGAGCTATCTGTACGTTCAGCAAATTGTCTGAAAAATGCAGATATTAATTTCATAGGGGATCTGGCTCAGAAATCAGATCAAGAAATGCTCAAAACGAAAAATTTTGGTCGCAAGTCACTTAATGAGATAAAAGCACTTCTATCAGAGATGGATCTTACCCTTGGCATGAAGTTTGAGAGTTGGGTAGCCCCGAACGAAAGAGCCGAGAAAGAAGAAGTGTGATCTCAGATAAATTTAAATTTATTAAACAGATATACTTACTATAGTTTTGTGTAGTAGTTGAGGAAAATAAAATGAGACATAAATATTCCGGTAGAAAATTAGGTCGGACCAGCTCCCATAGAAACGCAATGTTTCGAAATATGGTCACATCACTGTTTGACCATGAGCGTATCGTGACAACTGTGGAAAAAGCAAAAGAGGCCCGTCCAATTGCTGAAAAAATGATTACTCTGGCGAAACGTGGCGATCTCCACGCAAGACGACAGGCTTTGAGTTTTATCCGTAGTAAAGATGTAGTTGAAAAGCTCTTTACCCAGATCAAAGATACTTTTGAAGATCGTAAAGGTGGTTATACCCGTATCATTAAAACTGGTGTGAGAAGGGGTGATTGTGCAAGCATGGCTATCCTGGAACTAGTTGGATACGAGGAAGTAATCGAGGTTCCTGAAACAAAGGAATAGACTGTATTGATTCTGAGTTACAGAAGCTGGTAAGGGCAATTTTGCTCTTACCAGCTTTTTTTTTATTATTTTTGGGTGAATGAAATGACTGATACAAATTCGGATAGAATGTCCGATCATCAACCAATTGGAAAAAATCGTTTTACCTTCGAATGCCATCCTGGTGTTTCTTGTTTTACCTTCTGTTGTAAAAATGTTGATCTCACTCTTTATCCATATGATATTATACGTCTTAAAAAAGCGCTATCCTTGGATTCAGAAGAATTTATTAGAAAACATACGTTTCTAATTAAAGGCGAAAATCCGTTTTTCCCCACTGTTAAATTGAAGCTGGATGACAGTGAAGAAAAGGCTTGTCCCTTTCTTTCAGATGACGGTTGTACAGTTTATCT